>Ga0075122_10001290_pt1 | contig 18040 bp, 15 predicted proteins | sample AntAceMetag02UKB_FD_69790 | JGI IMG/M metagenome (GOLD analysis project Ga0075122, IMG submission 69790) | Saline lake microbial communities from Ace Lake, Antarctica - Antarctic Ace Lake Metagenome 02UKB | ecosystem: Environmental > Aquatic > Non-marine Saline and Alkaline > Saline | place...
TCCAGATGCACTTTTGAGTTTGGAAAGGCCTTCTCTCGGCAGGACTCATCGGTATCTGTATGGGACGGGTTCTTATCGCAAGCTTGATGAAGAGGGGGCAAGTCCGGATTTCAACCAGAAAGAAGATCCCAGAGTCAAAACCAAGGAGTATCGGGAGCTGGAAAAAGTTCTGGATAAAATGGAGGATGAGCAGAAGATAAACTATCTTAAAAAACGATTAACCAGTCACATATGCAGTTTTTATATCGAAAGTCACCCTGAATTGGGTTTGGTAGCTGACGAAGACACCGGGATGGGGAATGAAATCCAGAGGCGAGTTAACCGGATTCATAAGATTCTTGACGATTCCCCTTTGTACTCCCCTTTTTTGAGGGGCATTAACACGGATAAGTATAATGAAACAGGCTGGTCAAGGCGCCAGAAACTGGCAGTACCGTTGATTAATGATATAAAAATCGTGATCAGAAAAGTCGAAGCTAAACCAGTTGATAAAGAACCAAAAATGTCAGAGATGATGCTTTCTGATTTGATCTATGAAAATGAAAATAAGAAAAAAAGCACTTTATTGCCGGAAGTATTCATCCTCAGGGGGCTTTACTCCCTTTTAAAAATCCAGAAAATCGATTCCCTCAGATATGCCAGCGAAAAAGACATCAGTATGCTCAGGGCCAATCATGGGAACTACCGTAATGCCTTGCGCTATTTAGCAAAAGGGCTGTTCAACGGCGGTTTTACACTGTTCAATGCCATCGTTTTCGGCAGCTTTTTTGATAAATATATCCAGAACTACAGAACCTGGCTGGGTATTGAAATGGTAGCGATCAAATTTTCCGGGCGACAGGACGTTGAACAGTTGCGAAGTAAAGTCAAAAGACAAGTCGCCACGCTCAAACATGTCCGAAAAAACAATAAGAATATTCCGGTGCTCACACGCATGTACCCCTGGTTTTCTGATGATTTCAAATACGTCAGAATTAAAAAATCCGATATCAAAACCGCCATTGGAAACCATGAAAACAAACAGCATGGCAAAAAAGTTCATGGCATCGTTAACCGGCAGATGCTGGCCCTTTATATTAACCTGACCACTTTCTTGGCCGGCAGCCCGCTCAGCCGACTGGCGGTCATACTGTCCAATGAGCTGAAAACGAGAGACCCCGAACTGATTTTGCAGAAAAGAATGATACAGTCCACCCAGATGCTGAATAACTATTATCGCATGCTGGGATTGGGGACGGACAGTCAAAAAGGGCAGGGGAACTCATATAAATTGTTGCAGGGACTACTGAAGCATTGCAACGAAACCATCGAGAGATATGTATTTAAAAAAGGCGGGCAATTTGAAAAACCATACGAACGAGATCCGTTCATGAAGACTTACATTGCCCTCAACACCTTTTTGCAAGCCTATTCCGATGACAAGACGGTCCGAAAATTACTCCATGACTTTGAGCCACATGCAAAAAGACTTCTAGAAGCCTCAGCCACCTCGAATCAGATAAAGATCGCCAACACTATTGTGCATAATATTAAGGTCTCCAAAAGAAAACATTCAGCGCCATAAAATACCTTTGGCTGCTTGCTTGCAACGACGACTTCGTGTCGCACTATATAGCCTAGCTCATCCTCCACCATGCCCGTAACGTATGAGAATGCAATCTTCTCCACCGGATCAAATTCCAAAAGGAACCATGATGCGCTTCCGCATGGATCGAACATCAGGGACAACCGAATTAAGGTTGATAAGAAAAAGCATTTTTGATGGCAACGTAACCGATATCAGTGGTAGGACAAAACCGGTTTGGCTGGTAAGTTGGTAACGGTTTCAGTGGTAATTACCACCCGGTATACGCAATATATCTGAGGAACGATCCAAACTACATTCTCTTCCTGATCATATTAAAAAAAATAGGAGTGAAGAAAAATCCCCTCGTCGATCAGTACCATTCTGACCTTTACAGAATATCTTCAGCAAGAATTGTCACCCGAAGCCAAATTCCCCTAAATGCTTTCCATCAGGCACTTTAAAGCCATTTTCTAAAAATGGTTGTATGGGGCCTGAACGTTCACAAAATTTAATCCATGTCTTGCCTCCAATCCGGCTCAGATATCGCTTCAGAGGTCACCAAATGGTATTTAAAATAGATACTAGTATCATGGCAATCTCTTATTTGACGCAATTCTATTGAGAAAGTATGTTTGTCTCGTTTATTACTTATAGTCTGCGTCAGTCAACTTCAATATCCACACTCTAAAATCGGTTGCGGTTTGGATTGAGTACAAATTACGATTTTTATAATGGGGTGATCTATACCCGTAACTACAGTGTATTTAAAAAAAGAGACTAAATGGATTCAAAGTCAGAGAAAGAGAAAACCGACCAAACGGAACGAGCAATTGACTGGTTAGATAGTATTGATGATATACTTTCAGATAAAGACAACGATCAAGAGCGAATTGATTACATTCAAGATCTGCTTCCAAATTTTCCAGATGATGAAATGCTTGTAGAATATCTGTATACAGCAACAAATAAGGATATCGAAAGAAATATTAATAGGTTTGGTGATGAAAATATATCTTCTATCAGGAACAAATTGATCAGACGACGAAATGAAAATGTATGTAACTTAATAAAGACTCAGGTAAAAGCTCTGCAATTATCTGAATCCATTAGTAGTCAGATTAAAGCCGTTTCGGAATTTAAAAGATCAGTATCTCAAGGTGTATATAATGAAATTCTAGATCCTTGCTGCGAGCAAAGAAAGGAACTAGATGAGTATATGAGAAATGAAATCGAAATTCTTGAATTAAAAAATACGCATGGTAATCTCACTGATATTAGAGCAGGAGTAAGAGATGTACCTGCGACCGAGACAAAAGCTTCAGCAAACAAACCTGACTTGATTTTATGGCTCGGAAATAACAAACAACTGTACGACTTGATAAATCTGCTATTCGAAAAGCAGTATATAATTAGAAATTCAGAAGCATCCACGTTGATTGTAAATCACTTTTGTACATCGACAGGTGATCTACATGATAAAGCCCAGATTTGTGATTACCTTAATGAAGAAAATAGCGAGATTGTAGAAGGGGAGATAAAATTGTTCAAGTGGGCAACTGACTCGACACAGCTTTGTTATTTAATTGCTAAATTGATAGAAAAGGAATTCTTACCCTCAGATATGAATAAGGGAGAAACAATAGCAGACCATTTTTGTACAAAAACTGGAAGCAGCTATTATAATCGGACCATCAATCAAACATATAGCAACATTAAAAACAACAAAACTGGAAAATGCTATAGGTCTCAATATATCGATATGATCATTCAAGAAATCCAATAGATCAATTACTTCGTGGTTTGCCGCTCAATAATGCGATACGATTGAGTAACCTATCGAAATGAAATCCGCAGAATATTAGTCACGCATCAATAGATCCAAGCCTAGTCACCCCACTGATCCCATTATTGCCGAGAACTTTTGAACGTTAATCTCATCATTTCAGCCCAATCCAAGAGTTTGTCTTAGATTTTCTCTGCTTTTAATTCCTTTATACCCCTTTACACCCCTTGGTACGTAAAGCCCTGCCAATTTGATTTATTTTCAAGTGGAGTAGTATGGTTATTGATTCATTAAATCGAATAAGTGGTCTAATTAATCAAGAGAGTAATTTATGTGGATGTTTTTAACCAAAAATTAAAGGAGATATATGAAAGAAACAAGAGCACATGAAAGTTCTGGTGCAGATAACCAGATAGCCGATTTAGAACCCATAAAAAAGATTCTAATCTCTCTAGGGTTTTATGAGAAATCCTATGAACAAGGTACGATGTATTTATATAATATTACACCCAAGAAACAGTTGGGAATGCATATTAATGATCGAACAAGAGGATATACCATATTGCTACATCAGACGATCTACACTGATGAGTACATGGATAATCAATCGTTCAAACAAGTCATAAAAACATTACTTCAACCGTACAATTGCTGGGAGAATGATTTCGATAGTCTGAATATCGGTTCTAATCAGGAAGGATTGATAGTCGTTGAAGAGCAAAAGCAGTTTCTTAAATGGATCGGGTGGGAACCATCTACCAGTCACTATAAAGACTTAGTACTGTGTATTTACAAAGATGTTTTTCTGACTGCCACGTTTGATGATTTTATGCAGAGATTTTGTATAACTGATCATCTACTTGTGGGAACTGATCACCTCGCCAACTTAGATGATTTTAAACGTCTAGTAGAGGTGGTTCTGAGAAGAAATACGAATAAATCTACCAACAACAATGTTGGAGAAATCAATTTAAATATATTAAACGGAGAATAAAATGAAAGTAACAAAAGAAAAAAGATTTAATAACCAGAAAGCATTGCTGGAATCTATTGGATTCGGAAAACCAGACTATGTTGATAATATGTTCCGCATTTTTGAAATTTCTGACGATGTAGAACTTTGGTTTGGATTTGAAGAAGAATCTGGAGATGTATTTTTGCTTGAACAGACATTTTTACATTTTGATGCCAACTCGAACTTGAGTACCTTTAAGCGAATCGTTAAAGATATTCTTGAACACTATGGGGAGGGTAAACAAAAAGAAAAACGGGATTTGATTTTGACTGCCACATCTCTCGACAAAGGTGATGAATCCAATACTGATATTCAGCAACATGTAAAGTTTCTGAAATCCCTTGGATGTGATTCTTACGGTGATGACACAGTTCTCAAGTATGAATTATTTAACAAGAATGAATTGGTTTTCTACTTTTATAACTCAGATCGTATAATTCGAATTATTGAAGAGGAATTTATTTGGGGTTCTGATCCCATCGAAGATGATGAAGAATTCTTGGAAATTGCTACTAACTTAGTGGAAGAACGCAAACAAATCCATGCAGAACGAGTTTCAAACAGGATGGACAACTCCAAGGTTATATCGATTAAACATGTGAATCAAGAAGATGGGATAAACATTCAATTTGTAGTTGAAAATGGTAAGTCAAGTTCCCTAGCAGCCTTGACGTTTACATTGGTCGAATCATTTTTGCAGGATGTTCTTCCCAAAACAGTTTTAAATTACTTAAATCCACATTTTAAAAGGGCCAGAAGCCTGTTAGACAAACTGCAAAGTACACACTTTGGTAGGTGGTATGAAAAAATAAGAATTTTGCCAAGAGGTCAAGCTCTAAAACCTGCAGCTGTGAAACAAGAAGTCCTTGAAACCGTTTATCAAGCATTAATGCAGGAGAGACAGTTTGAGGCCAGATATCGCACAAAAGGGGCTGATGAAACGAAAAAGTATGTTATTCATCCATTGGGAATGGTTTTCCGCCATGAAATAATCTACTTGGTTTGCTCTCTCTGGAATTATAAAGATATTAAGCAAATGGCACTGCATCGATTTGAATCGGCGGAACTACTTGAACAATTAAGGGAAACTCCATCAAAATTCAATCTTGATGACTATATTGGAGATGGTGGATTCAGCTACCCAGTAAATGAAACGCCTATTAAACTTCAAGCTTTATTTGAGTCTGACGCTGCAGCTCATTTGTTCGAAACCCCTTTATCGGACGATCAGACCCTTACTCAGAAAAAAGAGGGTAAAATATTCCTGAAAGCTACTGTCAAAGATACATCCGAACTTCAGTGGTGGTTGTTGGGATTTGGTGATCAAGTCGAGGTAATAAAACCGAAAAAACTCAGAGATGAGTTTGCTGCTAAGATAGAAAAGCTGTCGAGGATGTATAAATTAAAATAATAGTCAGTTATTTATTCAATATTTCATATGGTTACGAAAAACGCAAAGAATGCGACATGATTTGTCTTATTAGTGTTCCATAATAATGATTGAATGGGAACAAATGTTTCAACAATCTCTTAGTTCTAAGACTTTAAAATATCGACAGTTAATCTAAGCTGTTTGGGAAAAAGGAATTTCAAAAATGAAAGATCTTCCGATGAAAGATATTTTCACGAACTGGTTTAGTCATAATCATCGGAAGTTTAAATATCACCCTGGACTAATAAATGTGAGTAAGACTTATGATCGGGTAGAATTATGGCTTTCTGGGGATTTTGCCACAAATTTGGTCTTTCGTATGGATGAACAATTCCATATTACCTTGGATGTTACTTATAATCATCGATTCTGGGATATTCTGGCTGAGTTTGATGTTTATGAAAAAAAAACAGAACGGGGTCAATACTACTGCGGACTGTGTGAACCTGAATATAAAGTGTTCTATTCATCTAGATCAGAATTAATTGAGATACATAGTTTGAATCCTTTGCTTGACTGGATTAATTGTAATTGCAACCAGTCCAAATATATCTCTCTTTTTGCGTATCACGGTTCATCGTGGACTCGCATCGTTGATGAGAGTGAGCTTGAAAACGCAGTGACCAATGCTTATTTTATTGATTTAATGAAGTTTGATGAGATTGAATTCTAACAATGGAATCTAGAAGCTTCGTCAGTATTTTGACCCCAGGTTTCGAAGGAACTCAATTGAATTAAAATTAGAACATAATCTGTTCACTCTTTTATTTCAGAGTATATCGAAATTCATATTTATTTGGAGTATTATGGAGACTGAAATATTAAAAAATGAAATTCTTAAAATTGCCACTGGGCATGAAGAGAGACCCAGTTTGTACCTGGAAGAATTCTAGCGGGAGAAGATCAAACCAAGCACAAGAAAGATCTAAAAGCTGCTTGAGTGCCTTTTTAAATAAAGCTTCCATAATTGGCATAGTGGACAACTGTGCGAAAAACAGTTCTGTGCTCTTAAAAAAATTAAAATTGGCGCCAATATTGATGACTTTAATCCTGGTGATTTTAAAAATCTTAAAAAACTGAACGTTTTGACTAATCATCAACCTGATTCTGGCTGAGGTCTAGCTAATCATTAATAAATAAACTGACTGTTTGACATAAAAAACAATATGATTGGGGCTATCATCGGGGATATTATCGGTTCCCGGTTCGAAGAAAAACCGATTAAAAGTAAACAATTCGACTTGTTTTCAGAAGATTCTGTTTTTACCGACGACACAGTACTAACAGTTGCCCTTGCTGATGCTATAATTAACCATCAAGACTATGCGACTATGCTAATCAGGTATGCTGCCAAGTATTATAACGCAGGATTTTCATCAGCCTTTTTAAGATGGGTAAATACTAACCGCAATCGACCAAATTATGAAATAAAACCCTATATTAGTTGTGGTAATGGTGCAGTAATGAGAATCAGTCCGATTGGTTGGGCGTTTAATTCAATTGATCGAGTTCTTCAAGAAGCCGATAAAGCAGCCTTTTGTTCTCATAATCATCCAGAAGCGGTTAAAGGAGCGAAAGCTATAGCACATTCGATTTATTTGGCAAGAAGAGGAAACACGAAGGAAAGGATCAAACGGCGGATATCTGAGTCATATGGCTATAATCTTGATAGACCTTTGGATGAGATACGGCAAACTTATAAACTCAATGTAACATGTGTTGAGACAGTGCCGGAATCTATCATTTCTTTTTTGGAATCAGAAGATTACCCAAGTGCTATAAGAAACGCCATCTCTCTTGGTAGGGATTCAGATACAATGGCATGTATGGCGGGCGCAATTGCTGAAGCGTACTATGATAAGATTCCAGACGATATTGTCTCGAACGCAAAAAAAAGGTTGCCTGAAGAGTTTTTAAACATAATTGATCAATTTAAGTCCCGGAATCCCCAAAAAAAAGGTTGGTCTCCATCCAACTCATTGCAAGATCAAATAAACCTAGAAGATTATACAGACATAAATATTCAAAGGAGGCATCCAAATCCAGATGATTTTGATCACAATATAAAAGAATAATACTCAATCGAATTTGAAAAGAATGCTCAGCACCACAGTTTTGGTGATCCCCATTACCATGATAAAGAACCCTAAATATCAGTTTATTATGGTTAACCCGAAGTATGCGACATGATTTGTCCCATACTTCGGATAGTATGGGTTTTCTAATTTAAAACTAGCTGTAATGGAGTCTTTCTTATGGAGGGTGATGGAAACTAAAAAAACAAGAAGGAAAGTATTTAAGCTTGCAACCGGGATTGAACCCCGACCCATTGAAGATTGTTATTGGATTATTCCCGGAAAATTTCTAGCTGGTGAGTATCCAAGGGTAAAAAGAAGCAAACAAAAGTCAGAGCAAAAGATCAAAAAATTACTGTCTGCCGGAGTTACCTGCTTTATTGATCTTACCGAACTGGAGGATAAACTTGAACCCTATGGTCATCTGGTTAAGCAATTAAGCAACGAAACGGTTCAGACTATACGATTTCCAGTCCGTGATATCTCCGTGCCTTATTCAAACGAGCAAACAATAGAGATTTTGGACACGATTGATACCATAATTGCAGAGCAAGGTTGCATCTATTTGCACTGTTGGGGTGGGGTCGGTAGAACGGGAATAATTACAGGATGTTGGCTTGCCAGACATGGATACAAAGGGGAAGCAGCACTTAAAAAACTTTACGAACTCTGGAGCCAATGCCCTAAATCGAAAAGAAGAATATCACCTGAAACGTACGAACAGGAAGATTATGTACGCAACTGGAGCGAATGATATGGATAAAGATAAAGCAAAAGGGATGATTTACGGACTTGCGATTGGTGATGCGCTTGGATATGCAGTCGAGTTCATCAGTCTCGATCAAATCAAGCGACATTATGGCCCTTCAGGAATTTCTAACTTACCCGAACCGGCCCTGTTTTCGGACGATACCCAGATGGCTATAGCAATTGCCGAAAGTTTGATTTCAGCTGGTCAAAAAGATTTAGAAAGTATCATGTCTGCTATTAAATCTGAATTTATTAAATGGTATCACTCTCCTGAAAACAACCGTGCGCCTGGCAATACCTGTCTGCAGGGTGTTGAAAATATGGAGCAGGGGATCCACTGGACGGAAAGTGGAATAAAAGGGTCGAAAGGATGCGGAAGTGCTATGAGATCTGCCCCGATTGGGTTTCTTTACCAAAACGACCCAGAGCGGTTAAAAGAAATAGCGAGTGCATCTGGAAGGTCAACTCACGGTCATGAAACCGGAGATGCCGCATGTATAGGCACAGCATATTTAGTTAAATGTGCCTTGGATGGAATCGCTCCAACAGAAATGATACCGAAGCTGCTTAAATTCACTGAAGGGATTTCAAGTGAATTTGATGAGGCAATTATAAAGGTTCAAGAATGTTTACCCTGGGAAGATGAAGAAGAAGCCCTTGATTTTCTCGGTGAAGGGTGGGTTGGTGAAGAGGCAGTGGCTCTCGCTTTGTATTGTTTTATGCGCTGCCCGGACAATTATGAAAAAGTGATTGTCAGAGCAGCCAATACAAACGGAGATTCTGATTCTATTGCTTGTATTGCAGGTGCGATAAGTGGGGCATATCTTGGCATAAAATCCATTCCTGAAACATGGATTAAAAGGATTGAAAAACATGATTACCTGGAAGACTTAGCAACCCGCTTGTCCAGTAAAAAAGAAATGCTGGAATTATGATGAGAAGTAAGGCCCATCATAATCATTTGGTTTTGCAAAAACCATCGACCACAGAAGGTAAAACACATCTTTGAGCGGAAGGAGGATAGGATGAAGTATGAATATATAGATTTTGTTCCGGTTGCAGACGATGAAGATGACCGTAAGCAGTTATGCTGCCCTGTATGCAAGACTGTCCTGGTTGATGTTCAGCATGATGAAGCGGACATAAAGGACGGGGCTTGCAAACATTTTATGTTTTCCTGGGTACTGGAGGCTGATGATCCCAGCTGTTACAATGGCCTGACAAAAGAAATTCTGTATAAAAAAATTGTCGATAAATACAAGAGCCTCAATTCCGAAGATGTCTGGGAGGAGATGGATACAGACGAAATAGTTAGCGAAGTGCTTTTTGACGAGGACTTCTGGGCTCAGTTTACTATGGATGAGGTTGATACTGTTCTGGATCATACACAAGGGGGCGTGGCCTGCGGGCCGGTGTCGCAAACTGTGTTGTTTGGCGTTAGGGGTGATCGATAAACAAGCTCAACTAACAGATCTTCTGGATGCTAAATATGAACATTGACCCCTTCATTCATATTGCGACTCTTGAATCTTGTCGTAAGTACTTATTTCTTAGCCTTGCTCATAAATTAGAAATCAAAGGGCAACGATATAGATTTGGTGATCCCAATTACTACGATAATGACTTTGGGTTGAGCATTGCTGTTTTTCGGGTTGAAAGTGCTGCTTACGACTTCCTCGAACTTTGTATTATATCTCTCGGATATGACCCGATCAGAGAAGCAGGGCCGGTGCGAGTGGTTCTGTTTCCATCAATAACCGATAAAGAGGTCTTCCAATCTGACTTTTCCAGCCACTATAACTTGGCAGTGAGTAGCTTAAAAAAAATAGGTGAACTGACTCCTGCTGATTATTATAGAATAGCATGTGATCCACAAATTACTGACACAATCGATGACCCCAGCTCCCATTCTGTTGTATTTTCAGTAGATATTAAAAATGAAATTCAAAAAGCGTTATGGGCCGAGAATGTAGAAGAATATAGTGACTTTCCATTGAGAGATCTAAAACAATTTGATGGTGAAAATATCTATAGTCAAATCAGAATTTCATTTCGGAAGGCGAAAAGTCGAGATCGGTTTGTTCGGCAACTAGGTGTCATGCAAGACCGATTCATTCATATCCAAAATCAACACGGAAGTATATTCAGTGATGAATAATGTTAATATTTGTTTTTTATGTTTTTCTCAGTACAAAAATGTGATCAAAGGTAAAGAATGAAACAAATTCAATTAGCGGATATAGTTGAAATTAAGAGCATAATGCGGCTATATTCATTGAGGAAAGGAAACAACAAGGAGAAAGTTTCTGATCCGTTTCACTTTATAAAACTTCAAGATTTCAGCGAGTTTGGATATATCCGGGCAACAGAAGCGACTTCCGAGGTAACATTATCTGAACACGATTTAAATTATGTATTGTCAAGGAACGTAGTGTTAAAACCATATGATATTTTAATCGCTATCAGGTTCCCATCTACAATCCCAGTAGGCATCATACTGGATGAAATTTCTCTCGATTGCATTGCTAGTCCTGTTTTTTCTATCCTTCGTGTAGAGAATCATCAACTGAGAAAAGAGCTTAGTCTCAACATATTCTCATTCTTTGTATCAAAAATCGGTAGTCAGGTTTTAAACTATATACAAAATCGACCTACAGGAAGACGTGAATCTTTGTCTCAGATTCTTATTCCTATACTAGAAGGCGATGAGAGGACAAAGCTTGTGAGCAGCGTTCAACAGGAAATCCAAAAATATATGGAGATCGAAAAAGTAAAAACAGATATTTATCGGACTAGAGAAAAAAACGGACTTATAATGTTTGAAGATAAGGATACATAAGGAAATAAGTGTGTTTAAGGGGGGCGATCTCAAATATTGTAATTATTCCGAACGTCGCTATCAGAGGAAACGAGAAGCTATAAAAAGGAACCTACTAATGAATAAACAGACTTCAAAGATGCCGATATCAAAGGAAGAGATTTATAGTCTCTTTGATTGGTTGGATTGCCGATTGGCGACATTGCAGTACTTTGACGGTAATAGAAGTACGTTTGAAGAGACAATTCAATTTCTTGAAGAGAATGGTTTGAAAAAATCTAAAGTGCTTCCTTGGCTGAAAGAACATGGAGGATATTGCGACTATCAAATTCTTTTCAACGTGAGAAAAAAATGGGGAGACTATGTTGACCGCAAACGAAGAAAATTCCGAATAGAAGCACCAAAATCCTCAAAGTCCAACGGTAACATCGATTGTTTGGAATTTATGATAGCCAAAAACTCTGAACCCTTAAAAACTCGTTGGGCTTTTGCCGGATCTGATGACCTGATGGATTTTAACCCTGATTCGGTTGTCCCGGAAACCCTTGTTGGAAATACTATTTGTTCTTGGTCTGCTTGTTGCGGATCTTATGGAATGGGTGGCCTAGGATATTTAGGATTTAAGATAGATAGTCAGTGGCTAATAATTGCAATACACGGTGCTGATTCTTTTTTTCACTTGGATGGAAAGATGTTCAGTAAATATAAAGATCAAACGATTTCATCCAAGATCTGTGAAAGTCCGATTAAAAAAAATATAATTAAAAAGCATTCAATGAGGATGGAGTTCGGGAACAACAGTGTTCTTTCCATTGAAGAATCCGCTGATCTACGTGAAGTGTATTCAGGATCATTCGAACCTGTGGCCTTTACAGAGGAAGACGATCTACGCCGGGGTATATTTTTATCCCCAACACCTGTGATTTACAAATTTGAATAGGATAAAATGTTCGAATTTTAGTGCCAGTTCCCCTGTTGTTATAGTGATCGTCAAATTTGTATTACGATACTCTCAGATGCTGTATAACTCACAATTTTATCCCAGCAGCAATCTTCAATGCATCCTCCTTCTCGATACCTAAATATCGTGACGTTGCACTCGTATTACTTTGCCCTAACAATTGACGACAGACCTCGATATCCTTTGTTTCAGCATATACAATACTGGACTTGCTCCTTCTGAGGCTGTGTGTCGAGTATCCCTTTGATGGTAGTTCGAGCAGTTCAACCCATTTCTTAACCAATCGGGTGTGCTGAACATGGGAAATCGGACGACCCGTATTTTTACGGCCAGTGAATATGAAGTCGTTGGATGCCTTACCAGACACCTCAATCCATTTTATTAGTGAGTCGATTGTATTATCTTGCACATGAATGGTCACAGTCTTCACCGTTTTCTTCTGTTGCAAGTCTATTTTACTAGGAATTTCACCATTCATATCCATCAAGTCACCCACTTGCAACTTCAGAAGATCACAAGACCTCAACATTGAGTCTATAGATAAATTAAACAATGCTATATCACGATCGTTGCCTTCCGCAATCAACAGAGTTTTAATCTTCTTGATTTGGTTTCTTGTGAGCGGTTTTTTCTGGCCAACAGATGTTTTCATGGCATTTTGTCGGAAGTAGCTTTAATGTAAGAATATCGTGTTATACTATAATACCTTACATTAAAAAACATGGCTTTGTCAAATCTATCATTTAAACACAGTATTAATAAGCAATTGGGAGCTTTATTGAATGTAAGCTAAATACATAACCTTACTTTCGGATCATGTAGAGTAATTAATAAATGTGATCGGCAAATCGTGAACCGGTTTATCAAGTCACGGAAGTTGAAGTAGTCGGTTTTAGTAACCAATACCACACAGCAAACTCAACCCATCACAACATCATACGTCATGATTTCCCGGTGAATACCTTTCACAGTGACCTTATCCCTTGGGGTACACGGAATTTCATCCTTCACAAATGCCCATGTTGGATGCGATATCAAAATACTGTTGGGGTCGCAGATCGACTCCAATCTTGAAGCAATATTCACCTGCCCCCCAATGACAGTATAGGACAGACGGTCTGCAGCACCAAAATTTCCCACAGTTGCTGTGCCAGTACTGACACCTATCCTGATCTCAAGAGGTGTCTCTATACCCTCATTAAACCATTTCTCCTGAAGTTCTTTCATCTTTTGCTGCATCTCAATTGCCATTTTGACACAGTTTAATGCATTGTCTTTGTCTGGTGTCGTTTCAGGAGCACCGAAGAATATCATGATTGCATCACCGATCACTTTATCGATTGTGCCACCCCATTTATGGGCAATATTTGTCATCTCTGTCAGGTATTCGTTTAGTATTGCTGATAGTTCTTCTGCTTCCAACGATTCGGTGAGGGTTGTGAACCCTTTAATATCGGAGAAAAAGATGGATAATTTACGTCTTTCTGTTGCTGGAACTACTTCTTGTTGACCAGATGTGATGGATTCTACGAGTTGTTTGGGAAGATATTTTGAGATCTTCTTTTCAACGTCTTTGAGTTTTTGAGTCCGTTCCTTTACTTTTTGTTCTAAGTTAGCATTAAGTTCCTTGTTTTTGGCAAGTTCGTCTTCCGCAACTTCAAGAGATTTTTCTGTAATTCGTGAAAACGAAAACAAAAAAACGAAGGACAAAAGAAATCCAACACTACCACCAAAGACTATTCCATTTAATATTGCCAGTTGTGATTTATGTAAACCAGAATACTCTGTTCTAATATTATAGAAAAGCAATAAACCAAGCAGAACTATAGCAACCGTAGCAAATGTAAGTCTCTTTCTTGTGGTGAATAAAGCAATCACAATTAGAAGTGGATAAAAGAAATCTCGAAGATGAACAAAAGTAGCAATAATTTGGTCTATCGACATTGTATGTCCCATGTCTAGCAAGTCTAAATGGGGAAAAACAAATGGGAATAGAAGTGCTAACATGCCAGTAAAATACAATGACGTAAAAAAACTAACTGCAGTATTGAACCTACCTTTCCAAATCAAATATGCTGAAATACTAACCCCACAAAAATATAATACATTGAACATCGGTATGAACAATGGGATATTAAATGCGATTATCTCATAGATGTTCGCAATTAATACGAACGATACTAGTGGCAAAATACATATTAATACCGTGTATAGAAAAACTGCTTTTTGCTGATCAATATATGAATGATTTTTGTAGGTAATATTTAGTTTTGTCTTAATCTTCTTAATCATTATTAACCGTAATTAAGTGCAAAAATACTGATTCAAATGTTCGAATCATTAGTTAGTAGTATCCTCTGGATCATCCACCCTTATCACCAAAACACTCCTTCACTTCACTCATAATCTCTCCTTCTCACTGAATAATTCATCAGTTCTTCGATCCTGATCCCTTCTTATGGATAACCATTTTTCTAGGGATGGTAAAAGTCTAAGGTCACATATTTCTTTCCGGGAAAAATTTCTGACAAGAAGAGATAAATTTGTATAGTGAGTTTATTACAGGAAATCAGTAACTAAGGGAAGGATTCTTGGAAGTAATTCAGACGTGGGTCATGTGAGTGGAAAAGCAACATCACGGTGAATGAAAGGGTGCTCTCATACGATGATTTGTAAAATTTTAAATCTTTGTTGCGTTTTTGTTGTTTGGTATTTTTTTTATACCATTATATCATATATTTGTGCAGCATACACACAGCCATCATGCAACTGACGCGCTTTTTTCACACCTACAATTCACATCATCAATTGGAATATGCATTGTCTCATTCTGGATATCAGCAACTCATCGTGAAGCATTACCCCACCCTGATCACCAAAAAATTCCTTCCTCTCACTCAATTCTTCTCTTTCCCACCGGTCAAAGCACCAATATTACGCTTAAGATGACGTACCTGCTGATTCAGAGAATCAATTGAATCCATCAGTATCTGGTGCTCATGCTTTTGAGATGACTCTGCATCACGGAAAAGAGGCCCATCATTAAACAAAAAGGAACTGACATTGACGTTGAATTTCTGATGCATGTGGTACAGAAAAACCAAGTTTGGAACTCGTTTACCGGTTGCTATCAAGGACATTATGCTTTTTGATATTCCGATTTTCTCTGCTATTTCGTGGTGCTTAAGGTTCGGGGATCTCTTGATTTTCTTTAAATTTACAGAAACGTTACTACAGATTTCTTGAACAATTTTCTCATCTGCCTTGTCAGGTAGATGACTTATCGTTTTCGGTGGGTGTTTCAATATGAATTTTGCAAAACCCGTTAAGATGGACGTTCTTCCCACACCGGATAGTTCCTTTGCTCTTAACAGATCAACTGCTCTGATTTGGTAGAATGCTTCTTCCGGTAGTTTATCGTACAAATCTGATACATACTTCCAGACCTTTTCAGACTTAATAATCCTCGTGGGTTCGGGCATTAACCCATTTATGATCTTATATTCCTTCAGAATGTTTTTAAGGGTTCGTTCCCCGATATCTCTTAATTGTGGGACGTTGACCAAGTCCGGCCAGTGCATGTTGAATACAATCTTCTCATCCTCTGTTCGGAGTTGTTCGAGGTATTGGTTGATCCTCTCGTATTTTTTCATTGATGCCCTTTGGGTAATTAATGAAAAACGTATTGGGTGGTGTTTCATGCAGATCAATTTTTGCAGACTTCACTCATTTTCTCTCCTTCTCACCGGATAGTTCAACAATTCTTCGTTTTAACCCCTTCTCCTGTGACATTTCATCATCAAGGAATAACTCTCCGACATTGAAAAGCAGTGTATTGATGTTGATGCCCAACTCCGAATGCAATCGTTGAAGAAAATAGAGACTTGGAATCTTTCTCACATTACATACCAAGTTCATTGTGGATCGTGAAGCCCCAATCTTATCTGCTAATTGATACTGTTTAAGGTTTAATGCTGATCCGATTTTACTGAGGTTATCGGCAACATTCTGGCAAACCTTTTGAGTGGTTTGGTGTTTAAACTTAGATGGGGATATTGTCTTTTGCGGATGTTCCTTTTTGAACTTTTGAAGGCATGTACAAATCGTTGTTTTTCCTATTCCTGCAAGTTCTGGAATACCAATTATTTCACAACCTCTAACCAGATGAATTTCGTCTCCAAGATCTTCATACAATCCCAACAGATAGTTCCAGACGATATCTATCTTGGGTTCAGTTGATTCCTGCTCCGGCATCAATCCGTATTTGGTTTTAAATTCCTTTAATATATCGTTCAAGGAACGTTTTCCGATGCCCTTCAGTTGAGGAACCGACACCAAATCCTTCCAGTGCATATTGAATACGATCTTCTCATCCTCTGTTCGGAGTTGTTCGAGGTATTGGTTGATCCTCTCGTATTTTTTCATTGATGACCTTTGGGGTGTATTACCTATTCAATCAGCATTTGTGAGGATCAAATAGTTCTTTTTCCAACTATTCGGTGGTTTGACACAGAGATGATCAGGACGAACAAATGCACAAACTCCTTCGAGATCGATGTTTTTACATATTTCAGGTTTGAAATATCGACAACCATATGTTTGTTGGAGACTGTCTTCAGGGTGGAGAGGTGTATCTTTGGTGAATCTCATTTTTGCCATATTAGTTGCTGAAGTTCAGTACGGTTAAAATTATTCGTGTTTAATCCCACATCAACATTTGAAGTTCCATCAATGATTTCTTGTTGCATGGTGGGCATCGGTACTGTGTCAAATCTTCATCACTAACATCATATCAAAGGATTTTCTGCTATGCTTTATCGTTCTATTCAACATTTTTCCGATATTGTTCCAGCATTGTTTTATAGTCAAAGCCAAAATGTTGCAATGCATGTTTTAATGTCATTAATTCGAGGTCTATCGGAGAAACGGTATTCATTTTTCCAGCTTTAAATTGGTCAATCATTTTCTTTATGGTTGCTGTCTCATCAGAGGTAAAAGCATTTAATGAAGTATCTTCTATTTTGTGCGCCACTGTTGGTTTTCTCTTGATGACAATTTCATTCACATTCTTGCCAACATTTTCAAATGATTCTCCTATAGTTTCTTCTTTCTCAATAGGAGTTAGAAGTTCATGGTTCTCTAATTTATCAACCTCAAGATCTGTTGTTAATTCGTTACCTTCGTGAGAGTCGAAATCCTCACTGTCGTCAGAATTCGAAGCTTTAAAATTAGGTTGTTCACTTTTGCTTTCACTGCTGCCTTTAATTTTCAGGTATTTTTTCTTGAATGCGCTGATGCTTACATTTAGAGTCGTTTTTCCAATTCCTTCCAGTTCTAAATTGCCAAGCAGGTCAGTTGCGTTAAGATTCGTCAGATCATCAACTCTAAATTCAGGTTCTTTCATGAGCTTGGTAAGAAATCTCGTTACTATTTCCTTTTTTGTATGCTTTGCTGGAATTAAATCTTCTTCTTTTGTATGCGTTGCTGGAATTAGATCTTCTTCTACAGACTTTTTAGGTTTGAATTTTTTCTTAAATGAATTTAATGCTTCACTTAAAGTTGTTTTGCTAATTCCCTCTAAATCCGAATTTCCAAGCATATCGAATACTGTTATATCCATAAGGTCTTCAACTGTAAAA
>Ga0075122_10001292_pt1 | contig 18029 bp, 7 predicted proteins | sample AntAceMetag02UKB_FD_69790 | JGI IMG/M metagenome (GOLD analysis project Ga0075122, IMG submission 69790) | Saline lake microbial communities from Ace Lake, Antarctica - Antarctic Ace Lake Metagenome 02UKB | ecosystem: Environmental > Aquatic > Non-marine Saline and Alkaline > Saline | place...
TATTCTATTTATAACTTGCTCATTTGTTTCATCATATTTATGTTCTTGTGCAGCCATAACTTGTAGATTAGTATTTCCTACATTATGAGCCATAAATAACTTATCATATGCAGTATTACCACTTAACACAAAGAAATCAGGATTAAAAGTAGGATGAAATATTCCATAAACAAAATTAACCAAACCATTAAGGAAATTACTTGAACCACTTGTATCAGGATCATTAGTAGAAACTAATAAGAAATTAGACTCATTAGTATAATAAAAATCATATTCCTCAGGTGATCCACCTGAATAATTACATGTATTAGGCCATGTACAATCACAATTAATAGACATTCCTGTATGTAAATTATTAAATAAAGAATTATCTAAGAAACCAGAATCTAAAAAATTAGCTTTCAAAACAAAACCAACTGCAACAACATCTCCTTTTTGATATACACAAGCACTATGAATTGAATCTGCTAAAAGATTATTTTCATTTAAGAAATCCATATTAAAAATTAAATCATTATCACAAGACAGAGTAAACTCATTTGAAGCACAATCAAACCATTCACACATCTTAGATGCAAGCTTAGCTGTTCTTGTTGTCCAATTCCCACTATCACAATAATAATTACCAAAAACATCTATATCAAAATCAGAATTAACTGTAGTTTTATCAGGAATACAATCATAAAAACCTTGACATGCAAAATCAGAAACATTATAGTAAGTATTTGTACCATCAGGATTTTCTACAAATAAACAATCTGTAGTGTTTTCACCTTCAATATATTCAGTGTCAAAGGGCACACCTGTAGTAGAATTTATATCACAACAACCATCATTATTAACACCAACATCAGAGTAATACATATCTCTTGTTGTATTTAAGAATTCAAAAGTTTCATCAACAAAACAATAATCAGCATGCTTACAATAACCAGTTGAATTTAAATTCCAATCATACTTTGCAGTTGCATTTTCCCAAATAGCATATCCTTTCTCATCAAACACACACCTATAACCTTTTGTATTACTTATATCTTCAAACAAAATATGTTCAGGACCACTGAAAGATTTGTCAAATGCATTCATACTAGAGTTATCTTCATAAACAGTTGCATGAACACAAATCTCTCCATTCCAACAATAATCACTTGGGCAACAACCAGTATTATTATCATAAGAATTATTCTTTAAAAACAAAAAGTCTGTTGGTATCCAATCAGGAACACCTAAAACATCATCTCTCCATAAATTATTAGTTCCACCACCACAATAATAATTACCTTTAATATCACAAACAGTATTATTATACATATGAATTTGATATTGATCATTACCATAATCAATTGTGTAAGTTTGTGAAGGATCTAAACCAACATAAATTTTATTAGTATTAGCATAAGCCACATTTAAATCAAATTGTGGTTCATTACAAACAGAAAAGTTTTTGTAGAATAAGAATTTATTTAATTCATTTTCTTCATCATTAAAATATAAAACATCCCCCATTCTTTGATTATCTATAACATTATAACCACTCCAACATGCACCTTTGTAATCCCAATAAAACTCTTTATTTGTTCTTGTTGTATCATCACCACAACACTTAGTTCCAGACCAGCCAAAACTTAAATATGAATCACAAATATACTTGAATGGGTCAAAGTCATACCATTCTGTAGAAGAAGGAGTATTAATCAGTGTTGACATGTTACACGTATTTTCATCAGCATCTACCCAATCACAAGCAGTACAACCTTCATCACCATGATCAACATCTTGACAAGACATCAAAGGAGCTTCAACTTCATCGGGATCAAACTCATCAATCCAAAAACCAAATGCACCTGTACATTTATAATTTTGATATTCATCTAATTGAGTGCTATCAATAGGATCTACACCAAAGAAAACATTATCAAATAACAAATTAGCGCTTCCTGTATCAAAAACAATATCATCAAAACGAACAAAATCTTCGTCCAAATTTATAACAATATGATGCCACCTATAAGACTGATTGCCATTCATAGAATATTCATTAAAATTTGATTGATTAATGGTAACATTATCGAATGAACCATTAGACAATTCAAAAAAGACAACTAATTCAACACCATCAAGATTAGTAAAACCGAAATCAAACTCTAAAGTTTTATAGTATGGAAATAAGGTATCAGAAATATATTCAAATTTATGGTTTGCCGCACTTAAAAAAGCAATATTATTATCAGCACTAGCTTTTCCAACATAATCAACATAAGTTTTGGTGTAAGCGTCAATGCCATCATAAGTTCTTAATGCATATAAAGGAACACCTCTACCAACAAATTCAGAAACTGAATCAACTAGAGATTCATCTTGATATAATGCATTAAAACAACTTAAACCAAAATTATCGCAACATTCAGTGAAAATAGACTCACCAGACCTTTCATAACAAATAACACTATGATTTTTAGGAGCAGCAAAAGTAGACAAACCACTATAAGATTCAACACACTGAGCAGACGTTAAACAGTCAGAATCCATACAATCAGTATTAAATGAACCTCCTCTACATACCTCATCAAAAGTATTTTCAAAACCACTAGTACATTCTACCAGAGATTCTGGTTGATAATAAGGTAAATTTAAACCCCCATCATCATCTCTATCATTACAACAATCACCATCATTATCAATACTATCATTACATTGATATTCAAAATCGCTTGGAGGAGGCTCACAATGACCTGCATTAATACAATCCGCATCTAAACAATCAACTCCAATATCCCCCTCTTTACAAACATCACCATCACCATTAGTATCATGACCAATAGCACAAATACCATTAACATAACCACTAATACAACAATCACCATCATTATCATCACCATCAATACATAACTCTTCAGTATTCTCAAAGAACCCTGAAGAACCTGAACCAAAACAACTGTTTGCGTTAGCATTACTACATTCTGATTTTAAAATAAGGTCAAAACCCCCCCCAATAATGGGAGGATTAAAAGGAGTGTCTGCATCAATAAAAGGGAAACCTTCACAAGTTGCCGGACAAGAATTATTGTTATATTGGTCATAAATATTTATTGGATCATTCCCGTACTCAGTAAAAGGTCCAAACAATTCTTCACCATCAGCACAAGAAACAGGATAACCCTCCTCTGTTGGAAGATAATAATTATCTATATCGACACCACAAGTATTAGCTATTCCAGTAGAATAATCATAATCACTATTACACAAATAAGGTGAAATAATACATTGTGGATAATCATTATGAGTATAATCTGCTAAAACAGGAACAAGATTAGGGGCAACACACCCCTCAGGCGTTTCACTAAACATACTACTTTCATTAATACAATGACAATAATACCATCCTTGAGGACAGTTACCTATTCTATCTCCTTCTAAAGGAAGAACCTTAAAATTATCAACAGTATAATTTTCTTGATCAAAACCTAAAACATCATTTGCACTTCCAGTTGCATTACAAACATACCAATTATCAGAATTAGAAATCACATTAACATTCTCACCAACTAACTGAGCATTATGAATAACATATTCTTCACTATATGCATCTAACCAATTCCAATTATTTAAATCTAGTTCAGGAATTATAATTATTGAATCATATGCTGTATCTCGATGACCATAATCAGGATAAAGTCTAATTTCAATTGTATCTGAAGGTGGAATAAAAACAAAACTTATTATATCTCCTAATGTTGAAAATCCTGACCCTATTTGTCCATGAATATAATTCCCAGTTGATCCATCATAAATTGAAACATTCCAATTAGAATAGAAATTTCCTGCTAAACCTTGAAGTTCATAAGATTCGCCAGAAACTACTGAAATATTTTGATATAAATATGAACCAACAAGAGATTCTTTTTTAATAATAACAAAAGACTGACTATTAAATATACCTGGATTAACAATAACATTATTATATTCTTGCCAACCTTCAAATGTACCAGATGAAGATGAATATATAAGTTCACCATTCACAACTAAATTATCATCAGAAATAAGATTCATTGTATCTGCTTCTTCTACAGAACAAAAATATTGGGAAAGTGTATCAACATAATAAAGATCATTTAAACCTGTTTGAGTAAATGAAAGAGGTTCATCATCACCACAACAACCATCAGAACCATCTCCAGTTGTTTCTAACTGAAGATTATTTATCCATGCAGATTGCTCCCAAACATAAGTTCCTTCAGGAGGAGGTGTTACTAGACCAAAAATTGCATCTTCACAAGCTTGTTGAGAACTTGCAGCATCCCAAGAGCAAACCTCAACTTGACAATGACAAACTAAACCCTCTTCATAAAAACCCTCATCTACAGGTTCACAACAATGATTAGTTACCCCTGGATTCAAGTGCCAAGCATCATCACTATGTAATTCTGTGCAAACTTCATCATCATCATCAGGTAAAATCAGATTATGACAAACAAGCATAAAATTAATCATGCCTATTTCACCTGTATAATCTTGCATAGCAAACTCTAATTTTGTAATTCTCTTATAATTACCAAGTACTCCTCCTTCGTCAGCAAAACCTAAATCAATCTGAAAATGATTATCACCACAACTTGTGTGAATAAAATCATAAAGACCTAAATCATAATTTCCTAATAAATCAGGAGAAGTAAGAGAATTAATATAAGGTACACATGTATCCCAATCACCAGAATAAATATTATCATCTGTACTACCTGCAAAAAAAGGACATGATGAAGTTTGTTCAATCCTAAAATAAGTATAATCTTCACAAACAAATTTAGCAGGCAAAGAATAATTAAAATTATTTCTACGTGTAAGTTTATATTCAGCACGAGGATTAGTAGTAGGGAAACAAGTTTTCTCAACTAAATTTAAACCAAAATAAAGATTATAATCACTATTATGATCCTCTATTTCAAACCAATTTTCACCACTAATATGACTAAAATTATTCTCTAAATTATATGATTTAAAATATGCTTCTTCAGCAAACATAGTTGCAACAAATAAAACTTTATAGTTTGATAATTCATCATCTTCATAATATACAAGAAGATCATCAAAAGCTGACTCTTCTATATCAAACAAATTAAGGTTTATATCAGCTAAACTACTAAAAGGAAGATGACCAGGACCATAAATAGGAAAAATATTACTGGATAAATCATATTGAGTTGATGGTGATCCTGGAGAAAAAAAATAATCTTGATAATAATAATCTGTATTAACTATATCATCTAAATTAATATATGAATATGGATTTATAATATTTAAAAAACCTGTTGAAGCAGGTTTTTCTGTTACACAAGAGGTGCCGTAGCAAGAAACTGCTAAACCTTTAGTATTATCAACTTTACAAACACCAAGAGGGTTTGTTGAACCTGAATTACCTACACAATCTACAGGTTCTACAGCATAAACAACCCCACTCAGAAGAATAATAATTAGTAATGTGAAAATTAAGAATTTTGTATTTATTTTGAACATAACACCCACCTTTGTAATGATTTAATATAAGTATAACTAACCAAATACAAAAATTAATTATTGCATTTATAAACATTATTATTTATATAGAACATATTATAGAGAATGAAAATCTATTTGTTTTGACTCTAGAACTTTCATTAATGCAGAAATATCTTTTTCTGAAGTTACATCTTTAACATTTTCACAAATATAGATGAAATCATACTTTAATTTGTATTTCTTTAGGAGCATAATGTTTTGTTTTATCCTCTGAACTAAAAGTCCCTGATTTTTAGAATTAAGTAATTCATTTAAATCAAAAAATATCTTTTTATCTTTTTCTCTGGCAAACTTACAAAACACTTCATCTATTGCAGAATTCTTTTGTTTCATAAAATCTTGGAGATTATCAATATGAATTATTAAATTAGGTTTATTTTTAGAATTAGCATTATTTCTATTTGCTTCAAATAATTTAATTTCATCTGAATAATTTAAATTACTTTTTTTACAAAATTCCTTAAGTTGAATTGTTTTAATTATTAATACCATTTTGACTTTTAACCACTACAAATTAAAGCTAATTCATAAATATTTTTAATTCCTAACCACTACAAATTAATAATATTAAAAACCTAAAACTTATTTTACTATATATTACTTACAATGTGAGTATTTATTTATTATAATTGATATATAATTAGTACGAGTAATTAACCATAATTAAACTATCTAAAGTTATAATACTTACTTTGTAAGTATTATAACTTAAAACTTAGAATAAGAAATATAGGAATCTATAATTTTAGAATAATCATCAATTTCAATTAGCTTTAGATTAACCATTTTAAAAATGCTCAATAAACATTGTTTATTGGCACCGCTTAGCGGAAATAAAATAAGAATTACTTCATGCTTTTCCAAACAAGTTCAAACATAGAATTTAGAGCTTGAGCAAATAATTCAGTATTAACCCAAATTCCAACATCATAACTTGAATGAACAGCTTCATCATCAATTAACATAAACATTAAATTGTTTCTATCAACAACCATGAATCTTGCTTTAAAATTTTTAGCATGTCTTATTTCAGCAATACCTTTAAATTCTTTAGCAATATGTTTGTTGGTTTTAGTAAGTGGTGCTAGGATCTTAATCTTTACACCTCTCTTTGCAGCTTTTGCAAGAGACTTTTTGAAAAAATCATGTTTTCTTATAATACCTTGTTCTGTGGTGCATAATATAATTTCTTTTTCTGCACCTCGAATCATTAAATCAAGATGATCATAAAGATTATCTCTTCCTTTAAATCGTCCTGTGATCTCAGTAGAGTCAACCATTTCGATTCCTTGACTATGTAGTAAAGATAATTCTTCTAACACATCAGATCCTTTAAGTTCATTAATAGAATTTAATTTTAAATTAGAATCATCATTAATTTTTTTCTTAACCCTCTCCAATACTTCAGATGGAGGTAGTGCAAGATATTTTATTGGCTTACCAATTTTAGAAATTATAAATCCTTTTTTCTCAAGTGATTCTAAAACATCGTATGTTCTAGATCTAGGAACATTAGCAATATCAGATAATTCACCAGCAGTTGAAACGCCTCTTGATAAAAGAGCAGTCCAAAGCTTTGCTTCATAGCTATTTAAGCCGAAGTCCTTAATTTTTTTAATAAATTCTTGTGTAACAATCATATTATATCCACCTTGTTAATTTTTCATTAATAGTAATGTAACCTAGCCTCTTTTGTGTTAATAGAAGGAAAGACTTAAGACTTTATAAACATTTCTATTTTGAAACTATTGTATAGTAGTAAAAACTCGGAAATTTTACCTAATACTCTGACACCCTTATTTCTATTAGAACCTTAAATTTGTTTGTAACTCTTGAATTTTGCATTTTTAGCATTTCATATGGAAAAATTTCTTTTCATTTTTCTTTCAAACTTTCTCAAAAGAACTATACTTATTTATATATGTTCATATATAAACATATAATAATTATATAATAATATAATATAAGAAAATGGAAAAAGAAAAAAGAAGAAGAATAAGAGTAAAAGAAGAATGTGAATGAATTGAAAATAAAAAATGAGTTTTAAGAGTAAATGTGAAATAATTTTAGAGTAGAAATGATTGTGTAAAGGTGAAAAAAGAATTTTTGAATGTGTAAAAATATAAATGAATTTATTTAAATTAACAAACAAATTTTTTTATTTAATTTAATATCTCCAAATGAAATAAGGGTGTGAGAGGGTAATACCTAAAATGTCACTACATGGCCTCTACAAGATATATTCTATGGTATGAAGACATTTATAAACCTATATTTCATATGGAAAACTATTTAAATAAGTTATATTTTGAATGTATTAATAATAATTGTGAGTTGATAAAAATGGCTAAAGACCTTAGTGGACTATTTGAAAAATTTCTTGATAAAAAATCTTTATTTACAAATAAAGAAGCATTACAATCTAAATATACACCTGATGATATAATGCATAGAGATGAACAAATAAATTGTATTGCACAAATTCTTGCTCCTGCACTTAGAATGGAAAAACCATCTAACCTTTTTGTTTACGGTAAAACAGGAACAGGAAAAACTTTGAGTATAAGATTTACAACAAATCAAATGCTTGATATGGCTAAGAAAAAAAATATTTCTTTAGATATTCTCTATGTTAATTGTAAATTAAAAAAAGTTGTTGACACAGAATATAGGTTGGTTGCAGAACTTGCAAGACATTTTGGAAAAGATATACCTGCAACAGGTTTACCAACAGATGAAGTATATAATATATTTTACAAAGCAATAGATTCTAAAAAAAGATTATTCATAATTATATTAGATGAAATTGATCAACTTGTAAAAAAAGTAGGAGATGAAATAATATATAATCTTACAAGAATAAATGGTGAATTAGTAAATGCACAATTATCATTAATAGGTATTTCTAATGATTTAATATTTGCAGATAATCTTGATCCAAGAGTAAAAAGTTCACTAAGTGAGGAAGAATTAGTTTTTCCACCATATAATGCATTACAAATACAAGATATTCTAAGAAAAAGATCAGAAGTTGCATTTAAGAAAGGAATTATTGAACCTGGTGTAATAGAAAAGTGTTCAGCCTATGCTGCAAGAGAACATGGAGATGCAAGAAGAGCATTAGAATTATTAAGAGTTGCAGGCGAAATTTCTGAAAGAACAGATTTAAAAACAATTAATTTAAAATGTTTAGATACTGCAGAAGAAAAAATTGAGAAAGACAGAGTATTTGATATAATTAAAACTCAACCAAAACAATTTCAAGCAGTTATTTATAGTATTTTTGCGATGAAAGATGAGGGTAATAAAAGTATTTTTACAGGCGAAATTTATGAATATTATAAAGATCTTTGTATAAAAATAAATCTAAGACCACTAACACAAAGAAGGGTCAGTGATGTTATAGCTGAATTAGATATGTTGGGAATAGTGAATGCAAAAGTTATTAGTAAAGGTCGATATGGTCGAACAAGAGAAATAACTTTGACAATACCTAAATTAGTAAAACCAAAAATAATTGAAATGCTTATTGATGAATTAAATATTTAATTTAAATTCTAAGATGTTATCAGAAAAAGAAATACTTGAAAATTTAGAAAAAGGTGTTTTTATTAATCCTGACACTGATGAAGTCATTGATAGTTCTGATAAACAAATAGATCATGATAATAATATTTTATTAAAGTTTAAAATAGAATTTCTAAAAAAGTATGAAAATATATTTAAAAAAAGAACATATGATGATTTTTTCAAACATTTTCTAATAAGGTATAAAAATATTGAATTTTTATTAAAATCAAGACAAGAATTGAGAAATCTTACTTCTATTTCTCGATTAGAAAATAAAATGGAAAAAGATAGGGTTTCAGTTATAGGAATGGTTAAAGAAAAGTCTGAAACTAAGAAAGGAAATATTATGTTAACTGTTGAAGATCCAACAGGAGAAATTAAAGTTTTAGTAATGCCTAGAAATGAAAAATTATATAAGTTTGCAAAAGATATTGTTTTAGATGAAATTCTTGGAATAAGTGGGTCTATGGGCACAAACATAATTTTTTCTAATTCAATAATTTGTCCTGATATTCCTGTTACGCATGAATTAAAAAAGCATCCTGAAGAAATATATGCTGCATTTATTGGTGATATGCATTTTGGATCAAGAGTTTTTTTAGAAGAAGAATTTACAAAAATGTTATCTTGGTTAAGAGGAGAAATAGGATCTGATAAACAAACAGAAATAGCTAAAAAAATTAAATATATTTTTATGACAGGGGATTTAGTGGAGGGTGTTGGAATTTATCCAGGTCAAGAAGATGATGTTGATGAAAAATATCATGATATAAAAAAACAGTATGAAGTTGTTGCTTCTTGGTTAAAAAAAATACCTAAAGATAAAATAGTTATAATTTGTCCGGGAAATCATGATTATGGAAGAATGGCAGAACCACAACTTCCATTAACAAATGAATACTCTGCTTCTTTATCAAAATTAAAAAATGTTATTCAAGTTTCAAATCCTTCATTTATTAATTTTGCAAAAACAGATAATTTCCCTGGATTTAATTTAATTTTATATCATGGTGGATCTTTAATTTATTATTCTGAAAATGTTCCCTCAATAAGAAGAGCTGGTGGACAAAAAGCAGTAAACCAAACAATGAAGTTTTTATTACAGAGAAGACATCTTGCACCAACTCATGGTTCAACATTATATATCCCTGATCCTGCAAAAGATTTTCTTTTTATTGACACAATACCTGATTTTTTTATTACAGGACATATTCACAGAGCAAATGTTGATTCCTATAGAAATATAACCACAATAAATGCCTCTTGTTGGACAGGAAAAACAGAGGATCAAGTAAAAAGAGGTCTTGAACCACAACCTGCAAAACTTCCCATAGTAAATCTTCATACAAGACAAGTAAAAATAGTTAATTTCCTATCTGAAAAACATAAAGGAGTTATGAAAAAACAATAAAATGGCAATGATTTGTTCAAAACCAATGCAGAAATATTTTGATTCTTTAATTATTTATACAAATAAAGCATATAAATTGGCACAAGAATGTAGAAAGCAAGGATATGATCCTCGTGATTATGTTGAAGTTTCTCTTGCAAAAAATGCTGCAGAAAGAGTGGTTGGATTAATTAGTATTATTGCACCACAAATAAAAGGTTCTGGTGTAACAAAAAGAATTGTTAATTTAGAACAAAAATATGGTGTTTCAGATTGGAGAGTTGCATTTATAATTGCTCATGAAATTGCACAACAAAAATATTGTAAATTTAAAGATGAGTTGGAGGCTATTCAGGTTGGTGTTAAAACAGGGTTTGCTTATGTAACTCAAGGAATTGTTTCTAGTCCTTTAGAAGGATTAACTAAAATAGAATTAGTTGATAGACAAGATGGTCAAGGAACTTATTTTAGATTGAGTTATGCAGGACCAATTAGAAGTGCTGGAGGAACAATGGGTTCTGTTTCTGTTCTTATTGCAGATTATGTTAGAAAAAAAATGGGTTACGTTGCATATGACCCAACTGAAAAAGAAGCCAATAGAATCTTTGCTGAATGGGAAGATTATAATAGTTATATTACTAACCTTCAATATTTTCCTTCTAAAGAAGAAGGTGTATTTTTAGGTAGAAATATCCCTGTTCAATTAATTGGTGAACCGTCAGAGAGATATGAATTAAGTAGTGCATTACTTAAGGATTTACCAAGAGTTCCCTCAAATATTTTAAGTTCTGGTTTTTCTTTAATAACTGCTGAATGTCTTTCTTTAAAAGCGCCAAAACTTTGGAAGCAATTATCTAAATGGGGTAAAGAATTTGATATGGAGCAATGGAATTTTCTAGAGGAATTTATTGAAATACAAAAAAAGTCTAAAGCCCTAGGGCAAAAAGCAGAAGAACATGGCTCTGAAAAAATAACACCTAACTTTACTTATGTAAAAGATATTGTTGCAGGAAGACCTGTTCTTGGTTATCCTATGAAACCAGGTGCATTTAGATTGAGATATGGTCGTGCAAGAGTTTCTGGTTATTCTGCACAGGCAATTAGTCCTGCATCTATGCAAGTTTTAAATGGTTTTGTTGCACTAGGAACTCAACTTAAAGTTGAAAGACCAGGTAAGGGAACTGCGGTTATGTCAACAGATTATATTGATGGGCCTATTGTAAAATTAAAAGATGGTTCTGTTTTGTTTTTAGAAACTGAAGAACAGGCAAAAGAAGTAAATAAAGATGTTGAAGAAATTTTATTTAATGGTGATATTTTAGTTAATTATGGTGATTTTCTGGATAGGGCCCATATACTTGCACCTGCAGGTTATTGTCAAGAGTTTTGGATTTTAGAATTTGAAAAAAAAGTTGTAGAATTATTTGGTTCTATGGATTTTGATAAGCTTTCAGGTTTATTAAATATATCTGCTAACTCTTTAAAGAAATTATTTGATGATCCTATTAAAACAAAAATAAGTGCAAGAGCGGCATTCAAAATATCTAGGATTTTAGATATTCCATTACACCCAAGATATGATTTTTATTGGTCGACAATTTCAAAAGATGATTTAATAAATCTTTTTAGTTTGGTGCAAAAATTAAGAATAGAAGAAGATGAAACTCATGAAATAAAATCAGTTATTTTTTCTTTGGTCGATAAAGCTTTTATGAAAGGTAAAAGAACTTTAGAAATATTAGGTATTCCACACCTATTTGTTAACAATGAATATGTTGTTTTAGATAAAAATTATGGTTATGCTTTGTTAGAAGTTTTAAATATTTCTTCAAAAGAAGATTATGTTTTTCTTCTCAAAGAACTTGCAAAAGAGCTAGATGAAAATTTTTCTGCTTTAAGTTTTGTAAATAAAATTTCTCATGTGTTTCTAAGAGATAAAGCAGGTATTTTTATAGGTTCAAGAATGGGAAGGCCTGAAAAGGCAAAGATGAGAAAATTAAAAGGAACTCCTCATGGACTTTTTCCAATTGGAAAAGAAGGTGGAAAGCTTAGAAGTTTTCAATCGGCAATGAATAAAAATATAGTAACTGCTGAATTCCATATTTTTTGGTGTGATACATGTAAAAGAGAAACTATTTTTGGTGTTTGTGAAAAATGTGGGAAGAAATGTAAAACTTTTGATTTGGATTCTAAAGATGATGATAAAAAAAAATTTCCTGAAACTTTTAAGCCAGTTAAAAGATCACAAATTCCAGTAAGAGATTATGTTGAATTATTTAGAAAAAAAATAGGATTTAGGATGATACCCGATCTTATTAAGGGTGTTAGAGGAACATTTCATGATGATCACTACTGTGAACATATTTCCAAAGCTCTATTGAGGGCAAAGCACAAAATTTATGTTAATAAAGATGGGACAACGAGATATGATTGCTCTGAAATGTCATTGACACATTTTAAGCCAAAAGAGATTATGGTTTCTATAGAAAAACTTATTGGGTTAGGTTATGAAAAAGATATTTATGGTAATCAGCTAGTTGATGATAATCAAATATTAGAATTAAAAGCTCAAGATATTGTAATCCCTGCATGTCCTGATTCTCCAGAAGATGAAAGTAATAAGGTTTTGTTTAAGGTAGCAAAATTTATTGATGAGCTAATGAAAAAATTGTATAACGCTAAACCATTTTATAATTTGAAAGATATGGATGATTTGGTTGGCCATTTAATTGTAGGATTAGCACCACACACATCTGCAGGAATTGTAGGAAGAATAATTGGTTTTAGTAAAACTCAGACATTTTTAGCACACCCACTTTATCATGCTGCAATGAGAAGAGATTGTTTTACTTATAACACTTTAATTCCTATTAAGAAAGGTTCTGCTTGGGAAGTGATTGAATTAGGAAAAGTTGTTGAAGATTTAAACCCTATCGAGGTTGTTGATAATTATGGAACAAAGGAAATTAAAGTTAAAGGTTATAAAACTTTAGGTTTGAAGAATAATAAAATTTGTGAGGTTAATATAAATAATTTTACTAAGCATTCACCAAGAAAAATAATTGAAATAAAAACAAAATTAGGAAGAGAAATTAAGACTACTATTGAACATAAACATATTATTTTTGACAAGAAAAATTCTAAAAATATTATTTTAAGAGCTAATGAATTGCAAAAAGGGGATTTGTTAAAACTACCTTATAATTTAAAGATAAAAAAGAAAGATATTAAAGTTTTAGATTTAATTGAATTATTTAAAAATTATGAATGGCTTATGATTAAAGGATTATCAAAACAGATTTCTAATTTGCGAACTCAGTTAAAAGGATTAAAATTAAATAAGTCTCAAATAAATAATTATATTTTACGAGATTCATTACCTATAAAATATGCTTATAAATTAATTTTGTTAAATAAAAAAAGAGTTAATAAATCAAAATTATTTATTTCTGCTAAAAGAGACAATGTTAAATTACCTTCTAAAATTGAAGTAAATTCCAAGTTTCTAAAAATAATTGGATTATATATTGCAGAAGGTTATTCTAGAAAAAATACTTCAAAAAAAGGTTTTTATCAAGTTTATATTGCTGCACAAAACATTGATGTTAGAAATTTTATAACTAATTATTTTATTAATTATTTAGGATTAAAACCTTCTGAAAATAAGAAAGATAGAGTTACTTTTAGTAGTAAAATATTATATTATTTAATTACTGATATTTTAAAATGTGGTTCTTCAGCTTATGAAAAAAGGATCCCAGCAAAATTTTTAACCCTTCCAAATAATAAATTAGGAAATATTCTTTCAGGTTATTTTGAAGGTGATGGTTCTGTTTCAAAAACAGATTTAAGGTTAACTTTTGATACTGTTTCAAAAAGGTTACTTAGAGATTTAGATTTTGTTCTTGGTCAAATAGGTATTTTTATTAAAAATAAACAATATAAGAAAGAACCAGGTAATAAAGTTAAAGAATTTTATATTAAAAAACAGCTTCCAATACCTAAATTTAGTTGTATTAAAGGGACTATACAAAGTAAGTTCATGAAAAAGTTATATAATCATATTAGATTTATATCCAACTATAAGCAAGATAGATTTGATTTTATTATTATTAATAAACATTATAGAAATCTGTTTTTAGACTATAATAATAATTTCTTTTTTGATGAAATAATTTCTATTAAAGTGCTACCTGAAGAATGCTCTTATTGCTTAAATGTTGATAATAATATTGTTATTGCAAATGGAATCTTAACCAGACAATGTGATGGTGATGAATCTTGCTTTTTATTATTAATGGATGCACTACTTAATTTTTCTGTAAAGTATCTTCCAACTTCAAGAGGTTCAACACAAGATGCTCCTTTAGTTTTGACTACTTTGTTAGATCCATCTGAAGTCGATGATATGGCATTTAATGTTGATAGAGTGTCAAAGTACCCACTTGAATTTTATATGGCTACATTGGAATATAAGTATCCTTGGGATGTAAAAATAGAAACAATAAATGATGTTTTAGGAACAGAACAGCAATTTGAAGGAATGGGGTTTACTCATGATTCAAGAAATATTAATGATGGTGTTTTATGTTCATCATATAAAGTTCTTCCGACAATGCAAGATAAATTAGATGCACAACTTGATCTTGCTAAAAAAATAAGGGCTGTTGATGAAATGCTTGTGGCAAAGCTTGTTATTGAAAAGCATTTTATTAGAGATACCAAAGGTAATCTGAGAAAGTTCTCTATGCAGATTTTTAGGTGTGCTAATTGTAATGCTAAATTTAGAAGACCCCCACTCAGATTCAATTGCCCTGTTTGTAAAACAGGTAAAGTTATATTTACTATAAGTGAAGGTTCAGTGATAAAGTATCTTGCTTCTTCATTAAGATTAGCTGAAGAATATAATGTTCCACTTTATCTAAAAGAGACTTTGAATCTTTTGCAGCTTAGGGTTGATGATGTGTTTGGAAAAGAAAAGGAGAAACAAACTGGTTTGGGTGAGTTTTTTACTTAAATTCTATATTGAATAGTATACTTAGCACCACATGCCTGGCATCTTAGAAATGTAAGGTTGTTCTCTTTGACAAGTTTTGTTTCTGGTTTACCACACTCTTTACATATAACAAATAGGTCGGCATATTTTTGAATCTTTTCGTTGATTTTTACAGAAGATAATTTATTGTTAAATAATACTGAAGTATTTTTTACATCTGCTTTGGTAGCCAATTCTTTAAGTAAAAATTTTAGAACATGTTCAATTTCTCTATCAAGAACTTTAGCTATTTGAAAGAAATTTGAAATAATTGTTTTATTACCTTGTAAATGTCCTTTAACTTTGGGAATTTCAAGTCTCTCTGTAACACTGAGTTCTTCAGGTATTAATGACTTTGCTCTATCTAACAATAAATTGTATTCATTTGCTTTATCTTTTTTAACCATGAAGATATCAAAAAATCAAATACTTTATAAAGTTTTTTTAGACAAAATCCTTTTTACTCACTTATAGTAAATTTTATCCTCTAATACTCGACTAAAAAATCAAAACATTTAAGAATGGAATACACAATAATTAGTAATTAACTCGTATTTTATTTCGAGAAACCGAGGGGTTTAGATAATGGCAAAAAAAGTTAAGAAGGTAGGTGTTAAAAAAGTAAAAGGATACCTGTACTTCGTAGATAAAAAAGGTAATGTAGCTAGAGCGACAATGGCTCGGGGCGGTAAGGTAAAAGGAAAGAAGAAAATTGAAGTTGTAGCAAAAGTGGGAGTTAAGAAAGTAAAAGGATTTCTATACTTCATAGATAAACAAGGTGACATTTCTTGTGCTAAGATGGCACGTGGTGGTCATAAGAAGAAGAAAAAAGCAGTGAAGAAGAAAAAGAAAGTAGTTAAAAAGAAGAAAGTAGTTAAAAAGAAGAAAGTTGTAAAGAAGAAGAAAAAAGCAGTGAAGAAGAAAAAGAAAGTAGTTAAAAAGAAGAAAGTAGTTAAGAAAAAGAAGAAAGTTGTAAAGAAGAAGAAAAAAGTAGTTAAGAAAAAGAAAAGAAGATAAATTTGACTAACTTTTTATTTTTTATTCCGCTTCAGCGGTGCCAATAAGTTTTAGAACTTATTGTGCATTTTATTTTTTATACTAATTCTTATCACTGGACAATCTTAAATAACTTATATAAATGAATTAGGTAGTTCTATATACATGAATATAAAGCTAAAAGATTTTAAGCCAAGAGAATATCAAAATTCTATATTCAAAACATCTACTTCTAGTAATACAATGATTGTTTTACCAACAGGATTGGGTAAAACCGCAATTGCTGTGATGCTCGTAATTCATCGACTTAAACTCTATCCAAAATCCAAGATAGTTCTTTTTGCACCTACTAAACCTCTTGTTGATCAGCATCTTAATACTTTCAAAGAATTAATTGATTTGCCCGAAGACAATTTTGCAATGTTTACTGGAACAGTTAGACCTGAAAAAAGATTAGAACTATGGAAAAAAGCAAAAATAATATTTAGCACACCTCAAGGATTTGAGAATGATATAATTTCAAGTAAATTAAGTTTCAAAGATGTTTCATTAGTTGTTTTTGATGAATGTCATAGGGCAGTAAAAGATTATAGTTATGTTTATCTTGCATCAGAGTACTATAAGCAAGCAGATAATCAAAGAATTTTAGCTCTAACTGCAAGTCCTGGCAGTGATAATGAAACTGTGATGGAAGTTTTAGAAAACTTGTTCATTGATAACATTGAAGTTAGAAAAATAAATTCTCCTGACGTTAAATCATATATTCAAGAAACAGATGTTGAACAAATTAAACTTGAGCTCCCAATAGAATTAAGAAAACTAAGGACTACTCTCTGTGATTGTTTCAAATCAAAGTTGATTGCAGTGAAACAATTTGGTTACTTAAATGGTAATCCTGCTTCATATAACAAATCTTCTCTACTAAAATTGCAGGCTGCACTCTATGCAAAAATGAAGGAAGACAAAAGTTTTGAGATAATGAAGGCAGTATCCCTTCTTGCAGAAGCAGGTAAAATTCAACATGCTGTTGAACTGGTTGAAACCCAAAGTCTTTTTGCAGTTAATACTTATTTGAAAAAGTTAGAACAAGAATCTCTAACTGCAAAAACAAAGGCTGTCAAGAATTTAGTTAAAGATTCAAATTTTAGACTTGCTAAAATATTATCAGAGAAATTATTGAAAGCAGGAATTGAGCATCCTAAATTGGCGAAGTTACAATCTTTAATGCGACTTTATACAGAAGCAAATAAGGAATCTAAAATTATTGTTTTTACTCAATTTAGAGATTCTGCAATTAGAATTAAGGAGTTTTTAGAAAAAGTAAAAGTTAATTCTGAACTGTTTTTTGGTCAAGCAAAAAAGAATGGTATTGGTCATTCTCAAAAAAAGCAAAAACAAATTATTGAAGATTTTAAGGATGATAAATTTCCTGTTTTGATTGCAACAAGTGTTGCAGAAGAAGGATTAGATATTCCTAGTGTTGAT
>Ga0075122_10001293_pt1 | contig 18020 bp, 20 predicted proteins | sample AntAceMetag02UKB_FD_69790 | JGI IMG/M metagenome (GOLD analysis project Ga0075122, IMG submission 69790) | Saline lake microbial communities from Ace Lake, Antarctica - Antarctic Ace Lake Metagenome 02UKB | ecosystem: Environmental > Aquatic > Non-marine Saline and Alkaline > Saline | place...
GTTTTTTAATTCCGGTGTGAGCGGGTATGAGTTTGAATATAAATTTAATGATTCAGAAGATTGGGTTGTTGGAGAAATTGTCGAGGTTAATTATCCTAACGCGACTCTTCGGGCAGTATTGTCAGATGAAGGTAATTTTGATTTACGTTTTAGAATGCTTGATTTTGCTGGTAATGTTGGCGAGTGGTACGAAGGTTTGACGGCGGAAGTTAATTTTTATCCGGTAATTAGCGAAATTTATATGGATGAAATTAATAGTGGCAGTGAATGGATAGAGCTTTATAATCCATCGGTCAGTGATATTGATATCGGTGGCTGGGTAATTGATACCAAAGCAGACGAAGAGGCCGACGTTACTTTGCCAGATGACGCGATAATTCCGGCTTATGGATTTTATTTTATCGGCGATCAAGTATCAGGAGAATGGAATCCCGATAATGTTGACTGGATAGTTCCAGACTACACCGAGACTATGACATTGACAAATGACGATGGCTGGGTTAGGTTGAGAAAAAGTACTGGTGGTGAAATTGTTGATACAGTTGGTTGGCAGAAAACAAAAGTTAAAGCAGAAGTTTATGAAGGCAGAGAAGTTAATACTTTTGGTTGTAAAGAAGGTTATAGTATTGAAAGGTTAAATATGTTACAAGTACTTTCTGATAACACAGATCTTTATCAAAATAAAGGGAATAATTTTGATAGGAATTATAATAGCGGGGATTTTGTTGTTAGAGAAACACCCAATCCACAAAATAGTTCGTCAGCAGTTGAAGGGGCGGGGGATTAAATTTATATTTGAAAATAGGTTTATATAATTTTAACGTTCTTTACATTTTTTTCAAAAAAGGAGGAAATGATACGTGGAAGATAAAGATTCAGAGGAAATCACTCCGTTCCTCAAGCTTTATAATATTGTAGGTGGATTTGCTGTTACGGATGAACAGCGGCAACAAGCTTGGCAACAACTTTTGCTTATAGGGGATATCCATCTATTTTCTATTCTTATTGCGGCAAAGTTTTCCTGGATAAAAATATCTGACGAGGACAAGGAGAAGGCATGGCAAGAATTGTTAAAAAGAGGTATTCAAGATGATGACTTATATTTGAATTACCTCTCAGTAAATGCGCCAGAGCCATGGTGCAAAAGAGCTAGGGAATTAAAAGATAAATTGCAGGAATAATGATTTTTTCAAAAAGGAGGATCGTTATGGCGACAAAGGGATTGATATCAGAATATGTTAGAAGGAAGAAGGCTTTGATAAAAACTTTAGGTAAAATTGCCATAATCGTTACTTCGGATAGAAAAGACGCTGAGGCGATAAAAATTTTACATTCATCGCTTCGTGGCGATAGAGACGTTTCTCTTATTGTTCTTGATGCGATAAGTTTGAACAATAAAATGTCCGAAGATGACAAAAAATCTTTTCGTGAAATAGCATCTTACCTGGGGTTGCCGATAAAGGATTGGTAGTTTCAAAGAAGCTCTATACTCGCCCGACCGAACATGGCCGGGCGTTTTTTATATAAAATACGGTTATATTTAACATTTTAAGCATTAGCGATAGATCCCGCGATTAGAGCCAAAAGGCGGGATTAGAGGAGGGTGTTATTCATATAAAATAAGCTAACCATTGACAAAATATCATAAATAGGTTATGGTTATATGAAGTAAAAAATTTTTGTTGTTTTAAAAATAAGCCATTCGGCTTAATACAAAATAAGGGGAGGAAAAGACAATGGCAAAAAATCCAAATAGAAAACTTTCACTTTGTGATTTGAAGTATACTGAAGTAGTTAATTTATTAAAGAAACCACCGTTGTCTTTGAGTCCCAATAAACTTGGTGACGTAGTTATCGAGGCTTGTGTAAGGATCAGACAAGGAAATGATCCTGGCGAAGACTTATTTAACGAAGTTGTCATTCTTGCAACTACAGATGACAGTAGCCAGGCCTCGGAATTGTCTAAACAGTTTTTGGAAGATTTGTAGTAAAAAAGACACAAAGGAGGTGTTTATCATGGTAAAAGCAATACTTATTGATGTGAAAACGGAAGATCTGATTATGTTAATTTTTGATGGAGATAACGCAGACAAAGAGCATGATGAAGGAGCGGCGACAGTTGAGCTTGTTGCCCGTTTTCTCCAGGAAAAAACATCCGAGAAAGACAAGGAGGGGATAAAAAAACGTCTTTCGGTGTTAACAAAGGCGGACGGGGAAGTAGGGGTTCTTGCCAGAGATGCTTGCAGAACTTTTGGTATTTCTTTCGGTGGTCCTCTACCGCCAATTATGCATCTATAGAAGCGTTCCTCAGAAGCGTTCCTCCTCTCGGTTCATTTCAACGAGCTGAGGGGAGGCGCTCTTTTAAAAAATGTCATGAAGGAGGTAATCTCTATGCTAAAAAAAGCTAAAAATTATTACAAATTGTCAGTTAAAGAGTTAGCTGGCTTACTCCTTAGTCCTTACAGGAGTAATGGTGAGGAATATGATAAAGGAGCGTTAGTTATTGAACTTGGTCGTCGTATGTTACTTGGTGGTAGATCCAAGATAACAGACGATAACCGAAAGTTGATAAAAAACTGTCTTAAGAAGTTAACACAAACAAAAGGCGAGGTAGGAGTCCTTGCCAAAGATTGGTGTAGGGAGCTGAACATACCATTCGGTGGCCCCTTACCGCCGATTATGCATTTATGAGAGATAGTACTGTCCCCGATTCATTTTTAATGGATCGGGGGTTTTTTATTTTAAAGTAGATTTAATTTAAATAGAGTTTTTTTGTTTCAGCTATCATTTTTTCCAAACTGAATTCTTCAGCAACTTTCGTTTTAGCATTAGCGCTGTATTTTTCTTGATCAGTTTTATTATTAATCAATATTTTTATTTTTTCTGCCAAGTCATCGGCGTTTTGCGATTCTACTAAGAGGCCGTTTTTTTTGTTTTCAATCATTTCTGGGATACCGCCGACGCGAGTAGAGACAATCGGCAGTTCGGCACTCATTGCTTCCAGAATTGAGTAAGGAAAACCTTCCTTAACCGACGAGCAAACGTAAATATCAAAAGCTGATAAAAGTTCTGAGGCATTTTCTTTTTCTCCAACTAATAAAACATTTTTTTCTAGATTATTTTTTTGAATTAATGTTTCTAGATTTTTCCTTTCATTACCTTCGCCAATAATAACAGCGACGATAGGTAGTTGATGATCAGTAACAAGAATTTTTATCGCCCCTATCAAATATTTATAACCTTTCGTTTTATAGAGATGTCCAACTGAACCGATAAGCAAACTATTTGTCATTCTGGAGCCGAAGGCGATAGAATCTTGAGATTCTATCAGTCGCTCATTCTTCGCTCCTTCCAGAATGACAGGGTGTGTTTCAGATAATAAAATATGTCGAGCTTCATCTCTGGGTAAAAAGTTTATTACTTCAAGGCCGTTATGGATTGTGATTAATTTTTCGGGAGAGCAAACTTTTTCTTTAAGCGCTGTTTGATAATCAAACTCCGAGACGCAAATTATTTTATTTTTAAATCTGGCGGTAAATTTTTCTGCGTATTTATAAAAAAGTTTTTTCCAAATTGACATCGGTTCGTTGAAGACCCAGCCATGAGCAGTGTAGATTAATTTTGAATTTTGAATTTTGAATTTTGAATTATAAGGATTTATTTTTGTTATTAAAAAAGCCAAAGAACCGAGAATTGAAATTTTAGAACTATTAAGATGGATAATATCTGGTTTAATTTTTTTGATTAATTTTATTATTTCAGCAAGTGCTAAAATATCTTTTATCGGCGAAATGGCGCGTTTTAGATGTTTAATTTTATAATATTTTATGCTTTTTTCGTTCAGTTTTTCAATTAATTCAGTCTGATTATTTTCATTGCCAGAAGCAATATATATTTCAAATTCACTTTTTAAATTATCAGCCAAATCAAAAATATAGCGCTGAGCGCCACCAAATTCAGATTGAGTTATTAGATATAGTATTTTTTGCATAAAATTATTGACTTTTAGGCTATTTTATTTAATAATAACTTATAGTTAAACATAAATCAATGTTTGATAAAATGCTAAAAAATTAGCATTTTTATATTTAAAATTATAACATTATGAAAATTTTGTATTTTGGTGGCGGTTTTGTTGGCGCTTGTAGCGCAGCCGTTAGCGCTGATAGCGGACATGAGGTTTTGGTTTACGATATAAACAGCGAATTAGTCAAAAACTTAGCTTCATTTGACAGTAAAAAAATAGGATCAAGCTTATTTGAAAAAGGTTTGAGCGATCTTTTGATTAGAAATAAAGAAAGAATAAAATTTACAGACAAGATTGATGACGTAAAGAAAATTATAGATGAAGTTGAAGCAGTTTTTATGTGCTTGCCGACACCAGAAATGGATTCAACTGGTGAAACAAATTTGGTTTTTTACGAGCAAGCTGCTAGCGAGTTAGGACAAATTTTAAAAAACAGGAATGATGGACAACAAAGCCAATACGTTTTAGTTATAAATAAAAGTACGGTGCCAATTGAGATGGAAAGTCGGACTAAAGAAATTTTAGACAGCTTAGGCGTCAAAAATTATGGCGTTGGTTCTAATCCAGAATTTTTAGTTGAAGGGAAAGCGGTTGAAGGTTCTATTAAACCAGAAAGAATTGTTGTCGGTGCGTGGAGTGAAAAAGATTTCGAAGTTATTAGAAAAATTTATATTCGTTTTACTGGTGCATCATCCGATGTAAGTTATATTGAAGTTAATCCCAAGGAAGCAGCCGCTGGTAAGCTATTAGCAAATTATATGCTTTTTAGTCGATTAGCTAATTCTTATGATGTTGTTGGTCGAGTTTGTGAAAAGTTTGATGATTTGCAATATGAGAATATAAAAAAGATTTTAATCGGCGATTCAAGGATTGGCAGTTGGGGGTTTTACAATAGTTTATTTGCTGGGGGCAGTTGTTTTATAAAGGATGCTCGTTCATTAGCCCATCAACTTGAAGAGAAACAAACTGAAGCTGATTTAGTAAAAGACACTTTACTTGGCAACCAACGACAGCTTGATAATTTTTTAGCTAGGCCAAAAAAAGAATTAAATTTTGATTTCAAGGGAAAAACGGTTGGTATTTTAGGCTTGGCGTTTAAGCGCGATAGTAATGATATTCGCAATGCCGCTTCTCTCGGCACGACTGAATTTTTATTAAAAGAAGATGTTAGCGAAATCAAAGCTCATGATCCGGTAGCTGGAGAGAATTATTTAAAATATTTTTCAAAGAATAATGCCGTTGAAAAAATAAAAATAGTAGATACAAACGAAAAAGTGATTGACGGAGTTGATGTTTTAATAATTGCGACTGACTGGCCGCAGTTTAGAGAGATAGATGAAATTATAAAAGAAGAACTGCCTAAAGGCGCGTTAATTATGGACGGACGAAGGATGCTTCAACATAAATACAAAGAATTAGCGGAATTTGGCTATAATATTATTGCTGTTGGTTCACCGATAATAAAAGCTAAAAATTAATATAATATTAAAATTAAATTATGTATGATTTTAAAAATTATTTTAAAGAACCGACAAAAATTGTTGTAATAGGTATGGGTTATGTTGGGCTACCATTAGCAGTAGCTATGTCTAAAAAATATCAAATATTTGGTTTTGATATTAATAAAAATAAGATAGCTGAATTAAAAGATGGAACAGATGTTACTGGGGAGATTGAAACTTCAGCTATTCAAAATTCTAAGATAAAATTTTCTGATGATGTGAATATTATTAAAGAAGCTAATTTTATTATACTAGCTATTCCTACGCCAATCGATTCTAATAAAAAGCCAGATTTAACGCTATTGTTTAAGGCGACCCAAACTGTAGGTGAAAATTTAAAGAAGGGTTTAGTGGTAGTTTATGAGTCAACAGTTTATCCTGGTGTAACTGAAGATGAATGTCTGCCTATTTTGGAAAAATATTCAGGATTAAAGGCAGGAGAAGATTTTAAAATCGGTTATTCTCCCGAGAGAGTAAATCCAGGAGATAAAGAACATACTATTGAAAAAATTATCAAGGTTGTGTCTGGTATGGATGAAGAAACTTTGGACATTGTTGATAAAATTTATAGTAGTGTTATTACCGCCGGTACTTGGCGAGCTTCTTCAATTAAAGTGGCTGAAGCAGCTAAAGTAATAGAAAATACACAACGTGATTTAAACATTGCTTTGATTAATGAATTGGCGATTATTTTTCAAAAGATTGGTATTAATACACATGAGGTCTTGGAAGCAGCTGGTACTAAATGGAATTTTTTAAAATTTAAACCGGGTTTAGTCGGCGGGCATTGTATTGGTGTAGATCCTTATTACCTTACTTATAAAGCGATTAGTTTGGGATATAATCCAGAAGTTATTCTGTCTGGACGAAGGATAAATGATAATATGGGTAAATTTATTGCCCAGCAAATTATTAAAGAAATGGTGCGAATGGGGAAAAAAGTTAATTCTTCCAAAGTAGCCATTATGGGATTCACTTTCAAGGAGGATGTACCAGATATCCGAAATTCAAAAGTAGCTGATGTTTACAAAGAACTTTTAGGTTTTGGCTTAAAACCACTTGTTTATGACCCAATTGCAGATAAAAAAGAAGTAAAGGCGGAATATGATATTGATCTTTGTAGCTGGGATGAGATTCGAGAAGTTGATACTTTGATTATCGCTGTTCCTCATAAGGAGTTTAAAGAAAAGTCAGTATTGGAATATAAACAGCTTATGAATGGTCAGCAGACTATGATTGTTGATATAAAAAATATATTAAATAAAAAAGAAATAGAGAATTTAAATATTAAATATTGGAGTTTATAAATATATGTCAAAATGTTTAGTCACTGGCGGAGCCGGTTTCACCCGCCCGCATCGCCAGCGAGACATAAATTTTTAGTTTACATATGTATTACAAAGTTTGAAGGATAATAATTTATATAATTTTTTAATTTAAATATATGTCAAAATGTTTAGTTACCGGTGGAGCCGGTTTCGTTGGCTCTAACTTAGTTGATGCGTTAATAGAACGTGGAGATGAAGTTATTGTTATAGATAATTTATCAACTGGAAAAAAAGAAAATTTAAATTCAATGGCTGGATTTAATAATTTAGATTTAAGAAATTTAGAAGATATAAAACCATTTTTTGAAGGTGTTGATTATGTTTTTCATGTAGCCGCTTTAGCACGCGTTCAGCCATCAATTGAAGACCCTGCTACCTATAATGATCATAATGTTAACGGCACATTGAATGTCTTGATAGCCTCAAGAGACGCAAAAGTTAAAAAAGTGATTTATAGCGCCTCATCTTCGGCCTATGGTAATCAAGAAAAAATGCCTTTAACCGAAGACATGGAAGCTGTTCCGATTAGCCCCTATGGTTTACAAAAATATATTGGCGAAGAATATTGTCGTTTGTTCAGCTATGTATATAAATTGCCAACAGTTTGTTTACGTTATTTTAATGTTTATGGACCAAGGATGGTTTTGGAAGGAGCGTATGCTTCAGTTATCGGTATTTTTGGCAGGCAGAGAAAAAATAATAAATCAATGACTGTAGTCGGTGATGGCGAACAACTAAGAACTTATACTTATGTAAAAGATATCGTCAAAGCAAGCATCTTAGCCGCGGAAAGTGATATAAATAACGGACAGGCAATAAATACCGGTCAGAATAGTGAATATTCCGTGAATCAAATTGCCAAAATGATAGGTGGACCGACTACTAGCATTCCCTCGAGAATTGAACCTCGCCGTAATCTTTGTGACAATTCTTTAGCAAAAAAATTGTTAAACTGGCAACCGACAGTTGATTTGCCAGAATGGATACAAGAATATAAAAAAGAATTAAAAATAGAGAGTTTATAAAGTTTTCGCCAGAGGCGAATCCGCCTTTGGCGGAAAAAGTTTATAAAGTTTGTAAAGTAAAAAGTTGTGAAAGATATAAAGCAAAAAATTATTTTAGTTACGGGTGGTGCCGGGTTCATCGGCTCGCATTTGTGTAAAAAATTATTAGAACAAAATAATAAAGTTATTTGCTTGGACAATTTTTTTACTGGTAGCAAAAAGAATATCGAAAAATTATTGGAAAATAATAATTTTAAATTAGTTGAGCAAGATATTATAGAGCCGTATTTTACAGAAGAAAAAATTGATCAAGTATATAATTTAGCTTGTCCAGCTTCCCCAATATATTATCAGCATAACGCCATTAGAACCGTAAAAGCTAATACTATTGGTGTCATAAACATTCTTGGTTTGGCAAAAAAACATAAAGCTAGAATTTTACAAGCTTCAACTTCAGAAATCTACGGCAATCCATTAGAGCATCCACAAACAGAAAGTTATTGGGGCAATATTAATTGTACTGGTATCAGGTCTTGTTATGACGAGGGTAAACGTTGCGCTGAAACTTTGTTTTTTGATTATCAACGTCAAAACAAGGTTGACATTAGAGTAGCGAGAATTTTTAATACTTATGGACCGAATATGCGCCCAGATGACGGCAGAGTTGTTTCAAATTTTATAGTTCAGGCAATTAAAGAAGAGGATATAACTATTTATGGTGATGGTAGTCAAACTAGAAGTTTTTGCTATGTCAGCGATTTGATTGATGGGTTGATAAAGTTAATGGAAAAAAATAATTTTTTTGGTCCAGTTAATCTAGGTAATCCGATTGAATTTTCGATGAAAGAAATATCAGAAAAAATATTATTATTGTTGAATAGCAAAAGTAAAATTATTTACAAAGATTTGCCGTCCGATGATCCGCAAAGAAGAAAGCCTGATATAAGTTTAGCTAAACGTCAATTGAATTGGCAACCTAGTATAAATTTAGATGAAGGTTTGATAACAACCATTGATTATTTTAAAAAAATATTAGCATGAAAAAAGTATTAATTTTTTCAACTGCATATTTTCCTTTTGTTGGTGGCGCAGAAGTGGCCGTGAAAGAAATTACCGACAGAATGGATGAGATTTCCGCCAGAGGCGGATCAATTTCTGACTGGAAATTTGACATGATAACAACTCGTATGAATAGGCGAGTTACTGCCTTTGAAAAGATTGGTAATGTAAATGTGCACAGAATTGGTATTGGTTGGCCATTGTTTGATAAGTATTTTTTAGCTTTTTTTGGACATTTTTATGCTATTGAATTACATAGAAAAAATAAATATGATTTGATTTGGTCAATTATGGCTAGTTATGCAGGATTTGCTGCAATGTTTTTTAAAAAAAAATCAAAAATTCCCTTTTTGTTAACATTACAAGAAGGAGATTCTTTGGAATATATAAATAAACGAACTAGATTATTAAAACAATCATTCAGACAAATATTTATAAGAGCAGATTATATTCAATGCATTAGTAATTTTTTAGCTGATTGGGCGAGAAAAATGGGTGCTAATTGTTCAATAAAAGTTGTACCTAACGCAGTTGATATTGATAATTTCAACCAACATATAATTGTAGGTGAATTGAATAAATTAAAAACTGACTTAGGTAAAAAAGAAAACGATATCTTTTTGATTCATGATGGACGATTAGTTCTTAAAAACGCTCTTGATGATATTATAAAAGCTTTGTCTTATTTACCTGATAATGTTAAGTTTTTGTCAGTTGGTTCTGGCTCTGATTTAAATAAACTCAAAAAAATAGCTAAAGATTTGAAGGTAGAAAAAAGAGTTATTTTTATTAATTATGTTAATCACAAGGAGTTGCCAAAATATTTAAGAATATCAGATATTTTTGTCCGACCTTCGCTTTCCGAAGGGCTGGGCAACTCTTTTTTAGAAGCTATGGCAGCTGAGATACCTGTGATCGCCACACCGGTTGGTGGTATTCCTGATTTTCTGAAAGATGGTGAAACTGGTTTATTTTGCGAAGTGCGAAATCCAAAGAGCATTGCTAAAAAAATTAAGTTAATTTTAAGCGATAAGGAGTTGAGTCATAGGTTAATAGTTAATGCCAAAAAAATGGTTTTAACTAAATATGATTGGAATATTATTTCATGTGACATGAATAAAATATTTTGTAATTTAATTAAATAAAAATTATGAGTAACAAAACAAAAATTATTATTGCTGTAGCAATAATTCTCTTGGCAGCAGCCTCAAGATTAATTGAGCATCCTTTTAACTTTACACCGATCGTGGCGATGTCAATTTTCGCTGGTTGTTATCTGAAAAAATACTGGGCAATAGCTTTGCCATTAGGCGCTATGTTAATTAGTGATTATTTTATTGGATTTTACGATTGGCAGGTAATGGCTTCAGTTTATGCAAGCATTACCGTTGCTTTTGGCATCGGTTGGTTGTTATCAAAGCGTTTAAAATGGTACAACGTTGGCTTATCGGCTTTAGTCGCTTCAGTCGCATTTTTTGTTTTAACTAACCTGGCTGTTTGGGCATTTTTTAGTTGGTATCCGCATACTTGGGCCGGATTATTAAATTGTTTCACTTTGGCTTTACCATTTTTTAGAAACACTTTAGCTGGCAATATTGTTTATGCTGGTGTTTTCTTCGGCGCTTACGAATTAGTAAATGTTTTAGCGTTCAGACTAAAAGAAACTAAACAAGGAATATAAAGAATGCTAGAATTTTTATTTAAAATTGCCATAAAACATAAACGAATTATTAAATATATTATATCTGGCACTACGGCTTTTTCTGTTGACATCCTCTTTATTTATGTTTTAACTGAATGGTTTTATGTCTGGTATTTATTATCGGCAGTTTTAGCATTCACGGTAGCTTTTTTTGTGAGTTTTTATTTGCAGAAATTCTGGACATTTCGTGATAACGATAGAAAGAAAATTTACAAGCAGATGGGTTTATATTTAATTATTGGTTTACTAAACCTTGTTATTAATACTGGATTTATGTATTTACTGGTTGATGTTTTTGGCATCTGGTATTTATTCGCACAGGTAATCATGTGCGGTAGTATTGGGCTTTACAGTTTTTTAATTTATAACTTTTTAATTTTTAATAATAAAAAATGCCAAGAGATGGAAAAATAAACCCCCACAACCCAGCTGTTTTGGGTGGGGGGGTAAAAATTTTAATAGCCACCGGAATTTATCCGCCCGATATCGGTGGACCAGCGACAATGTTGGGAAATTTGGTCATTTCACTTATTGAGAAAGATTTTTTTGTTAGAGTGATAACTTATTCAAAAAAGTTATCTGTGGATTATGTCAGCGCTAACGAACCAAATGTTTATCGGGTAATAAAAAGCAAGAGTAATATAATAAATTATATTAAATATTTTTTTAAGCTTCTGCAATTATCTTTTTGGTCAGATATTATTTATGTAACAGAGACTTATAGTGTTGGTTATTTTGTTTATTTAATAAAAAAAATATTTAGAAAAAAATACATTGTTCGTTTTGCCGGCGATAGCGCCTGGGAAGCGTCAATGTCTGGTGGTTTGGTTAGTGATAATATTATTGAATTTCAAAATAAAACATATTCTAGTGAAGTTGAAAAATTGAAGAAAAAAAGAAAAAAGATTTTGCAAAATGCGGATGGTGTTATCGCGGTAAGTGAATTTATGGTTGAGTTGTTAAAAAAGATTGGCATAAACGAAAATAAGATTAAGATGATATATAATTCAATTGATTTTTTTAATGAAAAAAATGTTAGCGATAGTGATGTTGATAAAATAAGAGCTAAATACGGGCAAGGCGCGAAAATAATTGTCACATCTTGCCGCTTAACCCGATGGAAAGGTGTAAGCGATATAATAGAGACATTGCCACGAGTCAAGAAAAAAATCGGCGCGGTTAAATTTATCGTATTAGGAGACGGGCCGGAAATGGAAAATTTAAAAAAAACAGCTAAAAAATCAGGCGTTGAATCTGACGTTGACTTTATCGGCAAAGTCCAAGAAGAAGACACTTTTGCTTTTATTAAAGTAGCCGATTTATATGTTTTAAATTCTTCTTATGAAGGATTATCACACGCATTATTAAATGCTATGCGACTCGGAACGCCGATTGTGGCGACTAATGTCGGCGGGAATCCAGAGGTTATAGAAAATAATCATAATGGCTTATTAGTTGAATATGCTAATCAAGTAGAGCTTTTGGATGCTGTAGTAAAAATTTTATCTGATGAAATTTTATCTAAAAAATTTATTAATAATTCTACAGAAGAATTAAAAAAATTCAGTTGGACAAAAAATATAAATTCAACCACAGACCTGTTAAAAAAAATTCACAATGAAAAAAGTACTGCTAATTAACCCACCGTTTAATGTTTCTAAAGATAATTACGACAGTTCTATATCGGTCGGATTATTAAGTATTGCTACTTATTTAGATTGGCAAGGTGAAAGTGTCCAAATAATAGACGGTGTTAGACAAAAAGACTATTTAGAGATTTTTCAGAATGAAATTAAACAAGCAAAGATAGCTTGTTTTTCCGTTATGACAATGCAGATACCGCAAGCATTGGCGTTGTCAAAATTAACTCGTGAATTAAACCCTAGTTGTAAAATCGTTTGGGGCGGTTCACACCCAACTTTTTTTTCAGAAGAAACAGTTAAGCATGATTCAATAGATGTCGTTGCGCCAGGAGAAGGGGAGATTACTATTAGCGAGTTAGCTCTGGGTAAAAAATTAGATGAAATTAAAGGTATTGTTTATAAAAAAGATGGGCGAATTATTGTTAATCAATCACAAGAATTAATTGATCCATCTAAATCGCCTTTGTTTAATTGGGAGCTGGAACCAAGAGAAATTCTAGAAAAATTATATTTGATTCCGACATTGACTTCACGTGGTTGTCCGCATAGATGCACTTTTTGTATAAATGCAATTTTAAAAAATCATTGGCGACCTCGAACTGCTGAGCAAGTTCTAGAAGATATTAAAATTATAAAATCAAAAGAATATTTTAGCGGAAAGAATTTACGTTTTTGGGATGAAAATTTTTTTGTTGATATAAATCGGGCAAAAAGAGTAATTAATGGCATGATAGATAAAGATTTGATAATACCGTGGGAAACAACTATTAGAGCGAATTACATTAAGGAAGGAATGGTTGACGATGATTTTATGTCAAAGTTGAAAAAATCTGGTTGTTATTTATTGTCATTTGGCGCAGAATCAGGTAGTCAAATAGTTCTTGATAAAATAAAAAAAGATGTAACGCCAGATGAAATTTTGAAGGCCGCCAAACAATGTTTAAAGCACGATATTATTCCGCAGTTTTCTTTTATGGTCGGTATTCCTGGGGAATTAAAAAAAGACATGAAGCTAACCTTGAAATTAATAGATAGACTTGTTAAATTGAGCGATAAGGTGCAGATTCTGGGGCCGCAGGCCTTTCGTCCGTATCCTGGCTCAGAGCTTTATCTGGAGTGTGTGAAATCTGGCTGGAGTGAGCCCAAGACGCTTGATGAGTGGTCGCATTTGGTTGAAAATCAGCTGAATTATTTATCTATTAAAAATTTTAATTGGGTCAAGCATAAAGATTACGTGGAATCAATTGAAGCTTATGTCCGATTTGGAGCACATAGCATAAAAAGTGCCATGGGTTCAACAATAAAAGCGCAGAGATTTTTGAAACTTGGTTTTATTTTATTTTGTAAATTACGCTGGAAATTAAAATTTTTTGCCTTCCCGTTTGATTATAAACTAGCTAAAAGGTTTGTAATGAAATAGAAAAAACATTGTCATCTTGACGAATTTTATTTGACGTTGGTCGAATAAAAGAAGGAAAGATCTCGTAAAAAGCAATTAACATGAAAGAATATATCTACTATGTTTATATATTAACCAATATAAATAACAAACGTTTTTATATCGGTATAACTGACAATATGTTAAACCGGTATTATGAACATAAAAACAAAAAACATCCTAATGGTTTTACTGCCAAATACAATATTAACAAATTAGTTTATTATGAAATATATGGAGATGTTTATATGGCGATAAATAAAGAAAAAGAACTGAAAGGTTGGCGTAGAGAAAAGAAGATTAATTTAATAAAAAGTAAGAATATAAAATTTGAAGATTTGATAACGGATTTTTCATAACTAACCTTCATACTGCTTAAAGAGATCCCTGCCTGCCGGTAGGCAGGCTTCGTCGCTTCGCTTCTCAGGATGACAAATATTAAAACTAAATCTTTTTATGAAAATTTTAAGTCTAGGATTAGACAACTCGGTTTTAGACAAACAATCTGCTTTAGCCAGCAGGGTGGTTGGATATTGGTTATTGTATCTTATAAAAAATATAGAATAAATTATTCAATAAAAATCAAGAATTCTCAGGATGACAATATTTAAAGAATATTTTATCAGTCATAATTAATAATACTGAGAGAAAGAATAAAAAATTAGCAGAATAGTTATTTATTGTAAAAACGACTAATGATAATTCACGTTTTTACGGCTCACTCCTGCCTGCCTGCCGGCAGGCAGGGATCCTCCTGTCCCTCCAGAGGCAGGCAGGCTTCGTCGCTTCGCTTCTCAGGATGACAAGAGCGATGGGCGAGATTGACAAGTTAAGAGCATGTTATTAAAAACTGCCCGCCGAGTTGGAGGGTTAGGGTGAGGTTAAATTAAACATAGCGTTGGCGTTAAAAATCATAAAATTTGTATAATGTTGTGATTTGTAGTATAATTGTTTCAGAATATTATTAAAAATGATAAAAAAATGAAATACATTGAATTAATAAACAAAATTAAAGATCCTATTTTTTCATTGCAAGATTTGAAACTGTTAAAGCTACAAGTTTATCCGTATCAATTGTCTATGTGGACTAAAAAAAATTATTTAGTAAAAGTAAAAAATGGATTATATGCTTTGTCTGAAAAAAAGAAGACATTAAGAAATGAATATATCGCTTTTAATTTATATCAACCAAGTTACGTTAGTCTTGAATGGGCATTATCAAAGTATGGTTTGATACCGGAAATGGTGTATAATTGCACTTCAGTTACCACAAAAACAACAAGAACTTTTCAAAATTTATTTGGTCTTTTTAGTTTTAGACATATAAAAAAAGAATTATTTTTTGGCTATAAAAAAATAAATGATAATGGGCAAGTCTATTTAATAGCTGAACCTGAAAAAGCTTTGTTTGATTATCTATATTTAAATTTATCAAAAATAAAAAATCAAGCAGATGTTGACGAATTGAGATTAAACGAATTTGAGATTAAAAAATTAAACAAAAGTAAAATAAAAAAATTTAACTCGCTGGCTAATAATAAAAAGTTAGATTTAATATTAAAATTAATATTTAAATAAAATGTTGATTCTAGATCAGATAAAAAAAAATTATAGCGAAGAAATTTTTCGAAAAAATTCAAAAGCAGTATTAGTGGAATATTTGCAATATGAATTACTTGATTCTATTTTTAAACAAAAAAATAGCGAGAAGTTAAGCTTTATTGGCGGAACAGCCATTAGGATTGTTTATGATAGTCTTCGTTTTTCAGAAGATTTAGATTTTGATAATTTTGGTTTATCCTATCATGATTTTGGTGAGATTATAGAAAAAGTTGTTTCAGATATGGAAAATAAAGGATTTGTTTTGGAATTTAGATTAATCAAAAAAGGGGCTTATCATTGTTATGTTAAATTTCCAAATTTGTTATTTAATAATAATTTGTCAGTTAATAAAGGAGAAAAAATTTTAGTTCGTATTGACACTGTCCATAAAAATGAAAATTTTAAGTCAGAAATTTATACTTTAAACGGCTTTGGGGTTTACAGAAAGATACAAGTTAATTCTCTTAGTATAATTTTGTCTCAAAAATTAATGACAATATTGCAGAGAAAAAGAGAAAAAGGACGTGATTTTTACGATGTTTCTTTCCTGCTCGGGCTAGCAGAACCTGATTATGTTTTTTTGAAGAAAGAGTTTGGTGTAAGCAAGAATGATTTAAAAAAGAAAATATTAAAAAGAGTTAACGAATTAGATATGAATGATTTGTCGTTAGATGCTGTACCGTTTTTAATTAATCCAGATGACAAAGAGAGAATTCTAAGTTTTAAAGAATATATAGAACAAGAATTATAAAGTAAAAATTAGTTAAAAAATATATATAAAATCTCTGCCAAAAGAATTGCCCTCCTTCCAAAGGAGGCCTGCCCGCCGAATTGGAGGGGGTAGGGAGGTTAAATACTAGACAAAGAAGACTTGCCCGCCGAATTAGAGGGTAGGGTGAGGTTAAAGTTTTACGACATACCCCATCCCAACCTTCCCCTTATAAAGAGGAAGGGGAGTAAAAGGTGGAAATAATTCCCTCTCCTTTATAAGGAGGCCTGCCCGCCAGATTGGAGGGGTTGGGGTGGGGGAATTCAAAACAAATTTAAATAAAAGTTGCTATTTGTATTAATCGTATCAATATGATACGATTAAATGGTATAAATGATATGAATAAAAATATGATAAAAATAGACCAAAAACAACAAAAAATTGTTAATTTTATGTTAGCAGGACAGGTTTTGTCATCTTCAAAAATTCATCAAGAAATAGTGGCAACAGGTGAAGATGTCTCCTTGGTGACTATTAAGAGAATTTTATCCAAAATGACTGAGACTGGTTTGTTGGACAAAAGTGGTGCTGGACGCACAACCAGCTATACCATAAGTATAAAAGGAAGAATTTTAGCTGATGTTGATGCAAAAAAATATTGTAGTGTAGAACCAGATAAACGTTTTGGACTAAAACAGTATAATTTTAAATTATTAGAAAATATTCCTAAAAATATTTTCAGTTCAGAAGAATTAAAAATTTTAGATAAAGCTACTGCCGAGTATCATAGGCGAACTAAAGATTTATCTTCGGTTATTGAAAAAAAAGAATTAGAACGTTTGATTATTGAGCTATCTTGGAAATCATCTAAAATTGAAGGAAATACTTACACCTTACTTGATACTGAAAGATTAATTTTAGAAAATAAAGAAGCCATTGGACATGACAGAAAAGAGGCGCAGATGATTCTGAACCATAAAGAGGCTTTTAATTATATCCGTAAACAAGCTGATAAATTTAAGACACTGACCCGTAAGAATTTGGAAGAATTACATGCGATTTTAATAAAAGACTTAAGTGTAGAGCTAGGTTTACGAAGAAGACCAGTCGGAGTTTTAGGCTCAATTTATAGACCGCTTGATAATGTCCAACAAGTTTTTGAGGTGATAGAAGTTTTGAGTAAAGCCGTTACAAAAATGGTGAACCCTTGTGCCAAAGCACTTGTCGCTATTTTGGGATTAAGTTATATTCAACCCTTTGAAGATGGTAACAAAAGAACATCTCGTCTTTTAGCTAATGCTATATTGTTAGCATATGGTTGTGCGCCTCTCTCTTATCGCAGTATTGACGAAAACGATTATCGTGAATCTATTTTGGTATTTTATGAACTTAATTCTATTGTGCCATTCAAAAAGATATTTATTTCTCAATATGACTTTGCGGCCAGGAATTATGCAGTAAAATAATCTTTTTGCTTTCCCAATTGATTATAAGTTAGCGAAAAGGTTTGTGATGAAATAGAAAAGAATTTTGAATTTAAAATTTTGAATAATTAAACATCTAATTGTTTTTGTCATAAAGTCCGGACATCCGAGGTGGCTTGCCCCTCGGCTGGATAGGACACTGGAGCTATTGATGGTGGTGTCCTAGAAAAACTGTGTTTGGTATAATACTAGTATGAAAGTAATATCAGGTTCGCAAGCACGTTATCAAATCGGATATCACATGGTTTGGGGCGTAAAATATCACAAACATTTATTAAATAAGTCAATGAAGGAGTTTTTGGTAGATTTAATAAAGAATATATGTGTTTCGTATGATTACCATTTCTATTGCATCGGCATAGCCACAAACCATGTGCACTTTTTCGTAGGTGCACCACCGAAGATTGCTCCAGCTAAAATTGTTAAAACAGTTAAATCAATTACAGCCAGAGAAATGTTTAAAAATTATCCTCAGGTTAAAACCCATCTCTGGGGAGGTGAATTTTGGAAGGACGGTTATTA
>Ga0075122_10001295_pt1 | contig 17988 bp, 14 predicted proteins | sample AntAceMetag02UKB_FD_69790 | JGI IMG/M metagenome (GOLD analysis project Ga0075122, IMG submission 69790) | Saline lake microbial communities from Ace Lake, Antarctica - Antarctic Ace Lake Metagenome 02UKB | ecosystem: Environmental > Aquatic > Non-marine Saline and Alkaline > Saline | place...
ACCTCAAGCTTATTTTTCCAATTATTATTTTTAAGCTCTTTTTTTATTACTGTATTATTAACAACTAGAATGTTTGGAAGCTTTTTAATTGGAGCTGGAATTAATGTTGGTGTTACTATGCTTTTATTCTTAGAAATTGTTATTGAATTAAACATAATAGTAGGCTTAAAAATATCTTTTGAAAGAAAAAAAATAAAACTTAGACAAATTCCAGTAATTATTCCTATTGATAAATAATTATAATTGACTTTAGAAGATTTCATTGGAATAGCTAATTTGATATGAGGAGGTTTTATAAACTCACTTTTTTTCTCTGTGTTTGATATAGTTTTAAAAATTAAAACACTTAAATATCTTTTTTTATTAATAGAATCTTTGAGATTTTCCAAAAGTTCTTTCTTGTATCTTAAGCCATATACATATACTCCACATAATTTATAAAAAATATCCTTGCCTAAATTCAAAGTATATTGTCTTGTATTTATCATTCCTTTTAAAATTATGTTAAATACATAAATTTTTGTAAATTTAAATAATGCTTTTTGTACATTATTAATGTCATAAAATAAATCTATAATCCAATATCCAATTGTTTCAAAAAATATATATATATTTTCAAATATTAACTTAAGTCCAGCTTTTACAAAAGGTAAAAAATAACTTAGTATAAAATTTATAATTTCATAAATAGAATCAATAAAACTTATATATTGCTTTTCTTTTATTACAATGGCTTGATTTCCTGTCTGAATGTAAATAGGCTGGGTCTTATAAAAATACATACTTTTAATAAATAGCACTTTATCTTTTAGTCTTTGACTTATTCTTTCAATAAATTGAGTTTGGGGTAATATTGTTTTATCTACATACTCATATCGAAATATATCTCTTTTCGCAAATGAAAAATTTAATCTTGGAATATTAAACCCAACTCTTTTAATTTCATGCCCAAGTCTTAAAAACCCAGATATTATATCTTTTAATATTTCTTGTATGTTTGAAATGGCCTTTTTAAATACAATATTTATCAAAGACATTAATAATTTAAAATATTTCTTCTTGTATTTGTTCTTATTTAATGGAGAATAATTCCTTGGTTTAAGAATAAATAATTGAATTATTTTATTTTTAAAAGAAAAAGCAAAGATATTAAGTATTAATAATATTATTTTTAGAAATTTCCTCATATAGAGCTCTAATTATATATTTCTTTTTTTAAGTATCAACTCTTTTTGATTTTTTTGAGAAAATAATAATTAGGGAAACAGAGAGAATGTAGATTGATATATCAATCTAATATTGATATACTCTTATTATGGCTTTATCAGAAGTTGAACGTCCACCTATTTCTTTTAACCAATTAGGTATCCGTCCTCCAGAGAATAATTTACGTGAGTTAGATGCACCAGCATTTTATGATTACCTAGGTGCTCTTTTTCAGCTAAGAGAAAGTCTTGTATCTCGTTTGGGAGATCAATCAGAAGACTTAGCAGTTTTTGATGCGACTATATCAAGCGTGTTGATGACTGCTGTTAAATGGAGCGGGCTATCTTGTGTAATGGGAAAAGCGTATTTATTGGGTTTAGTGGATAATCCAGCTGATGTTCTTCCAATCATTGAGCCACGCTTAAGAGCTTACTATGAAAGTTTGAAATTAGGTAATGAAGAAAGGTTGGACAATATTCCTGTCATTGGCGTAGTTGGTAAAATTGCTTCTGGTAAAGGTACTGTGGCTGAGATTTTAGATGAAAATTTTGATGTCATGTCATTTCCTTTTTCTGATAGGTTAAGAGCAATTGCTTTAGCGATGGGTTTTCGCCCTCCTTATACAAGAAAACAATTGCGGTCTATCAATGATATTTATAAACCTGCTTTTGGCAACCAAATCTTTGTGGAATGGACTTTAATTCGAGCAGCGAGAATGACTGAATCACTTCATGTTCCTGAAATAATTGTCACTGATGGGTTTAGAAGTGTAGAAGAAACTGAATATTTCCTTAAGAAACCCAATACGCATTTAGTAGCAATTATCGCAAGCCATAATGTGGAAGAAGATAGAAGAATTCGTTTTGAAAGACAATCGGAACGTAGAAGAGGAGCAGAAGATTCACAAACTATGGCTGAGTTTATGAAAGACGATGGAGTAGAAAGTATTTGGATTGATCCAGTAATTGAGTTGGCACAAGAAAAAGGATTGATGATTATAAATGATGGTGACTTAAATAATTTGTCTAGTAATGTGATGTCAACCTTAGCAGGTGTACTCTCTAATATACCCAAAGATTGAGGTTTTAACATTATCTACTCGGAATGATTTAATATCTTGTAGAAGTTTTATTAAGCTTGACAAGTCAATTTCTATTTCAATCTTTCTGTTGCGGAATACGTCAACTAGGGGGAGATAAAGTAGACAGATTTCAAAAGTTAAATATTAAAAGAAAATAATTACATCTTTACACTAACCTCAACTCCTGCGGGAAGCTCAAAGTGCATTAATGAATCTATTGTTTGATTTGTAGGATTTAAAATATCAATTAATCGCTTGTGAATTTTTAAGCCAAAATGTTCTCTTGCATCTTTATGTTTAAATGAAGACTTATTAACAACATATACTTCTTTTTTTATAGGAAGCGGTATAGGACCAAGAATTGAAGCGCCTGTCCCGATTGCTGTATCAACAATCTTTTGACAGGCTTCGTCAATTAATCTATGATCATACGCCTTTAATCTAATTCTTATTCTTCCTTTTGGCATAATTTAAAAGTACTTAAAAACTACTGTTAATAAAGCAATGAATATAAATTTTGCTTTTTTATTTAATTATCTTAGTTACTACCCCTGCTCCTACTGTGCGTCCTCCCTCTCTTATCGCAAACTTTACTCCTTCTTCCAGAGCAACTGGGTAAATAAGCTTACCTGTTACTTTAACATTATCTCCAGGCATAACCATTTCTACTCCTGAAGGCAATGTAACTTCTCCTGTAACATCTGTTGTTCTGATATAAAACTGTGGGCGGTAGCCTTTAAAAAATGGAGTATGACGTCCACCTTCTTCTTTTTTTAATACATATATTTCTGCCTCAAATTCAGTATGAGGAGTAATAGAACCTGGCTTTGCAATAACCTGACCTCTTTGAATATCATCTTTTTCAATACCTCTTAAAAGAAGTCCAACATTATCTCCTGCTCTTGCTTCATCAAGAACCTTTCTAAACATTTCAACTCCAGTGACAACTGTTTTTTTAGTAGCTTTAAGTCCAACAACTTCAATTTCATCATTTACTTTTAAAACTCCTCTTTCAACTCTACCTGTAACAACAGTTCCTCTTCCCTGAATAGTAAATACGTCTTCAACAGGCATAAGAAATGGTCCATCTATTGCTCTTTCTGGCACTGGAAAGTATTCATCTATTTTATCCATAAGCTCTTGAATTGATTTTGCAGCTTCTTCATTACCTTCTATAGTTTTTAATGCTGAGCCTCTGATAATAGGAATTTCGTCTCCTGGAAACTCATATTTCTTAAGAAGATCTCTAACTTCCATTTCAACTAAATCCAAAAGCTCTTTATCTTGAACCATATCACATTTATTTAAAAAAACAATTATTCTTGGAACATTAACTTGCTTTGCTAATAAAATGTGTTCTCTTGTTTGGGGCATTGGTCCATCTGGAGCTGAAACAACAAGGATTGCTCCATCCATCTGGGCAGCTCCTGTTATCATGTTTTTAATATAGTCTGCGTGTCCTGGGGCATCAATATGTGCATAATGCCTTTTTTCTGTTTCATATTCTGAATGGTGAAGATTAATGGTTACTCCTCTTGCTTTTTCTTCTGGTGCTTTGTCAATATCTTCATATTTCATTTCTTTTGCCAATCCTTTTTTTGCCAATACTTGATGTATTGCTGAGGTTAGTGTAGTTTTACCATGGTCTACGTGACCTATGGTTCCAATATTTAAATGTGGTTTATTTCTTTGAAAAACATCTTTTGCCATGTTAATTAAATTAATTTATAAAACAATAGTATTACTATTAAATACTATTATAACTTGAAAGGAAAAAAATGCAAATGTAAATACAATTGATTTTTTATCTTTATTTAATTATTATAAATTTAGGATGAAAAAAATCAAGACTTTTTTTCACGTTTTTATAAACAGCATTATTCCTAATGATAAGTATTATCATAAAATATTAAGTGTTAAATTTTGTTTTTCATTAAAATATCTAATATCTCTTGTAATAATACTCAACATACTTTTTGTTTCTTTTTATTCAATAAAACTTAATCCCATATTTATTAGAAGTGTACTTAATAATTTAAATAGCAGCTTAGATAGTTTTCCAAAAGAACTTGTAATAACTGTAAATGATAAAAGTCTGAATACCACATATAACCGCCCTTACTTTTTATGGCTTGATGTTATGAATAAAAAAAACCTTCTTATTGTTGTTGATGAAAAAGCAACTCCTGAAAAAATTAAAGAATATAATTCTTGCCTTCTTGTTACATCAAAAGAGATAATAATGAAAAACAAATTTACAGGTAAAACTTCAACATATTCTTTAGAAAAAGTACAAGATCAAAAAATTACAAAATCTACAATTTCCGGTATCCAAAAAGTAATAAATACAATTAATGCCTACCTTCCATTGCTTTTTGTGTTAATTGTAGCTCTTGCACTAATTATCCTTACATTTACTTCTATTATAATGTTCCTTATTTACTCGCTTGTTTCATCTATAATATTATTTTTCCTCTTTAAATATTTATTTAAAAAAACACCTCGTTATAAAAAAATACTTCAAATATCATTTCATGCTATTACTTTGCCTATAATCATTGACTATGTTCTTGTAATGTTTAATGTTGGAAGCAAAATACTGCCTTTTTCTTTTTTCTTTCTAGTCCTTGTTTTCGTAGGAGCGGGTATTTATGAAGCACAATATCAGAAAAAATAATCCCTAAATTCTGCTAAAATATCTTCCATGAACCAAGATAATGGTTTAATTCTTAATGACGAACAAAAAAAAGCAGTAAAAATAGGTAATGGACCCCTGCTGATTATTGCAGGACCAGGAACTGGAAAAACATTTGTAATTGTAGAAAAAATAAAATATTTAATACAAAAAAAACTTGCCAAACCTGAAAATATACTGGCATTAACTTTTACTGAAAAATCTGCTAGGGAAATGGAAGAGCGAGTTGATCAAGCAATGCCATATGGATATTTTCAAATGTGGATTTCAACCTTTCATGCATTTGCAGATCAAATATTAAAAGAAGAGGCAGGAAATATTGGCATTCCCTCTTCATACAAACTTATGAATGAGGCAGAATCATTGCTCTTTTTCCGAAATAACCTTTTTCTTTTTAATTTTAAATATTTCCGTCCCCTTGGAAATCCAAATAAATTTATAAAAAGTATTTTACAGCATTTTTCAAGATTAAAAGATGAAAATATATCACCAAATGAATATATTACTTGGATGAAAAAATTTAAGAAAAGGAAAAATATAGAAAGGCAAGAAAAAGAAAAATATGAAGAATTGGCTCTTTCTTACAAAGAATATCAAAAACTAAAAATTAGGAAAAGTGTATTTGATTTTTCAGATTTAGTTTTTTACCTTGCTCGCCTTTTTAAAAAGCGCCCTCATATATTAAAAAAGTACAAACAACAATTTAAATATGTACTTGTTGATGAATTTCAAGATACAAATATTGCACAATACGAATTACTAAAACTTATCTGTCCAAATAAAAAGAATCCAAATCTAACAGTTGTCGGAGATGATTCACAAGCTATATATAAATTCAGAGGCGCTTCTGTTTCAAATATCTTAAGTTTTATGAAAGATTATAACAAAACCAAGCTAATTACTCTTAAAGTAAATTATAGATCAAATCAAAACATATTAGATCATGCATACAAATTAATCAAACATAATAACCCAGATACATTAGAATCAAAGCTTAAAATTTCAAAAAATTTAATTTCAAAAAAGGGGGGGAATAAACAAGCAGTATATTTTATGCCTTTTGAAAGTGCTGAAGAAGAAGCTGACTTTACTGCCATAAAAATAAAAAAACTTGCAAAAACTTATAAATACTCAGACTTTGCAATTTTAGTAAGAGCAAATAATCATTCATATCCATTTACACGTTCACTTATACGCCATGGAATACCATTTCAACTCTTAGGTCCTGGAATGCTTTTTAAAAAACCCGAAGTAAAAGATCTTATTGCTTATTTAAAAATTCTTTGTAATCTTGAAGACTCTTCATGTCTTTACAAAGTCTTGCTTATGGATATCTTTGCTATAGATATTAAAGATATTACTATGATGCTTTTATTTTCAAAAAAGACTAGTCAATCTTTATTTCAAGCTATCGAAATATATCTTTCGTTTCACGATAAAAACATATATAAAAAAGAGTATGAAATATTTAAAACATACCTTCCAATTATTTCAGACATCTCAATAGAAAAACTTACATTAATTTATAAGATGATAATAAAACATTTATCATTAATAAAAAAAGAAACTGCTGGACAAATTCTTTATTATTTTCTTGAAGATACAGGACTCTTGCAAAAGCTTGGGACATATGAAAATGAAAAACAGGAAAGAATTGTACTAAACATTTCAAGGTTCTTTGATAAATTAAAAACATATGAGATTGAGCATGAAGACGCTTCGGTTTTTGCACTTGTTGAATATATTGACATGAGCATGGAGCTTGGTGAGTCTCCAACATCAGCCCAAATTGACGCAACAAAATCAAATGCAGTTAATATATTAACTGTACACTCATCTAAAGGACTAGAATTTCCTGTAATATTTCTTGTAAACCTTATTCAGGGACGTTTTCCTGTATATGAAAGAAAACTAGCAATACAAATACCTGATGTTCTTATTAAAGAAATTTTGCCTAAGGGAAATTATCATGAACAAGAAGAAAGAAGGCTCTTTTATGTAGGGCTAGCAAGAGCAAAGGATAAGGTATATTTAACTGCCTCAAAATATTATAAAGAAGGTAAAAGAGCAAGAAAAATATCTTCATTTGTTATTGAAACATTAGGAAAAGATATTGTTGAAAAAAAACTACTTATAAAAAAAGAGGGGAAATCACAACTTTCAATATTTGATTATAAAAAAGCTAAAGAGCCTATTATAGAAAAAGCTGTAAAATTTTATTCATTTTCATACTCTCAACTTGAATCTTACCGCATCTGTCCTCTTCAATATAAATATCAATATATCTTAAAAATTCCAATTCTCCCAACTTCTCCATCATCATTTGGAATATCAATTCATAAGGCTCTTTATATATTCTATAAAAAGTATATGGAAAACATTAATATTACAAAAAAGAGTCTTATTGATTTCTACAACAAAAGTTGGAAACCTATAGGTTATACATCAAAACTACATAGAGAAAAAATGAAGACACAAGGAAAATATATGCTTTTAAATTATTACAAAACTTATCATGACAAAAATATTAAAATAATTGAGCTTGAAAAATTATTTAAAATTAAAATATCCAATGATATTTTCATAACTGGAAAAATTGATAGAGTAAATAAAACAACAAAGAATGGAATTGAAATTGTTGATTATAAAACAGGAAAAGAAAAAAAAGAGAAAGAAATTAAAAAAGATATGCAGTTATCTCTTTATGCGTTAGCGGCAAGCAACAAAGGACTATTTAATAAAAAATTGGATAATATCACGCTTACTTTTTATTTCCTTAATTCAAATAAAAAAATAAGCTTAAAAAGAACAGAAAAAGATATAAAAAAGCTAAAACAAGATATTAGCAAAATTGTATCTGAAATAAGAAAAAATGAATTCCTGCCAAATGTTAGTCCATTATGTGACTTTTGCCCATATCGTATTATCTGCTCTGCCTTGCGATAAATAAGGTATAATTTATTACATGAAAGAAAAGATTATTACATCAGGCTTTTTTTTGCACTTTCTTGACGGAATACTGCCTTTTTTAACCTGGGTAATAATTACTCTTCCATTATGGCTTTCTCCATTTCATCCTGCTATTGTTGCATATTTTATAATTACATTTGATGTTTACTTTTTGTATAAATCAATAAATACTGCATATTTAGCATCAATATCTTATAAAAATATTATTTATCATTCAAAAATATCATTTTTCAAAAGAATACAAAGGCGCAATAAAGCAAAAAATATTAATCACTTTATTATTCTTCCAAATTATAAAGAACTTATTACAACATTAGAATCAACAATCTCTGCAATATGTAATAGCGACTATCCTTATAAAAAAATCTATTTGGTATTGGCATTTGAAAAGAGAGAAAATGAAGCTGAAATTAAAGCTAAAAAACTTAAAAGTAAATTTAAAGCTTTTTTTAAAAATATTATTATTTCATATCATGAATTATTGCCTAATGAAGTTGCGGGAAAGGCAAGTAATCAAACAACTGCAGCAAAATTAGTTTACCAATACGTAAAAGAAAAAAATCTTGATCCAAAAGATACTATGATTACAATCTGTGACGCAGACAGCAGATTTCCAAAAAATTACTTTTCATATCTAACTTATGAATTCTTAAGAGACAAAAATCCTCTTTATCATTTTTACTGGGCTCCTGTTTTACTATATAATAACTTTTGGAAACTTCCTTTTTTCTTAAGAATTCAAGCAACTCTTGCATCAATTTTAAGATTGGCATTTCTTTCAAAAAAAGAAAACTTAATTCAAATCTCAACGTATTCAACAAATCTTTGGCTTTTAAAACAAATTAATTTCTGGGATGTTGATATTATTCCTGAAGACTGGCACATATATCTTCAGGCTTTTTTTACATTTGGAGATAAAGTAAAAACAATTCCTCTTTTTACTATTATAAATAGTGATGCTGTATATTCAGGAAAAGTATTCAAAACAATAAAAAACCGCTATGAACAAGAAAAGCGTTGGGCATGGGGCGTTTCAGATATTGGATATTCTTTAAAAAAATTCTTTACAACTCCACATATTAATATGTGGACTAAATTAAAAAAAATCATATTTATTGCAGAAAGCCACCTTCTTTGGCCAACATCTTTTTTCATCCTTACAATAAGCGCATCAATTCCTCCTCTTATTAATCCTGTATTTAAAAGAACAGTTTTAGGCTTTCTTCTTCCTCAAATGGCAGGACTTATCTTAACCATTGCAACATTAATGCTTTTTCTCTATACGTATCTTGATATTAAAATCAGGCAGAAAATGAAACACAAAATATCTATATTATCAATACCGCTTTTATTTATACAATGGTTCCTTCTTCCGGTAATTTCATTTTTCTTTTCATCACTTCCCTCTCTTGAAGCTCATACAAGATTGTTGCTTAAAAAAAAGATAGAATATAAAGTAACTGAAAAACTATAAAAAATAAACAATATAATTTATTTTCATAATTTAAGTAGAAAAATCCAATGCAATTTTTATTTACAAAAACGCCACTTCTTTTTTTAGTTCAGAATTTATGGAGAGATGAAGCATTTTCCTATCTTTTGGCAAAAAAGGGAATAATCGAAATTATGTCCCTTACTGTACAAGATTTTAGTCCTCCGCTTTATTATATTTTGCTTCATTATTGGATGAAAATATTTGGAACTTCTGAAATAGCTCTAAGAAGTCTATCAATCATCTTTTATTGGGCAACAATATATATAGCTTTTCTTTTCTTAACAAATATATTTAAATTAACAACTAAAAAATCATTAATTTTCCTTGTTCTTTTTATTATAAATCCCGTACTTGTATATTATGCTTTTGAAGTTCGAATGTATACAATGTTTTCTTTTTTGGCAACCTATTCTTTTTATGAATACTACAAACTATGCAAAACAAGTAACAAATCAAAAAGACAAAATGTCTTTTTTTACTTAATTCCTACAATCTTAGGATTATATACACATTATTTTATGATTTTTGTTGTAGCTTCGCAGTTTCTATTCTTCCTAATAAGAAAGAAATTAAAATTAGAATCTAAAAATACCAAGAAACTGCTAATGAATTTTTTAATAATTGGATTAAGCTTTCTTCCTTGGGTAATTTTTGTTTTATTTCAAAGAAAATTATTTAACGAATCATTTTGGATAGAAAAAGAAAGTCTAAAATCAATTCTGAGTTTTTTTGCTGCTCTTTATTCAGGATATGGTAAAGAGTTTATAACAAAAGAAATATTTACTATTATTTCTTTTTCCATTTTTGTTCTTTTTGTTATTATTTTTGGGATTATAAATATACAATCTTCTAAAAAAGATCAAAAAGATATTTTCCTTTATCTTGTAATATGGAGTCTCCTTATTCCAATAAGTGTAATTTTAATTTCATTTATTAAACCAATTTTTCTTACCAGATATTTAATCTTTTCTACTGTAGGATTTATTCTTTTACTTATTTTGCTTTTTGAAAATATTAAAAGCTATAAATTACTTTACATAGTATTAATAATTTGCCTTTTTCTAAACACTTTTAGATTTCAACAATTACAAATTAAAAATCGAAAAAAAACAAATATTAACAAAACAATAAAAGATATTAGACTTATGGCAGGAAAAAATGATGTAATATATGTTAAAAATTACTTGGATTTTCATAAAGTGCAATATTATTTTGATGAAAATAGAGTATTTATATATGGAAAATCATATGAAGAAATTCCAAATTATATTGGAAAAGCACTTATTTCAAAAACAAAGATAGCTAAAACAATTCCAATATATCCAAAAAAAGCCTTTATATTAAACCATAATAATTCATTTGAAATTGCAACAAGATATTAAAATGTATATAAATAAATTTAGTTAATATGAATTACTTAAATAAAACAGATAAAGAAATATCAAGCCTCATTAAAAAAGAAGAAAAACGTCAACAAAATACTCTTATGATGATTCCTTCAGAAAATATCGTATCACGCGCCGTAAGCCTTGCAGTAGGATCAGTTTTAGGAAATAAATATGCAGAAGGCTATTCAAAAAAAAGATATTACCAAGGACAGGAATTTATTGACCAAATTGAAGAACTTGTAATTAAAAGAGCAAAAAAACTATTTAATGTACCGTATGTTAATGTTCAGCCTCATTCCGGTTCTCCTGCTAATCTTGCTGTATATGTTTCTTTACTTGAAGAAAAGGATAAATTACTAGGTCTTGCTCTTGAATTTGGAGGACACTTAACACATGGGGCTCCTGTTTCAGTTACTGGAAGATTTTTTAATTCAATTCAGTATGGATTAAATAAATCAGGATATATAGATTATGATGAAATACAAAGAATTGCAAAAAAAGAAAAACCCAAAATTATAGTTGCAGGAACCACAGCATATCCAAGAATAATTAATTGGAAACTTTTTGCAAAAATAGCAGACAGTGTAAATGCTTATCTTTTGGCAGACATATCTCATCTTTCAGGACTTATAATATCCAATGTATATCCAACACCTGTGCCTTACGCACATATTATTACAACAACAACTCACAAAACATTAAGAGGCCCAAGAGGTGCTATGATTATGCTAACAAAAAAAGGGATAAAAAAAGATCAAGATCTTCCAAAAAAAATTGATAGAAGTATTATTCCAGGATTACAAGGAGGGCCACATATTAATGCAATTGCAGGAATCGGTGTTGCATTAAAAGAAGCATCAACAAAAAGATTTAAAGCTTATTCAAAACAAATTATATTAAATGCAAAAATTCTAGAAAAAGAACTTATCAAATATAATTTCAATTTGGTATCAGGAGGAACAGACTCTCATCTTTTACTTATTGATTTAAAAAACAAAAATATATTAGGAAATACTGCTGCAGAAGCATGTGAAAAAGCGGCAGTTGTATTAAATAGAAATGCTGTTCCACATGATACTAATCCTAGATTTTATCCTTCAGGAATAAGGCTGGGAACACCTGGAATAACAAGCAGAGGAATGAAAAAACAGGAAATGATACAAATTGCAAAGTATTTAAATCAAATAATTCAAGGTCTTGCAAAATCAAAAGAAAAAATGAAAATAGCATCTATTGAAGAAAGAAAGAAAAGTATAAGAACTAAAATTATTAATAATACTCCTGATATAAAGATAGTTCTAAAAAAAGTAAAAGCTCTCTGCAAGCGGTTTCAAGTAAAAAAAATGTATTAAACACTTACGATTAGGTATAATATTTAATAAATATGCAATATTATTTTCTAATAGCAGGAAATGCAATAATGATTTTTATTTTTGGACTAAAATTCAATAAACTTCCTCCACAGATTCCTTTATTTTATTCTGCTCCTTGGGGAAAAAATCAATTAGCAGAACTTTGGATGATTGGATTTCTTCCAATAATTGTAAATGGGTTCTTTTTTGTAAATATATGGATAAAGAACAGATTTTTTGCTGAAAATGATTTTATTAAAAAAGCAGTACAATATATAAATATATTTTTAATAATCTGTATAACTCTAATTTTTGTTAAAATAATTTTGCTTATTTCCTAATATGCCTCCTTTAATTATTTTCATAATCGCAACTTTTATCTCATTTCTTCTTACAATACCTACAATTAAGTTTGCTAAAAAATTTTCTCTTGTTACAAACAAAAAAAAGAGAAAGCATCCTGCCCATACTCATAAAGGAATAATACCCAGAGGAGGAGGACTACCTATTTATTTTACACTTTTAATAAGCTCCCTTTTATTCCTTCCTATGTCAAAAATAATTATTGGTATTCTTGTCGCAAGCTTTTTTCTTCTTGTTATTGGTATTCTTGATGATTACTATGATTTGTCTCCATATTTGCGTTTTGGAGCAAACATTTTAATCTCTTCTATTGTTGTTGTATGTGGATTAGGAATTCCATATATATCAAATCCCTTGGGAGGAATAATACGTCTTGATCAAGTTGTTTTAACAGTAAATTTATTTGGGATAAGAAATCTTTTAATTTTATCTGATATATTGGCAATTGTTTGGCTCACTTGGACTATGAATATGATTAATTGGAGCAAGGGAGTTGATGGGCAACTCCCAGGATTTGTTGCTATTGCAGCATTTTTCCTTGCACTTATTTCACAGCGCTTTGTCAGTCATGATATTAACATAACAACTGTTATGTTTCTTTCATTTATTGTTGCTGGAGCATATTTAGGATTTCTTCCGCATAATTTTTATCCTCAGAAAATAATGCCTGGATATGGTGGAGGAGCACTTGCTGGATTCCTTCTTGGAATTCTTGCAATTTTATCATTTGGTAAAGTAGGTACTGCAATTTTAATTCTTTCTGTTCCTTTAATTGATGCAGTATATACAATAACAAGAAGAGTCATTAACAAAAAGTCACCATTTAAAGCTGATTGGGGGCATTTCCACCATAGGCTTCTTGAAATTGGATGGGGAAAAAGAAGAGTTGCATGTTTTTATTGGGCAATAACATTTATACTTGGAATATCCAGTTTATTTTTTAAAGGATTTCAAAAACTTATTGCATTTGTAGCAATAGCTATTATATTACTTACATTTATATACATAATAGGCAAAATAAAGAAAATCACATGAAATATTTCATAAAGACTTTTGGGTGCCAGCAGAACGTATCAGACTCTGAAAGAATTGCAAATACTTTTAAAAAATCAAGTGTATTAAAAGCTAAAGGATACAAAGATGCAAATATTGTTGTAATAAATACTTGTATAGTTCGTCAATCTGCAGAAAATAGAGTATATGGATTGGTAAATAATCTTGCAAAACTTAAGGAAAAAAAGAGAGAAAATAATGAATATTTTAAGATTATTGTAACAGGATGCATGGTAGGTCTTGCATTTAAAGATAAAACAGGAAAATATCTAAAAAAAATCAGAAGAGTAATGCCTCAGGTAGATGAATTTATGCCTATTGAAGAGATTGGATTTGATACTCCCCCCTTAAGAACTGATAAAAAAAGCGCATGGGTTCCAATATCAAATGGATGCAATAACTTTTGTACATATTGTATAGTTCCAATGACAAGAGGAAAAGAAGTCAGTGTACCTTATAAAGACATTATTAAAGAATGCAAAGAATTAAAAAAAAATAGCTATGAAAATATTACGCTTTTAGGACAAAATGTTAACTCATATGGAGCAGACATATTAAAATCAAAAAAAGAAAAAAAAGACTTAAAGCCTGTTTATGTAAAACACTTAGGAAAACTTAGAATTCCTACATTATTCCCCCATCTTTTAAATGAAGTTGCAAAATTGGGATTTAAAAAAGTTGATTTTCTCTCTTCAAATCCATGGGATTTTAGTAATGAATTAATTGATGTTATTGAAAAAAACAAAAACATTACACGCATTATTCATCTACCTGTCCAGTCAGGAGATAATAATGTATTAAAAAGAATGAATAGGTGGTATACAAAACAAGAATATTTAGATTTAATAAAAAAGCTAAAAAAGAAAGTTAAAAATATTAAAATAACTACAGATATTATTGTAGGATTTTCTGGAGAAACAAGTAAAGAATTTCAAAATACAATAGATTTGTGTAAAAAAGCAAAATTTAAAAAAGCATATATATCAATATATTCACCAAGACCTTATACTGCAGCAGAAAAAATATTAAAAGATGATGTTTCACATAAAGTTAAAAAGAAAAGGTGGTTAATATTGGAAAGTATGATAAATAAATTATGATACTAATGTAATATAAACTACGGCTAGTTTTCCAAATAATGTAGCTTCTACAGTATGGTCAGGATATTTTTTCTTATGTTTTTTGGTTTCTATAACAACAAATTCAGCTAATTTGAAAAGCCTAGGGATATTATATGATTGCGGGACTTCGGCATCTATCATAAAAACACAGTCCTGACATTCTACTTTAGCTCTATTTACTTCTTTACCTATTTCTGTTTCTATTATCATATAAACAAAGCATAAATAATTAAACCTTGCCTTAAATTATATTATTCTTTTTAAAAAATTCAATTCAAATTGTGATAAAATACAGTTATGAAGCTATTAGTCACAGGAGGTGCTGGATTTATTGGTTCGAATTTTATTCTTTATTGGCTTAATAAATATCCTTCTGATAAAATAATCAACCTTGATCTTCTTACATATGCCGGCAACTTAGAGAGTTTAAAAGAAATTGAAAATAACTCCAATTATTCATTTGTTAAAGGAAATATCTGTGATAGAAAGCTTGTTGATGAATTGGTAAAAAAAGTTGATATTATTGTTCATTTTGCAGCAGAAAGTCATGTAGACAGATCTATTCTTGATGCTGCTCCTTTTATTAAAACTAATATTCAAGGGACATATACTCTTTTAGAATCTGCTGTTAAAAATAATATTTCAAGATTCCATCATATTTCAACAGATGAAGTATTTGGAAGCTTGCAGTTAAATTCAGTCAAGAAATTTAATGAAAAAACCGCATATGATCCACACAGTCCTTATTCCGCCTCAAAAGCAGCTTCTGACCATTTAGTTAAGGCTTATGCTGATACATATAATTTGCCTGTAACAATATCCAATTGCTCAAATAACTTTGGACCTTATCAATTTCCTGAAAAATTTGTTTCACTTGCAATAACAAATATATTAGAAGGTAAAAAGATTCCTGTCTATGGAGATGGCTTGCATGTTCGTGATTGGCTTTATGTTAAAGACCATTGCGCGGCAATTGATTTAATTCTTCAAAAAGGCAAAATAGGTAAAACCTATCTTATTGGTGGATTAACTCAAGACATATCTAATGTTGATGTAATAAAAAAGATAGTTAAAATAATGGGAATGGATATAGATTGTATTGAATATGTAAAAGACAGACCAGGACATGATAGAAGATATGCAATAGACTGGAGTAAAATAAAACGTGAGCTTGGATGGTCTCCAAAACAAAACTTTGATAAAGCATTGGAAATAACAGTTAAATGGTATAAGGACAATAAGGATTGGTGGGAAAAAATAAAATCAGGTGAATATTTAAAATATTACAAAAAACAATATAATAAATAGAAACAAAAATAATTAATATGCTTAAAGTTGCAATAACAGGCTCAACAGGATTAATTGGCACACGATTAATTGAACTTCTTAATAATGACTTTGATTTTATTCCTCTTTTGCAAAAAGAAGTAGATATTACTAATAAGCTTTCTGTTAATAAAAAGATAGGTTCAATTAATTTTGATATTCTTCTTCATTTAGCCGCGTATACTAATGTAGATCAAGCTGAAAAGGAAAGGGAAAAAGCATATAATCTTAATCTAAATGGAACCAGATATTTATTTGAGGCAGTAAAAGCAAAATCAAAACAATTCATATATATCTCAACAGAGGCTGTATTTGACGGTAAAAATCCTCCATATTATGAAGACAGTATTCCAAATCCTCTTGGATATTATGCCCAAACTAAATTTGAAGCAGAAGAAATTGTAAAAGATAAAGCTATGATAGTAAGGATTGCTTATCCTTATCGAACATATTTTAAAAGAAAACCAGATTTTGTATGGAAAATAAAATCATTGCTTGAAAATGGAAAAGAATTATTTATGATGACAGATGCAAAAATTACTTTAACATTTGTAGATGATATTGCCTATGCATTAAAATATTTGTTAAATAATTATTCTCCTGAAATATTTCATATTGTTGGAGGAAATAGCTTGTCTCCATATGATGCGGGACTATTAATAGCTCAGAAATTTAAATTAAATAATAAGTTGATAAAATCAATAACATATGATGAATATATTAAAAATAAAGCTATAAAACCCAAATGCGCAGAAATTAAATCAAAGAAAAATAATTTCTATAAAATGAAAACGTTTCAACAAGGACTAAACTATATCTTCTAGTTTAGAAAACTAAACCTTGTTATTATAAATTAAATTGGATATTATTAAGCTTTATGACAATTACATTTATAGGACACGGATATGTAGGACTTGTTACAGCATGTGTATTTGCAAATTTTGGAAATACTGTATGGGTTGTTGGACATACGGCAAGAAAAATTCAAAAACTAAAAAATGGAGATCCTATTATTTATGAACCTGGCTTAAAAGAATTATTGGAAAAAAATATTAAAGCAAAAAGAATTAACTTTACACTAGATATTAAAGAAGCTGTGTCTAAATCTGAAATAATTTTTATCACAGTTGGAACTCCTCCTAAAAAAAATGGAGAAGCAGATCTTTCAACTGTACTTAATGTTGCAAAAAATATTGGAAAATCATTAAAAACTGGTTTTAGTATCGTATCTTGTAAAAGTACAGTGCCTGTTGGAACAAATAAAAAGATAGAAGAAGCAATTAATAGAAATAAATCTAAAAGTTCAAAAGTAGCTGTTGCTTCATGTCCTGAATTCCTGCGCGAAGGAACAGCTTTACAGGATACACTTTCGCCTGACAGAATTGTTATTGGCTCAGAATCCAAAATTGCTATAGATAAAATATTAGAGCTTCATCAACCAATTGGCGGAAAAAGAATAATAACAGACCTTGCATCAGCCGAGCTTATTAAATACGCCAGCAATGCAATGCTTGCCTGTAAAGTATCCTATGCAAACCTTATTTCTTTTTATTGTGAAAAAACAATGGCTAATGTCGAAACTGTCTTGGATGCAGTAGGAATAGACAATAGAATAGGCAGGGTATTTCTCTACCCTGGAGTTGGATATGGAGGCTCATGTCTTCCAAAAGATGTTAAAGCTCTTGTTAATATAGGAAAAAAATTAGAAATTGATACAAAGATGCTTGATGGAATTGAAGAAGTTAATAAACAAGCAGCAAAATATTTTCTTCAAAAGATTATTAAAAATGCAAGTGGAAAAAACATTGCAATATGGGGTTTAAGCTTTAAACCTAATACTGATGATATTCGCTTTGCTCCTTCAATTTATATAATCCAAGAATTATTAAAAAAAGGTTTCAAAATTACAGTTTACGATCCAGAAGCTATGGATAATAT
>Ga0075122_10001298_pt1 | contig 17974 bp, 18 predicted proteins | sample AntAceMetag02UKB_FD_69790 | JGI IMG/M metagenome (GOLD analysis project Ga0075122, IMG submission 69790) | Saline lake microbial communities from Ace Lake, Antarctica - Antarctic Ace Lake Metagenome 02UKB | ecosystem: Environmental > Aquatic > Non-marine Saline and Alkaline > Saline | place...
CTCCTTTGATAATTTTGTATAGCTATTTTTATTCAAAAAAAGAGAAAACGTCAAACACATCTAAGGAGTTAGTGTTTTTATCATTTTCCCTCTTTTTGTCTTTGTTGCCACTACCGGCTGGACCATTCTATCAATCGGCTGTTTCGTTTATGCGTTTTGTTTTACCACTAATGATCATTTTAATATTGCAGATGTTTTTGTTTGCTAGCAAAACCAAAAATTTGAAAACGCTTGGCTTCTTAGCTATTTTGTCTTCAGTGGCTGTGTTGCCGCAGCTGAACTATTATCCAAAATTAATAATGATATGGTTAATATTAATGGGTTTAGGATTATTAATTCCTGTGATTAGAAAAACATGAAGATATCAGTTGTCGTTACGGTATTAAACGAAGAAGGTAGTGTTGCTCGGCTCGTTGATAGTTTACAAAACCAAACGTCAAGGTTTGATGAAATGGTAATTATCGATGGGGGATCACAAGACAAGACAGTTCAAATAGTAAAGCATTACCAAAAAAAAGACATAAGAATAAGGTTGTTAGTAGAAAAGTGTTCACGAGCCAAGGGTAGAAACTTGGGAATAGACATAGCACGAAACGAAATAATCGCACTAACCGATGCGGGGTGTGTCGTTGATAAAAATTGGATCAAGCGTATTTCAAGACCTTTTATCAATAATGAAGTAGATGTTGTTGCTGGTTTCTACAAAATGACTGGATCTACAAATTTTCAAAAAGCGTTATCTTTCTTTTTGGGGACATTGCCATCTCAATTTGATGCTAATTTCTTGCCTTCGACGCGCTCTGTTGCTCTCAGAAAAGAAACTTGGTTAAAGATTGGTGGATTTCCTGAAGCATTAAGAGACACAGCCGAAGATACAGTGTTTAACTACAATCTAATACAAGAGGGAGCCAACATTGCACGCGTGAAAAGCGCGACAGTAGAGTGGGGGATGCCAGACACTTTAAAGGAAGCATTTAAAAAAATATATTATTACGCCAAGGGTGACGCAAAAACAAAAATATGGTGGGATCCAATTAAAAAGCTTTCGTCGCACAATATTAAGGCACTTTTTGTTTTGGTTCGTTACCTGATTGCTGTCATGGCTATTATTTTTGCTCTTTGGAATCCCCTTCTCTGGGTGCTTATTGGGATCGGATTAATATTTTATATATTTTGGGCTTACAGAAAAGTTTATTTTGAGTTTGGAGACTGCAAGGTTGGTTCTTGGGGGGTTGTTTTGCAGTTTGCGTCTGATATTGCTGTTATGAGTGGTTTTTTGACTGGAATTGTAACTAAGAGGTAATTTGGGTTAAGCATTAAGTTAGAATATAACAATGGGTTACTTAAAAGACACAATACAAGGGATAAAGTGGGTGGGGGCTTTCCGAGGTGCTTCTAGGGTCGTTGCCTTCTTGAAAACGGTAGTGTTAGCACGCATTCTTTTACCAGCCCAATTTGGCGTATTTGGCATCGCCGCTCTTGTTTTAGCCTTTCTAGAAATACTGGTTGAAACAGGCATAAATGTGTTTCTAGTTCAGGAGAAAGACAGTATAAAAGAATATATTAATACCGCCTGGGTTGTTTCTATAGTAAGAGGAATAATTATCTGTTTGACTGTTTTGTTACTTGCCAGACCAATTTCAGTTTTTTTCAAGTCTCCTGACTCAGTAAATCTTCTTTATCTCATAGGAGTGGTTCCACTGGTAAGAGGCTTTATTAATCCGTCTCTTGTTAAGCTACAAAAAGATCTTCATTTCAAAAAAGAGTTTTGGTTTAGGTCAGTAATTTTTATCTTTGACGCAGGTGTGACAGTTATTTTGGCACTCACACTGAGATCAGCGGTTAGTTTGGTGTGGGGTCTTATATCTGGTGCAGTCTTAGAAGTTGTACTTTCATTTGTCTTTATTAAGCCCGTTCCCAAATTTATTTTTGATACGAGTAAGGCAAAGCGCATTGTGAATAGAGGAAAATGGATGACTGGGGCTGGCATTTTTCAATATCTCTTCAGACAAGGTGACGACGCTGTAGTGGGAAGAATGTTGGGCACATCTTCACTGGGTATTTATCAAGTTGCGTATAAAATATCTAGCTTGCCTATTTCAGAGGTGGCAGACGTTATAGCAAGAGTAACCTTTCCAGTTTATATGAAAATTTCTAACGACAAAGAGAGATTGCGAAAGGCATTTTATAAAACAATTTTTGCGGTATCAATACTGGTAATTCCTTTGGGTTTAATTATTTATCTATTCTCTAAAGAAATAATATTAATTATTTTAGGTGATGGCTGGGTGGAGGCTATACCAGTTCTTAGAGTTTTATCGGTATATGGTGTAATTAGAGCGTTGATAAATCCTTCTTTAACTGTGTTTTTGGGTGTTAAAAAACAGGAATTAGTTACATTAATTTCTTTTATTAGCACCCTTGGACTAGCCATTTCTATTGTGCCGCTTATTACGCAGTTTGGTTTAGTTGGGGCAGGTATGTCGGCAATTGTTGGCTCTATTGTTTCAATACCTTTTGTTGTTTATTATTCTAATAAGGTTTTATATTAAAATTATGATGGATTTTAACGAGCGTGTTATTCCCAAAGTTACGGCAGGTTTTCAATTTAACGAATCTCTTGCTCGTTATGAGTTCGCCAAGAAATATGTGGGAAGTAACTTAAATATTATTGATATTGGTTGTGGAACGGGATACGGTAGTGCTGTTTTGGGCGGGAAAAACACTGTTGTGGCGATAGATAACAGCAAAAGGGCAATTGCGTATGCAAACAAACATTATTCAAACAAGGCTAAGTTTTTGGTAGCAAGTGCAACGAAACTTCCATTTAAAGACAACAGTTTTGATGTGGCATGTTCTTTTGAATTAATTGAGCACCTGACGGATGTACCCGGATACTTAGATGAAGTACATAGAATTCTTAAGCCAAGTGGGACGTTTATTCTGTCAACACCAAACAAGCAAGTTTACTCAAAGGGAAAAAAGAAGGGAAGCCTATATCATATAAAAGAGTACACACTCAGAGACTTAAGTAGTTTATTGGCAAAATATTTTAAAAAAATAGATATTAAAGGGCAAACAAAAAATACGCGGGCAAAAAATGCGCTAAAAAAGTTTATGAAGTCCCAAAAAGCAAGAAAAAAGTTGGCGAGTTGCGACATGCTTAAAATTAGAAATATTATTCCATCGGCTTTAAAAGAAAAACTTTGGAAATATTTGGGAGGTCTTTACGGAAGACAGGGTCAAGAAAAGCTAAAAACAAGTGATTTTCCAATAAGAGGGGGAGATTTGACTAACTCAGAATATTTTGTAGCGATATGCAAAAAATAATTGTTTCAATAATAATTGTCCACTATAAGGATAAGAAAAGACTGTTTAATTGTATTACGTCAATTAAAAAAAACAAACCAAAAACTTCCTTCGAACTAATTATAATAGACAATGATGAAACCCAAACTATAAAAAAGGAGTTGCAGTCAGAGTTTGGTTGGGTGCGATACGCAAAGTCTTCAGGAAATATTGGATATGGTGCGGGAAATAACTTGGGAGTTAGGCTCGCGAAAGGCAAGTATGTTTTTATTTTAAATCCAGATACGGAAGTTCTACCCAGTTCTATTGACAAACTGACTAATTATCTTGAGAAAAACAAGCAAGTAGGAATGGCAGCGCCAACCTTGGTAAATAGCAAAGGAAAAATTATTTCTCAGATTGGTTATGGTGAGCTGACGCCGTTAAGTGGAATTATTGCCTTTTCTTTTCTCAACAAAAAATATCCGAACAATATTGTTTCAAGGAAATATTGGCAAAAAGATATTACGAGAATTAAGAGTAGCGAGGTAGATGTTGTTCCAGGCTCAGCCTTTTTAATGAGAAAGAATCTTTTTAATAAAATAAAAGGCTTTGATGAAAACATATTTCTATATTTTGAAGAAAATGATTTATGCAAAAGGATGAAAGAGGCGGGTTTTGTTGCTTATTTGGTTCCCGATGCTCAAATTATTCACTATTGGAAGCCAGGTGCCCCAAACACTCGAAAAGCTAAAAAAATATTTGCGCAAAGTCGTTTCTATTATTATAAAAAACACTACGGTGTGTGTAAGGCGCTGGTTGTTGAAATATTTTTGAGATTCTCCAAACGAGTTGTTCTAATGCTCTCCATTGTTGTTATTGGAGTAATTTTAAGAATGTGTAAACTGGGTGGATAACGACTTTTCTTTTGAACCACATTTAGCCTTGTTTACTAAACTTCAAGAGGCATATCCGGAGTATAAAAGGCAGTTTTGTTATAATTAAGTCGTGATAAACTTTCTAAAGGGATATTTGCGAACAATCGTACCTTTCGCACTTATATATTTTGTTTTTTTTATCCTGTTCATTGCTTACGGTCTGTATAAAGATCAATATGAATATGTTACTTATGTATATGCTTATCCTGATTACGAAAACAGCTCAAAAACATATCATGTAAGTGCAGAAATGATTTCAAAGGAATGTGACCCCAATGAGTGTGATGGCACAAATATCTCAAAAATATACTTTAATAACGGAGGCTATATAGATTTTAAAGGTTGTACGGGTGGTAGGGAGGGTGGATACCAATGCGTATCAAAAGAGGGCGACTGGTGGGAGATCGTTTATGACAAAACCGAGAAAATAAGAAAATGATTCACCCTGTTTTTCAACTTCAAGAGGCTTATCCTAAACATAAGAGGCAATTTATATGTATTTGAAGGTGAACTACCAGATGCTGTTAGAACTCATTTTATGGGTATTGCTCACAAATAGCCATATCCTGTTGTACTTGATGCCAAAGGACTTCGCAAACAGAGGTGTGTCCACAATCACCTGTATCTGGACAAGGGTATGAACATCCGTACTGAACAATCATCAAGCTTCTCCATTTGTCATTTACAGCAGATGTGCACTGACTTTTTGTTATTTGCGGCGCTTGCGGAGTGAGTATAGGTGTTGGAGATACTACTGACTGATCAAGTTTTACTTGTTGCGTGTCGCATTCAGCTTTTGTTTTGTACAAATGATCATAAGTTATATATTTTTTAGAATACGGATAATAAAGAGTGCAGTTATAGTAAGTTGTGGGTGTATAAGTGGGATAAGCATATGAGGGGACGTTGACATTGATGTCATTGGAAGGATGTTGGGTTGGCTGTGATGCGTTTTGATCTTGCGAACATTTCTCTCTTGATGTGTAGATCAACCACTGGCTACCTATTTGGCACTCAAAGAATTTAGAGCACTCACCGCTTTTCATTTTTTGGTCAGGTAAGTAAGTAAAATCACAATTAACTACTGGGTCTGTATTGACAGTAGTTGGCTTAGTTACTACTCCTTTCACTGCAGGAGTTGCAGAGGGCGATGGCGAAGTTGATTCATTTAGTATTTTATAATTTTTTACTTTTGTAGCGCTTTCTATAATATTTGCTTTTTGGTTTAGATAGCCCAGGGCGAGAATAAGAATAACGGCTCCTCCAGCTATATAATGAGAGAGTGGGCTAGCCGCCTTGTTTTTTTTAGGTTTTTTGGCTTTATTTTTGTTTTTTGTCATGAGCAATTATATCAAGACAATACAATACAGGCAACTATAGGACGATGGGTGGACACGTAGACGATGTTCGAACCTATTATGTTCAGGGCGGTAACGAAAAACAGCTTTTAAAACACATTTTGTTACTTCAAACACTAGAAAATGATAAACTTATAATAATTAAATGACTCTTTCTAAGTCTGACTACATGCTTTTTCTAAAACACCCCTCATGGTTATGGTTAAAAAAGTTTAGCAAACACAGACTTCCGGCAATAGACGAGAATCTTCAAGCAATTTTTGAGACAAAAGACATTTTAGTAATTAAAAAATGAGCATTAATCTTTCAGCTATAGTGCTGACACACAACGAAGAAAAGAATATAAAAGGGTGTCTTAAATGTCTTGGCTTCTGTGATGAGATAATTGTGATAGACGATAATTCATCTGACAAGACAGCGATACTGGCAAAAACGGCTGGTGCTAGAGTATACGAAAGGAGTCTCAATTCGAGCTTCTCTGCGCAAAGAAACTATGGATTAGGTAGGACTCAGGGTAAGTGGGTGTTTTTTGTTGACGCAGACGAAAGGATATCGGATTCACTTCGAAATGAAATTATTCAAATTATCAACGACCCTCTTATCAACTACATGGGCTTTTACGTAAAACGGACAGACTATCTGTGGGGCAAGGAATTAAAACATGGCGAAACAGCTAATATTTCTCTTGTTCGTTTAGCTAGACGAAAAGCTGGAAAATGGACAAGAAGGGTGCATGAAACATGGGAGATCAACGGAAGAACGCGCGAATTAAAAAATTCTTTATCACATTACCCGCATCCAACCCTAACAAGTTTTGTAAATAGTATAAACACGATGTCCGTATTGCATGCTCAAGCTAATTTGGAAGAAGGCAAGAAATCTACTTTAATAAAAATAATTGTTTGGCCAATAGGTAAGTTTTTATCAAATTATTTACTAAAAAGAGGATTTATAGATGGAGTTCGGGGCTTAATGGTTGCGTTAGTTATGAGTTTTCACTCATACTTAGCTTGGAGTAAATTATGGCTTCTTCAAAGAGAAAAATAAAAAATACAACAGAAATATTAATATTTGCGTTTTTGGTTCTGTTTCCGTTTGGTCAAATTATCAGAATCAATTTAAACCTTCTTGGATCGAGTATTGTTTTGCATCCAATCGATTTGATAGCTGGTGTCGGATTATTTATTTTCTTAATGGAGAATTTTAAAAAACCTAAGATATTTGGCTATCTGCTAACTTTTTTGGGTGTAGCCTTATTTTCTTATCTTTTGTCTTTTGCAATTCTTGGTGGAGAAAGATTGTATGTAGGTGGTCTATATTTATTTAGGCTTTTTGCTTACACATCCTTTTTCCTTTTGGCATGGAACACAGCAAAAAATGATAAAAAATATTCAAAGAAACTTTTAGGCTCTTTAATATATGTTGTATTGGCCGTCTCTCTTTTTGGTTTTTTGCAATACTTTATTTATCCCGATATAACAACCTTTACGATATGGGGGTGGGATGATCATTATTATCGACTGCTGGGAACGTTTTTAGATCCTGGTCACACGAGCATAATACTTGTATTTGGATTTTTGGCTGCTTTAGTTAAATACCTTGAGGAGAAAAACAAAAGGCTTTTGCCTATTCTCGGAATAATTCTTATTTCAATTGCTTTTACTTACTCAAGGGCGGGGTATTTGGCTTTAGTGAGTGGAATATTTGTTGTCGCTTTCGTGAAAAAAAATACAAAACTGCTAATTACCTTGATCTCATTGTTTGCACTAACAGTAATTTTACTGCCTCGCCCTGGAGGTGAGGGAGTTAAATTAGAAAGAACCGCCAGCATTGCTTTGCGCATAGAGGACTATGGCGACACATTGAGTATTTTTAAGAAAGCCCCTCTTTTTGGGGTTGGTTACAATAATATGTGTCTTGCTAGAACAGAATACTTGAGTCAATTTAACCCAAATTCACACGCATGTTCTGGCTCTGCTTCTAGCTTGTTACTGATATTGGCAACAACCGGCATACTGGGTTTAATTGTTTTTATAAAATTAATAGGGGAAATTGTGAGTGGGCTAGCGAAAAATGTATATGGAATAACTTTTTTGTCTTGTTTAGTTGCCCTTCTCGTGCATAGTATGTTTGTTAACAGCTTGCTTTATCCTTGGGTAATGGGATGGATGGGACTACTTCTTTCGATTTCGATGAAGACTACTAAGGAGTAAAAGATACTGAGAAGTCCATCTCTGTTTGGTTTTCGGCTTTATCTGTTGCCTTAATATTGAAGTTATTTTTTCCTTCATTAAGTGTTGTTAGAAATGTAAAAGTTCTATCCTCGTCAACAGCGACAATTCTGTCGTTGATTGTTAGTGAAACTCCATCTTCGGTTAATCCCTCAATTGTGATTTGTCTTTCTTTGGAGCCGTAATACTCTTTTCCTTCTTCTGGGGATGTTACTTCTAGATCGGGACTTTCATTATCAAAAACAACTTCATACACCTTTGATTCTTGGCTTTCATTGCCAGCAGAGTCTTTAGTTTTTGCGGATATTGTGTTTTCTCCTTTTCTTAACTTGAAGGTATAATTAAACTCACCGTCGTTATTGGCGATGATTTCTTCGTCGTTTGTGTTTAGGAACAATGTGATAATTGCTCCGGGTTCAGTTTTTCCTGAAATTTTAAGTTGTTGTTCTTTGGTGTGTTCTGCGAATCTTTCGAAGATGGGTGGAGCTGGAGGAGTGGTGTCGCTTATTTCAACTGGCGTGTTTCCTTTTTTGAGATTAGACAAAAAACCAGCAAATTTAGCAACAGCAGGAAGCCCTAAAAATATGAAAGCAATTATAATGCCAACTGTTAGCGTGCCAAATAGTGCGGCTCGCTTAATATTTTTTCTTTCTTCGGATCGTGCCAATCTAGATCGTCTTGTCATGCTAGTTTGTGATTTTAACAGTCTAATTCTGTTTTGTCGAATGAGCCGAGAGTGGGATTCGAACCCACGACCCCTGCTTTACGAAAGCAGTGCTCTACCCCTGAGCTACCTCGGCTTAATATATCGAATTATACCACTTTACTTTTATTGCTTGTTTGTAAGTGAGAATATATAATTTGACTACTGGAAAATATTTCAAGATAGGGACAAATCACTAAAAAGTTGTATGTTATGATTTATTGTGATAAATTCCTATAATATGTCAACTGAAAATAAAGATATGGGCATAAAAAACAATAAATTGGAGGAGAAATTCAAGTCTTATCTAAATTTAATTCCTAACGAGGGGTTAATTGAGCAAAAGCCCACCCTCAAGGCAACGAACCTAGAGGCATTAGAAGCAAAACCTCGCGGAACTATTTATTATGGGACAGGCTTGACTACACCTAAAGAGATCAGTGTCGGGCTACCTTTTGATGTATTAGGCATGATATTAGTTGCAGAAAGGATTAAGAAAACTCTTGGTCTAAAGGAAATATTTCATCATGTAGCAGATACGCATGCTAAAACAAATGAGTGGATTGATTCAGAAGAAGTAGATCGTAGAGCGAAAATTACAAAAGAAATGTTATTAAAAGTTGCTAAAAATCTGGATCTAGAAGGCTATAATGTAGTTTTGTCGTCGGAGTTTGATCAAACACCAGAATATAACGATTTGGTAGAGTATTTTAAAAAGAATTCACAGGAGCATGAGTATGTTATAAGAGAGATGGCTGATATGGAATGGTACCGCACAAAACATGGAACAACAGTAAAGATGGGCTGGATTATACAAGCATCAGAGACAGAGGCTGGGTTTGATGAGAGATTGTTTGATAAGGAATATTCTCGTATAAAAGGCGATCAACTGTCGTTTGTATATACTAAGCCAGGAAGAACTCTTGATTTAAGCAGACCCAAGGTTTCACCATATATTCAAATTGCTGGCGAAAACAGATTGCTTCTCGAGCAAGGAGAGGATGTTTTGCATAAAATAGAAGAGGCAGCTGAGAGGATGAAGGACCCACATCTTGGTGGAGCCAAAAAGCATATTGGTAAAATAGTCAGAATATATGAAAAATTATATGGAAGTTTAGGCAAGATACCCTTAGAAGAAAAAATACAGACAATTATCGATAAGGCGACAGCATAACAGATTCTTCTATTCTTAATACCCGAATATTTTTATTTTACCGAATCCCCATCCTGGTCCAGTTGGGATAGTAATCTGGCCGTCGGGTGTGTATTTTAGCACCTCAGGATCATCAACAAGATCTTCGTAAAGTCTTTCTTTTGGCAAAGATAGATCTCCCGGTATATTAGAGCCAAGAGATTGAAACAGTGCGGCAAGTGTAACAGTCATGCATCTACCGGGAGTTGCTTCAAGCATGCCCCCCACCATTATTTGAATCTTTTTTTGTTGGCAATATGAACCTAATTCGACGCTTTTAATAATAGAACCTATTCTTCCGGGCTTAATATTAACTACATCAGCATAACCTTGATCGATGGCATGAATTGTAGTTTCAAGATCTGTTAGGCAATCGTCTAGACAAATAGGAGTATCTAGGTTTACAGATTGTCTTAGTTTTTTAACAGCCTCGATTCCTTTTAGTCGACCAACTCTTGAAACTGGTTCTTCTATCATCAAAAGACCAAGCTTGTCTATTGTTTTTAATATTTTTATATGAGCTTTATTTTCAGGATCAAATGATCCATTTGCATCAACCATTATTTCAAATTTGCCACCGGATTTAAGCTTATTTATAGCCTTAATAACTTCTTGGTGAGACGATGGAGTTATTTTCAATTTAATTTTTGAAGCTCCTGCTTTAAGTGACATGTTTGCTTCTTCTATGATTTCCTTTGAAGTACCAACTCCGATACTTTTTCCATAAGGAATACTTTTGAGAGTTTGTGGAATTCCAAGGAGTTCTCCCATTGATTTACCCATGCTTTTGGCATATGCATCCAACAATGCCATTTCGATCATCATTCTGGCAGTCGGAAATTTTTCTCCCTTGGGAAATTCTGTATCTTGGATAATATCAAGAGCCTGAGATATGCCTATCGGACCTTCCGATCGTATTTTGCGTAGCAAGAAAGCTCCCGCACCAGAAACAGTTGCAGCACTATCGTCAGTGAAAAGTGGTATGGGTAGAGTAGCTCCTTCGCCGTAACCACTATATGTGCCACTAGGGGTCTCTATGTCGATTTCTACTATACCCGAAGGCCTAGAGTTTAAAGATCCGAAAGGTAGCTCCATTGTTTTATGCAGGCGTAAATCCACTACTAAACTAGCGAAATATGATATTTCTGGGGAAGGAGCATTATTTAGAATTTCTACCATTTGTTTGCAACGTCGGCTGCATAATTTGATAAATCGTAGTTCCAAAAAGGATTTTCCTTTTTAGTTGCTTGCCAGAAGGTTGAGATAACTGGGACTCCTTTTGTTACTTTTCCGAACCATAAGAAAGGCGGTTGCAAATCTTCAATGCCAGGTGTAAACAAGAAAGTTTGGAAGCCCTTACTATATAGTTCTTTTTGGAGAGCTCGGGAGTCTACGTCGATTGGTACTTGTACTTGTATGAATGGAGTTTTAACATCATTAAGTTTGGATATTGCTTTATCTAATGATTTCACTTTCCCGCTCTCTTCTATGACAATTTCTCCATGAATTAAGTGTGTCAATTTTGTTTCAAGAGGTGGATAGTGTATAGAATAGGAAGGTTTCTCGAGTTTTTTATCAACACTATTTATTTTTTCACGAATTTGATAGTAAGTTGTCCAGTTATTAACGAACTTTTTATCACCAGAATCATAAATGAATGGATTGGCGGGGATAGTAGATTCTTGTTTTGAGACAAATGCATAGGCAAACTGTTCCAAGGCTCCATGTTTTTTATAGAGTGGACCAAATCCACCCACAGCAACACCAGGAAATACTGACCACATGTGTGTTACGGCCTGCCCGCCTCGCATAAGTTCAGGAGTTTCTTCAGTTCCAATATTTCTGTCGGGAGCGGTTCGACATGTAGAAAATATGCCAACAACACTTTGTGTAGCATCTTCAGTAGTTAGCCATCTTATTATTCGTAGATCTTGAATGATTCGGTTGCCAACACCACCCAAACTAGCAGACCTTCCAAGTTCTGCCCAGCCATTGGGCTGTTTTACCATAACGGCTGTCCCTACAGGCTTATTATCTTCAAAGATCAAATACATATCATGAGTACCCGAATCAAGCGCTTTAACATTGTCTTTGGGATTTTTATTCGGCAGTGCATAAGTTTCTCCATATGTTTTTATTATCACCTCTGCGTGCGCAGTCCCGGCCACTTGGGGATTTTCTCTGCACCAGTCTGGTCCATATATTTGAAATGAAGCTCCTTTCTTTTCAATTTCGCTTATTTTTTTGTCAACCTTGTATGTTAGATGATCTAGGAGTGGGCGCAGTCTTTCGGGTATAGAGGGGGCAAGTTCCAGGTTTCTTAGGTTTTCTATTGTTGGGGCAAGTTCTTCTGAAAACTTAACGGACCGAGTATTAAGCCGATTTTTGTTTTCTATTGTCATTTTGTATTAATTATCTGTAAAAAACTTATCATACTCGTGATTACTATATACGTCAAGTATTTCGCCAGTATATAATGAAAACTTCTTTATAGGACCATATCTTGCTACATAATCTTTAATGCGGCTGCCTTGTGATACTCCAGCAAGATTATCGCAGAACGATGCGTGCCAATCTTCGCCTGGATAGATTGTAAAACCTGCCATCTTAAAACTATTTGCAAAGATTTGTCGAGTATGCCACTGTTCAACAGTAACGAAGGGAGAATCTATTGCTACTAATGCACCACCTTCAGGATATTTATTTCCGAGGTCTAAAGGTAAAGAGTTAACTATCTTGCGAAGTGTTATATCAATAGCAGCTCCAGACTTATGTGAGGCTAGTCTCGGTGAAACGGCGGTTTTACTTTTGGCCTCTGTAATAACATCCTCCCATGCCCAATCCGGATGTTCTTTGGAGATCCAATTAACCCTTCGTTTAAATAAGCCTTCTTGTACGCCGATAGGTCTATAGGCATCCTCTACATGGAGCATTAAACCAACTTCTGATAAGGCGTGTCCTAAATCAAGAAGTCTAGTTGCCATTGACTCTCTTAACCAAAAAACTCTCTTTTTACCTGCCCATTCCCCGCAAGCCTCATTAAAGGGGATATCACTTAATGAAAGAGAAACATTTGATTCTTGGAATAATGAAGGAATGTGCAACATTTTTTCGAAAGATTCTTTGATGGGAACGGATGCAATTATCTTTTGATGTTCGACGCTTCGATTAGCATAAAATCCAGCGAGCTCTTGGTCGAGTTTTTTGCGTTGTTCAGTAGTAAGAGGTTTAATTAAAAAAGAATCGGGGAAGGTAATTTCATAATCAAGTGTGCCATTTTTGCTTTTGCTTAATGAACTGCGAATTATAGCTAGGTCTGATTTTAGAGGCTCGAGATCGTGTTTATGCTCAGAAGTCCGAAATTCAAATTTAGCATTAGAATGCGCTAGTAGACCAGGAATTTTAGATTCAAATTCCATAATATATCCTGTAATATATTGCAAGAAGATATAAAAGTCAACTTTTTGAGTATTTTTCCAAACATTTCTTAATAGCTTTATCAATTGTTATTAGGCCAACACGTATCTCTTCTGGTTGAATAATCAGCGGTGGAGCAATGAGGATGCAATTAAGACGTGCTTGAATATAAACTCCCAAACTACAGGTTTCTTGATATATTTGGTTTACAAACTCCTCAGTAGTGCTTATTAACCCAGAGTTATTAAACTCCAATGCTGCAAAAAGCCCAATACTTCTAAAGTCAGAGACTTGTGGATATCTTTTTGTAAATCTATCTCCTAATTGTTTAAGCAATAATCCATTTTTCTTTGCTTTTTGTACTAATTTTTCTTCTTTATATATTTTTATTGCTTCAATTGCTGACGCACAGGAAAGAGGGTGCCCGCTATTTGTTAAACCAGAGAGCAATTTATGATGATTGAAGTATCGAGCAATCTTTTTAGATATAACAACAGCACCTAATGGAACGGCTCCACCATTGATACCTTTAGAGAAAGTTACTATATCAGGAAATACTCCCCAATGCTGATAAGAAAACCACTTACCAGTTCTTCCAAACCCAGTCATTACTTCGTCAAATATAACTAAAATGTTGTTTTTCCTACAAATACTAACTAGATCAGTCAAGTAGTCTTTCGACGGTATTAAGACACCCTGGGCTCCAGGTATTGGCTCTATAATAATAGCTGCGATATTACCGTTGAATTTATTAATTTGTTTTTTTAATTCATTAAGGGAAGCAGCGCAACATTGGTTATGGTCTTTGTAATTGCCTTTTGAGCAATTTGGCGCGGAGAAATATTCAAAGAATGGAGCATCGTATTTACCTGGAAGATTTCTTGTTTTGTCGCGACTTGCCGTTCGTGCAGCGCAGGTAGCACCATGATAAGAAGGATCACGACTCAAAACAACGTCTTTGCCAGAAAATTGCCTAGCGATTATTATTGCGTTTTCATTTGCTTCGCCACCTCCAGTTGTGAAAAGCACTTTCCCGAGACCTGTAAGCTTTACTAATTCTTTGGCGAGTTCAACTTTTGGCTTTGATATAAAATATGGGGAGATATAACCTAGTGACTTAATTTGTTTAACTATAGACGTAGTTAGTTTTGAATGAGAGTGTCCTAAATTTAGATTCACTTGCTGAGATACGAAGTCAAGATACTTCTTATCTTTGTCATCCCAGAAATAAGAGCCTTTTGCTCTGGTTATTACTATTCTTTCATCGCAGAGTTGTTCAGACCACGTAAAAAGTGAGTATTTGCTTGCATCCTTTGATAACGATTTTGAGAGATAAGTCAACGTTATTTTGCTATAAATTTGAAAAACCTTCTCTTTCCAACTCTAGCTATTGTATCTTCTTTTTTGGTTATTGTTTTCCCAACTAAATCCTCTACTGATGCGTTTTCAAATTGCTCGCCTTCTAATATCTTTATTCCAGAACCTTTTTTCTGATTGACCATTTTCTTTAGATTTGTTTTGGATTCGCCTGTTGCCTCACTTAAAGCGTCGATTAATCGTTTGCCTGAAGGCGTTTCTATCTTTTCTGTGTCATCAGGAATAAGGATTCTCTCTTTTCCAAATTTTTGGTTAAAAGAATTTTCTGCTGAATTAATTGTGTCTTTATTGTAATGATTAAACGTGCCAACTATGGCTCTTGCAAGCAGCCTTTTAGCTTCCATTGGATGAAATTCTTCTCTGTCTACCAAATCTTTCAAAGTTTCCAGATCTTGGGTAGTTATTTCTGTCAATTCCCTAAACCATATCCACATAATCTTATCTGGGATCGACATAACTTTGCCATATATCTCACGAGGTTCCTCGTTAATCATGATGTAATTATTTTTACTTTTACTCATTTTTACAAATTGATTTTCGCTATCTTTTTCTCCCGAAGTGCCCGGAAGGAGGTCCACAAGGATAAACATTTCTTTTGGTTGATCATTTAATTGCATAAGCTCTCTGCACCAATGTAGATTAAGAAGTTGGTCAACGCCCCCCAGCTCTATATCAGGCTTGGTAACGACAGAATCATAAGCCATAAACAACGGATATAGTATTTCTGCAGCACTAACCATACCGCCACTTTTTAGTCTTTTAGAGAAATCTTCTCTATTGAATAATTGATTACCACTTATTTTGTGTAGTATGGGCATCCATTTTTTCATCGTCATGTCGGATAACCACTCAGAATTATATGAAACTTTTACTTTCAATTTTTGATCCATATCAAGTATGCGTGAGAGTTGAGAAATGTAGGTAGACATATTTTTTTTAATATCTCTGTCTGTAATAACTTTTCTTTCGCTTGTTTTTCCACTAGGGTCTCCTATTCCTGCCGTAAAGTCCCCAACTACAAGTTCAATATGATGGCCCATCCATTGAAATCTCCTCAGCATTAAAAGGGAAATCGCATGCCCCATGTGTATGTCTGGACCAGTTGGATCTATGCCAAATTTGATGTTTAAAGGTTTGCCTGTTTCTTTTGAGTGTTCAAGTAGTTCCAACAACTCTCCACGTTGACCATGTTTCGGGATTATAGCCTCTGAGTGTATTGCTGCCTTAGATCGAATTATTTCAAATTGTTGTTTAACCGGAAGGTCAGCCAGCGTAGTTTCAGGCTTAATAAGCTGGTTTTTCAAATTTTCAATAAAATGATTATTGTTCATTTCTGATTTATTTTCGTTGTACATAAGCAAATAATATTACCCATATATGTGGCTTGAATTATATCAGGCGAATCTTATTAATGTAAACATGACCGATAATATCGATGGTAATTTACATTTCATGTATAATGCCGTTAAATCTGTGCAAGTGAGGTGATTTGATATGTCTAAAGTCGAAAACACAGTTCCAGGTTGTAGTAATAGAAATATGTTTACGGGGGTTTGTAATGTAGTGTTTAAGAAAAAAAATATTAAAACTCCAACTCTTGCAGTTGAAACTCTTATTGACCCACCTGGTTTGATAGAAGGTCCTCCGAGTCAGGGAGTAAAGGGTTTATTGTGTATGGCGGGTATAAACAATGAACCTCATGAAAAATGTAGCCACTTCAGAACACGCAAGTATGAAGACAACCTCAGGGATCAGAGTATCTAGAAAATGAGCGGCGGACCGGATTTGAACCGGCGACCTTCTGCTTGGGAAGCAGACGTTCTACCAACTGAACTACCGCCGCAAATAAATAGTATTAAGTAAGAATAACATAACACGTTCCTCACCTTATTTCCCACAATTATATTAAAAGCACAAATTTGCGCTAGTAATTATATTCTTATCTAGAAAGCTATTTTTTGCAGATGAACCGCCGACGCAAACTGCGCCAATTATCCAGTTCTGTGTCAAGGCTAGTGTTATCTTGGAAGAACTAGTGTGTTGCCTGCATGGATGATGCTAGGGCTTACTAGGTCGTTTTCTACCGCGATATCCGTCCATCTGTATCCATCTCCATATGCTCTTACGGCAATGTCCCAGAGATTGTCTCCAGTAGCAATTGTATATGTTGCTCCTGAGATAGGCTGTATCTGGTTGTCCAGTATTTCTTGTGCAATGGTGACGGTAGCTTCTTTAGGTTCTACATTTGGTATGACTAATTCTTGATCCATCTCGATTAACTCGGGATTAGCTATGTCATTTTCAAGAGCAATGTCAGTCCAATTGTATCCTGAGTCATAATAACGCTCGGCTACCTTCCAAAGACTGTCTCCGGGTTGAACGATATGAACAGTTTTTCCGTCTTTTGTAATGGTAGGCCCCTCTTGGGTTTCTTGTCCTGCGGGCAATGTTATGCCTGTTTCAATGTCTTTAAAGTAGTTAATTACTAAGATGCCGACAACAACAATAACAATACCTCCCAAAACCATACTTATTGTAGATTCATGAAGCTTGAGTGATTTTAATATTGATTTTAAGTTCAAAATTTTCACCTCCCTTAGTGGCAGGAGGCAGATTTACTAAGTAACAAGAATTTAAAGTAGAACTCATACAAAGTCAAGAGTGAATAAGTATAATTTTATTTAATATAGGTAGCGTGCGCATAAGCATGAAGGTACAAGAATAAACACCTCTAGGCATAAAAGTAAAATAGTTCAATTAAATTACTCAAGTTTTCACGAATGTCCACAGGCATGAAGTATGCACAACTTATTTGCTCAATAAAAATTATTAAGCGTGAAGTTAACGGTATTTGCAAACTCGGGATTAATTTAAAATAATTATCTAATTATACAATTGCTTCTTTCTCTTTTTCACAGTTCGCCTTTTGCATATGTTGCCATAATTATTTAAAAAACAATAATAAAACATGAATTTTATAATCATGGTAAAATTCCTCATATGTTAGTAGATGAAATAAAAATCAAAATCAAAGCTGGTGACGGCGGACGTGGCATTATTTCTTTTGGGAGAATGGCAAAGTCTGGACCGGACGGTGGTAACGGTGGTGATGGTGGCGACTTATACTTTAAGGCTAGCTCTGACTTGACACTTCTTGATCAATTTTTCCCAGATCAACTTATTGCTGCTGAAAACGGACATGATGGTGGGCGAAACAAAATGATAGGAAAAAGAGGGGGAGACTTGGAAATTCAGATTCCCGTTGGTTCAAAAATTACAGATTTAAAAACAAAAGAAATATATGAATTTAACAAGGTTGGTGACAGAAGAATGTTATGCAGAGGTGGTGGAGCGGGTGTTGGCAACTTTGAGTTGCGTTCTTCTATAAATACCACTCCAGAATTTACGACCCCAGCAACGTTGGGTAAAAAAAGAAAGATAGAAATAAACCTGAGCTTTATTGCTGACTA
>Ga0075122_10001299_pt1 | contig 17958 bp, 12 predicted proteins | sample AntAceMetag02UKB_FD_69790 | JGI IMG/M metagenome (GOLD analysis project Ga0075122, IMG submission 69790) | Saline lake microbial communities from Ace Lake, Antarctica - Antarctic Ace Lake Metagenome 02UKB | ecosystem: Environmental > Aquatic > Non-marine Saline and Alkaline > Saline | place...
AAAAAGGCTTTAGTTGCTTGAATTTATTTTTTCCAATTAAATAAAATTATTATAAATCCAATTAATATGGCAAAATCGGTAATTAGACAATATTTACAATATGTTTCGATTACAAATTGTTGAAGATATAAAAAATAAACAGCAATTATAGATCCGATAATTATTCCAGTATGTATGATTTGTCTTTTTGATTTTGTTGGCTTTAGTATGTGTAAAATTGTGATTAAAATTAAAATTCCGAAAATGATCATTCCAATATATCCATTTTGAATTCCAAATATTGAACCGTATTGAGAATTTTCAACAATAGAGCAAGAGTCTGTACATGAAAAACCTTGTAAAACAAAAAAAGAACTTATGAAGGCTAATATAAAAATTGCTAAAATTAATTTATATTTCATTTGAGCATCCTGTTAATTCTTTTAATTTTTCAATTGTTTTTATTCCTACTATTTTTTCTCCATTGATTATCCATGTTGGCGTTGCTTCAATTTCACCACATTTTTCACGTTCAAAAAAACAGTCTACGATGTTTAAGTTTTGATAAAAATTTCCAAAAATTTCCTCTTGTCTTTCACATGCATGACATCCTAATTGAGTATATAATTTTGAATTTTCTCCTATGCATTTTATGATATTTTGATCTGGGTCGATTTTATCAGGTTTTAATGTTAAAATTAATATCAAGGCTAGTATGATACATATAAAGATGAACGCATCTCTCTTTTTCATAAATAATAAAATTATTGATAGTTAATAAACTTTTTTAAAGTTATGAATAGTTTGTTAATTATGTTTGGAAAAAATAAATTTAGAAAAGGTGTTTTTATTATTGTTTATTTTAGAGTTGGAAATAAAATAAAATATATTATATTGAAACGAAAATTACATTGGAAAGGTTGGGAGTTTCCGAAAGGAGGAATTGAATTTTTGGAATTTGATAAATGGGCGTTGAGGCGCGAAGTAAAAGAAGAGACGGGCTTAAATGTTTTGAAAATAAAAAAATTTAATATAAAGGGAAAATATTTGTATAATAAAAAATTTGAAGATAGAAAGGGTTTTATTGGGCAGACATTTAAATTATATTCAGCTGAAGTTGAAAATGGTGATGTTAAAATAGATGTAAGGGAACATTCGGGTTTTGAATGGGTTGACGTTAAAATAGCTTTAAAAAAATTAACATGGAAAAATCAGAGGGATTGTTTGAAAATTATTGATAAAGAATTGAAGAGATAACTTTAATAAATATAAAATTAATTAAGGTACCATGAAGGTAAAAAAATTAAATATTTTTCAAAAGTTTATATTTATATTTATAATAATTGTATGTGTTTTCGGATTTATGAAAAATATTGAAGCTACTTCAGGTATAGAATTTATTAATCCTACATTGGGGGATATGTCGGAAACTATAAATGTTAGTATGGAGATAAATGTAAGCATAATAGAGTCGGACTTAAGAGAGATTAAGTTTAGTTGGGATAATGAAAATTATACTTTTTATGATAATTCTTTAGTTTTTATGGCTAATTTTAATAATATTTCTGCTTTGGGCGAAAATGATACAAATGTAAGAGATTTAAGTATGAATGCAAATAATGGAACAGTTTTTGGTGCGAGTTGGAATTCTACGGGTGGGAAATACAATGGTGCTTATGAATTTGATGGAAATGGTGATTATATTGATTGTGGAAATGATTCTAGTTTAGAAATGGGTATTGGTAATTTTTCTATTTCTTTTTGGGTTAAGCAATCGGGAGCAGGAAATAAGGTATTATTAAGAACGTCAGATGTTGATACAAATTCAGAGGGATATGTTGTCTATGTTAATACAGATCAGTATTTGCTACTTAAGGTGTCTAATGGCACATCTTTCGTTCAGTTTATGAATACATCTGTTTTAATTAATGATAGTAATTTTCATCATGTTGTTTATAATATAGATAGAGAGGGGTATACAAAAGGATATTATGATGGTGTTGAGATTTTTTCAGGTTCTTCGTATTTTTTAAATCAAGATATTGGAAATTTTCAAAATTTATGGATTGGTGCATCTACAGCATCGTATAAGGAATTTAATGGAACTATTGATGAAGTTAAAATTTGGAATCGTAGTTTAAGTAAAAAAGATGTGCAAAAAATTTATTTATCTAGTTTAAAAAAGAATAATGAGAGTGAGTGGAATTTATATATAAATCAATCACAATTAGATGCTGGAAAAGATAATTTAAAGCCAGGTGTAAATAATTATAAAATTTATGTCAAAGATGCACAGGATAATTATTTTGTTGGAGATAGAAATATTGTTTTAGAATATGGTACAACAGAATATTATGATAATAGAAAAATGTCGGTAGTATGGACAAATGATGATTATTCGGGAGCTTGGCAGATGGCTAAATGGATAAATGCGAGTCATCATGCGGAAATTAACAATATAATTAATTCTGTAGCAATTATTGCAAATCAAGTAAACGAAAATCCATCTTATGATGATCAATGGACAGAAATGCAAAGAATGATTGATGGGGGATTTACTGTTCCAGTTTCTCATTCACTTAGTCATCAACATATTCCCTATGATAATACTACCGAAGAGGTTTGGAAATCTCAACAGATTATTATTGGTAATTTAACATTACCATGGCAGAATACATTTAATGGAACAGAGTATATAGCAGGATGGGTGGAGCCATATGGTGAATCAGATAGTGCAATTAGGGGAAATTTATCGGAATACAATTATTTGTCAGATCGAGGTGTTACTCTTGGGGATTCGTCTTGGGCGAAATGGAGTGAGTCAGATGGATTGTATGAACGTTCTGGAGTAACTGCTTATGGTGATAATCACAATATAACAGAACTTAATGATTATTTCGATACAGCTTATTTAGATGGTGGAATATATCATTTGTATATGCATCCAGCAACCCCATATCATAATTGGACGGTAGGTGAAAAAATTATAGAACATTTAGAATATATAGGAAATAATACAGATGCATGGTATGTTGATTGGGGTCATTTGTATATGTATCATTATTTGGAAAATAAAATAAATCCAGGTATAAATAAAACAGCAGATAATGATAATGAGTTGACATTTAAAATGAATGTTTCGAGTGTTGATAGAAATAAGTATGGATTATCTTATCCTATAACTTATGGTTTTTATTTTTTACCTCAATGGGAAGATGTTTTTGTTTTTTATAAAAATATTTCTAGTGATAATTATACATTGATGAGCGAAAAAACTAGTGATGAATATTGGAGTGGAATTGAGGCATATAGAAAAAATTTAAGTGAAAGTGTTGTTTATGTTTCTAAGTCATTTCCTCAAGAATACAATGAATTTTATTTAAAGATTTTCCCTATTCTTTCTACAAAATTTGTTGGTGAAAGTACAGATTTGATGACAGTAAATATTTCAAATATAACTGAATTTGTATTAGAAAATTCAACCTATGGTAAGATAAATTTTTCTGAAGTAATAAATTTAAGTGCAGGTGGAGATTTAAATACAAATGTAAATTTTTCTCAGAATTATATATCAATTAATTCAACTGCCTTGCCGGAACTGGATAAATCAGCTACTTTAACTTTGTATAATTTAACATATACAAATCCAAGAATTTTAAGAAATGGTGTAGAATGCTCTTCAGATGTTTGTACAAAAATAAGCTACATTAATGGAAATTTAATATTTATTGTTTCTGGTTTTTCAAATTATTCTTCTGATGAAACTCCTGTTACTTCTACCAGTACGGGCGGATCTTCATCAGGCGGATCTTCATTCTATAGGTTAACTGAAGCGGATCTTCAGGAGGGATATTCTAAAAAACTTGCTAGGTTTGGAAGATTATCTTTTGATTTTGAAAATAAAACATATATATTAAAATTGAATGATTTTAATAGGAACAATAAAACAGCGACTATAGCAGTATCTCCCAATCTTCAAGTAAAAAATATTTTAGTTAGCGATGTTTGGAATATTGATTTAAATAATGATAGCCTTGAGGATATTTTGGTTCGTTTGGATAATGTAACTTCAATGAATTCGGAGATATTTATTAAAAAGATTAATAAAAATAATTTAGATAATCTTAAGGAAAAAGATGAATATTTGAATGAAGATGATTTAAAAGAAAATGATGAAGAAAATTATAAAGGTATTTTATTTTTATTAATAGTTTTGATTGTAATTTTATTAAAGATAAGTCCATTATTTTATAGAAAAATTAAAAAAATTTTAAAAAATTTTAATTCATATCCTTTTAACTTTAATCAATAGATTTAAATTCTAAGTATTATTTTTAAGTTTATGAAATATATATTTATATTGGGGCGGAATCCAGACTTGTCTGTACAGGAAATTTTTTCATATTTGAAAATTCAAGACAATAAAATTAATGAGTATTTTGTTAAACAGAATGCATTGTTGATTGATTTAGAGAAACCGTTAAAGAAAAATATTATTGATAATTTTGGTGGAGTTATTGCAATTGGAAAAGTTTTTAGTTATGGTAAATTGAAAAATGTTTTTGAAGAGCTGGACAAGCGAGAGTTATATCTTGGATCTAAGAATAATTTTAATTATGTTGTTTGGAATTTTGGAGAGTATTATGAGGATATTTCAAATTATTTGAGAGTTAGGTTTAGAAGTGAAAAGTTAAAAACTACGGAGAAAAAATTGACGGGTTTTATTGAATCCCAGAGTGGAGAAAAATTGAAAAATGTTTTATCTAAATTAATTAATTGTTCATATTTTTGTTTTGAAGAAAAAAGTATTTGTTATTTTGGGAAATTGGTCGAGTTTTGTGATTATAAAAGTTTAGAGAAGCGTGATATGGGTAAGCCTGTCAGACGAGAGTCGCTTTCGATTTCTCCTAGGTTGGCGAAAATAATGATTAATTTAAGTGGTGCTAAAAATGATGAAGTTATTTTGGATGGTTTTTGTGGAATAGGTGCTATTTTACAAGAGGCGTTATTGTTGAAAAAAAGAGTTGTTGGAATTGATTTGGATCGTGATGCAATAAAGGGTGCTAGAAAAAATTTGGAATGGCTTGGCGTTTCAAAACAAAAGTATGTATTGAAAAATGAGGATTCAAGTGATGTGAAAATTTCTCCAGCTGCGGTTTTTGTTTCTGAACCTGATTTTGGTAAAACTTTGAAAAAAATTGTTACATTAGAAATGGCAAAAAAAATGCAAAGACGTTTTGAGGGTTTAATGATTTGTGTTTTGAATAATGTGAAAAGAAATATTAAAAGGAGATTTGTTTTTACGGCTCCATTTATTAGGATTGGTAAAAAAAGAGTTGGATGTGATATTGATTCTATTTTGAATAAAACAGGTTTGAGCTTGGTTGATAATTTTCCAATAGATGAATTTAGAAAAAATCAGATTGTTGGACGACAGATTTTTGTTTTAAAGAAGTGAATTTTGAGGATTTTTCCTTCTAGTAAACTTTAAAAACTAATTTTTGTGATATGATATATGACAATTGGAAAAGTTTTGCAATTTAGACGTGGTCGACATACGATTCATGAGAGACATTTTTTGATAGAAGTTCCTGGTAGTAATACTCGAGAAGAGGCTTCGAAATTTGTTGGGAAAAGTGTCGAATGGAAATCTCCGGCTGGTAAAATAATTAAGGGCAAGGTTTCGTCTGCTCATGGAAATAAGGGTGTTATTAGAGCTATTTTTGAGAAGGGTTTGCCTGGACAAGCTGTAACAACAAGCGTGGAGATAAAATGAGTTGCGAATATGATACAAGGTGTAAAGGTATGGGAAAAAATTGTTTGATATCTGATAATTTTTATGAAGATATTGAGCAAGATATTAGTAATAATGAAGCGTTTAAGGAATTGGCGGATCGTTTACCAACAGAGAATTATATAGGTATAAGCAATAATTACAAAGAGGTTTGTAATAATGGGAATTAGAAAAGCAAGTGCATATTCAAAGAGAAAAGTTCTTCCATTTACAAGAGTTAGTAAGAGAAGGCAAAAGTCATATATTAAAACAGTTCCTCCTCAAAAAATTGTTAAATTTAGTATGGGAAGAGAGAAGTTATTCAATGAGAAAAAGTTACCTTTTATGTTAACAGTTGTTTCAAAAGAAAAAGTTCAGATTAGACATAATGCATTTGAAGCGTGTCGTCAGTTTTTGAATAAAAAGTTAGATAAGGAACTTTCTGGATATTATGTTTTTAGAGTTATTCCGTTTCCTCATCATATTCAAAGAGAAAATAAAATGATTACGGGTGCTGGTGCGGATCGTATGCAGACAGGAATGCAATTGGCGTTTGGAAAGTGTTTGGGTAAATCTGCGATTTTGAAAGAGAATGGTCGAATTTTTGCTGTTGCTGTTGCAAATAAAAAAGCTGTTGCGTTTGCACGTAAAGCGATAAAGCAATTGAGGGCAAAGCTTCCGTGCAAGATTAAGATAATTGAAGAAGATTCATATCCAGAATCTAAATAGTGTTACTTTTATTAAATGACTACTACAGAAAGGTTTATAAAGCTTAATTTGTTATAAATATTAAGAAAAATGACAGATGAATTAACACCTGAGCAAAAAGAAGAACAAAGAGAGACTATAAGACATATTTCTCTGAAAACGTTAACAGATCAATATATACTTTCTTTGGCAGCTGCAGGAATAAATAAAAAAGATCCAAGTTCAGGCAGTGCTTCAGGAGTTTTAGATCAGAGTGCAGATACTACATTAAGTAAAGCTCCAGATCAACATGCTTATGAACAATTATATGGTAGAATGCTTCAGGGTGGAATGGCAATTACGAATGATACTTTAAAAGAAAATGCAGCTATGGTTTATCAATCATCTATTTTAAATGTTAAAGTAGACGATATTTATGGAATTATGGGATTTAAAAATGAACTAAAAGAAGAGTATAAGGATAAATATATTTCAGATTTAGATGAGAAACAAAAGGGTGAAGTGGTTGGAATGTATATGAGGACTTTTATGATGAGTGAAAGTGCAAAAGCTTTTGGCGGTATGGCAGAAAAAAGTAAATCTGGACTAGAAGATATACTTTGTGAAAAACCTACCAAAGAAGAAACTCAATAATAATTTTAATTTTTAACTAACAATATCTTTAACTAATCCGGCCATTACATCTAAGAATTTTTCAGCTTTATCTTGCCAGTCATCTATTTCTACACCTTTAAGGTCGCTGATTTCACCATGATTAATTTTTTTATGTAAGATTAATAAATCTCTATACCAAATTACATATTTCATTTTTAATTTTTTTGAATCAACGAAATTTAATTTAAGATCAGTTGGAATGTGTTCAGGCGATGGTGGTGCTATATTTGCTGCAATTAGTGCTGCGTGTGCTGAATTTACCATTGACCAATAAACTCCATCAATAGCATTTAATTCTGCAACTCTGCTTTCTCGTAAATGCATTGGTGCTCTTTGAAGTGCAGTATAAACTGCTTCAGGAGTTGCCTTTATTTTTCCTTCAATTAAAAGTTGTTTTAAGGGTGTGTAAAATCCTGCAAAATCAATTATAGCTTTTCCATGTCGTAAAATATTTAATACAACAGGATCGCCTCGCATTAAATCTTGCCACCATGTTGATAATTTTATTGTATTTATATGTAAACTTTTATTGTACGGATTTTGTCGTAATATTTTTTCTAGTTCAGTTCGGTACCATGCAATTAATTCTTGATCCCATTTTAATGAAACATCGTCTAAAATAATTATTAAATCAATGTCAGAACCTGCCACATTATTTTGTTTTACAGTTGAACCAAATAAAATTATTGATTTTATTATTTTGTTAAATTTTTTATATGTCTTTATAGCGAAGTCCATTGCAATATCAGATTCTCTTCGTAGTTTTAAGCTTGGTATATTTTTTTTAGCAATTTTTTTAGCAGTTTTTTTCTTTGTATTTGATTTTTTAATAATTTTTTTCCCGACAATTTTCTTTTTAATAATTTTTTTAAATTTCTTTCTTGTGTTTTTTGAAGTCTTTGTCGCCATCTTTTATATTTAGTTTAAGGTTTTTTAGTTTTTAAATATTTCATTTAATTGTAAATAATTTATTATCGTTTACATTGAAAATATCTAATCTAACACCAGAGTCTAACCATCCATGAGCGTAGTTTAATGCTGCGAATGCATTGATGTAGTCTTTTTTTTGTTCAAAATATTTTGCATCCAATAGGTAATTTTTTACCATATTAATTATTTCTTTTGCGTATTTTTCTTTACTTTTGATTATATTTTTTTCAACTTTTTTTAAGGCAGTTGATGTAAGGTAAAAATATTTTTCTAATTTTTCATTTGTAATTTTATTCTGAATCATATCTCGATAAAAGAAAGTTTATTTTAATAGTTTGCTATTCAAGATAATGTAGTGTAAATTTAGTTTTTTAATTTTTAGTATGTTATTTTTTTGAAGAAATATTTAAAAACTCTTTTTTGCTAAAAAAGATGTAAGTATCGAGGTAAATAACTTTTTACTTACATAAAAAATGAGGTAAAATGGCATATAAGAAATTTATTGAAAAAAATGGGAAAGTTTATGGACCATATACGTATCATAGTCGTAGGGTAAATGGAAAAGTTATTTCGGAATATAAGGGAAAACATAGAAAATCTTCGAATGCAATTGATAAAAATTTAAAAAAAGGTTTGTTTATTTTTACTGCATTAATGATTCTTATTTTAGGGGTTTTGTTTTTTAATTTTAATTTTACAGGGCATTCTATTTTGTCAATTGAGGATAAATATATTGATGGAGAAATGTTAAAGGGGGATTTAAATTTTGTTTTAGATGTGGGTGAATTGATTCCTGATTCTACATTGGTTTTTGTTAGTTTGGGAAATTTTACAGCTAATTATTCATTAGATGGTTTGATTGATTTGGAAAAAAGTTCAGGAACTTTTTATATTAAAGATAAAAATATTTCTGGAAGTGGTATGGGGTATGGTTTTGGTAATTCATTAGATAATCCTATTGTAAGTTTTGTTTTGGAAATAATTGATTTGAAGGAGGGGGATAGTTTGGATGAAATTTTAGATTCAGAGAATTCAATATCAGAGGGGGTAAATAATTCAGCTTCATTAACGAATTCAACAAATAATACATTATCAATAAATAGCTCTACGGATGAAACTGAATTGGTTTTAAATTCAAGTAATGATTTAGATTTATCAGAGAATAATTCTTCGGAAAATTTAGAAAATAATTCAAATGGTGAAGATTTGAATTTAGAAGATAGTGATTCAGAATCAGAAGTTGAAGCGATAGTGGAAGTTTCAAGTGGGAATCAGGATAATTCAGAAGATTTACCTTTAGAGTTAACTGATGATTCGGAAGAGGAATTGGAAGTTTTTTCGGAAAATTTAGAAGATGATTCAAGTTCAGATAGTTCAGAAGTTTTAGAAAGTAATTCAGATATTGAGGATAGTTCTGAAGCAGATTCTTCAGGAGGTGCAAGCATTACAGGTAATATTGTAAGGTCTATTGTTGGAATAACCTCTAAGCTGTTTGTCGGGATTACTGGAAATGTTGTTTCAAATATTGTGGATGAAATTGAAGCAAGTGTTAGTGTTGATAATAATTTTGAATATAAATTGGAAGAAAATAAATCAGTTAGAATAAAAGAAGGAAGCGTTTACAATTTGAATAATAATTTAGATGAAAGTGTTTTAGATTTAGATATTAATTTAGATAAGGTTGTGATTAGTACAGATTATTCAGGAGAAGATTTTAAGAAATTTGTGATAAATTTTGATGATTTGAAGATTCCGGCTTCAGATGGCGAGTTAGAAGTTTTATTTATTTATGATGATGTTGAATTATTAAAAGTCGTAGAGGAAATTAATGTTTTAGAATTTAATTTGACAAATGTTACAAATTTAACATTAGTAAATGAAGGTATTGAAACAATTCAGTATGGTGCGGTTTTGAATCGTCCAGTTAAGTGGAAAAAAATTGTAAAATTAAATGCAAGTATTGATTCAAGTATTGAGATTCCTAAAGAGGCTAGTAATATTGGTATCTATAAGATTATTAATGAAACCGAAAAAGTGAAAGAGATTGAAGAAACTAGGAGGGTTAAATTTAAAATTCCAATTACAGCGCAAATTATTTCTGGAAAAATTTCGAGTATTGATTCAAGTGAAAAATCAGAAGGATTTTTTGGCAACTTGGTTAAATCGATAACAGGTCGTGTGATTGAAATTGAAGAAACAGAAGAGGTTAAAGAAATTATTATTGAAGCGAATGAGTCAGATGTTAATAAGGATGGAGATGTAAAAAATGAAACAGAATATGAAATTGAATATGAAACTCCTGCACCATTTGCAATTGAGACAAATACATTGTATGGAAAAGAAGTTATAATTTCATCAGAGATGCATTATGAAAATATTTTGGTATATTCAGAATTGCCAAAAGGTGTTCCTGAGTCTAGAATTAAATTATATCATATTGTTAATGAAACAAGATTATTAGTTTCATTCCAAGCTTTTTCAGATTCAGAAGATGGAATTGTGGATGATATAAATAATTCAATAGAGAATGTTAATTGGACAGATAGTTTGAATGATTCAATTAATTCTGTGAACTTTAAAGAAGTTAATTATATAGAATGGGTTGTTTCACATTTAAGCAATCAGACATACCAGATTGTGATTGAAATTACAGATGCAGAACATTTGGACGAAAATTATAATTTTATTAATGATATTTATACGAATGTTTCACAATTGGATGATGTTTGGTCTGAGAAAATTTATGATGGAGAATATATAAGAGTAAAGTTTGATGAAAATTTGACTAGTGATAATGATATTACAATTTATCCTAGAAATTTAAATGGATCAAATACAATAGTTGAAGTTTATTATTTTAATTCGTCAGAAAAAATTGCAGAGTTTCCAATTATAGATGATATTAGATATTATAAAATTTATTTAGATAATTTAGTTGGAAGTTGGGATTTATTTGATTTAAAAATTAAGAATTTGGATGGTGACTTAGGATCTTATTTGGAATTTGATCATATTATTGATCCTTCAGGTTTGACATATGGTTATAATCCTATTTTAAATTCATCTTCTGGAGAAAATACAACTAATGAGAATTTAACATTAAATTATTATGCTACTGAAAATAATAATTTTACAAATTTAACTGGAGGGATTGCTAGATATGATTTAAATGTAGATTCAGGAACACAGGTTGATAGTTGGGGAAGCAATGATGGTACAGTTAATGGCTCTACATATACTTCGTCAGGATATTTAAATGGAGGTTATGAGTTTAATGGAAGTGGTGAAATTGTTGTTCCAAACGATGTTTCTTTTAATGATCAAACTGAAATGACTTTTTCATATTGGATTAAATATTCTCAGGATTCTTTGGATTATAAAATTCCATTAAGTATTTGTCAGATATTTAATACAATGATAGCTGGACCAGCTTATGGAGATAGGGAGGGTAAAGTTAATTTCGCTATCTATAATTCTACTGGTCAATCAAATTTATTTTCTAATTCAAAACCAACATATGATGAATGGCATCAATTTACATTCACATACGATAATGATATTCATAGTCATAAAATATATTTTGATGGTGAGTTAGATATAAGTGGAACTTACGTTGGAGATATAAATAGCATGACTAATGATTTATTTATTGGTAATTATGATGATGGTTATTTTGGAACATTTTTTAATGGAACATTAGATGAAGTTCAAGTTTATAATAGATCACTTGAAGCAGATGAGATATTAAATAATTATAATTTACAGAAGAATTTACATAATGATATTACTGAAAGTAAAACAATTATTGATTGGAGATTAAATGGAACTTCTACTGCTATATTAAATATGCCTTTTGAGAGATCTTTTTTTACAGAAGATATACCTAACGATGATACTATTGCACTTTATCATTTGAATAGTGATGCCGTAGATGAAACAGGGAATAATGATGGATCAGTTACTGCAGCAAGTCCAATAAGTGATGGTAAGATTAATTATGCTTATGATTTTGATGGTGTTGGTGATAAAATTGTAATACCTGATAGTGATGATTTAAGTTTTACAGATGGTTCAGGAACAGATGAACCATTTTCTTTAAGTTATTGGTCAAAATTAAACTTCGCACCAAATTGTGGTGACTATTGGGGATGTCATACTATATTAAGTAAGAAAAGTGAATATGTAATTTTTTATGGTAATGCTTTTAGATTTAGATTATATGATAGTTCAACATCAAATTTTATTGGTTTTTGGGGAGGGAATCCCACATCAACAACAAAATGGTCACATGTTGTTATTACATATAATGGTAATGAAACATCTAGTGGAATGTCATTATATATTAACGGTGTTAAAGCTACTATAAATAGTGAAACAGGTGGAACATATAATGGTATGGATAATTTGGGTTATGATTTAGAATTAGGACATAATGGAGAGACTACTTCATGGTATTTAAATGGAGATTTAGATGAAGTAAAAATACACGATAAAGAATTAAGTCAAGCTGAAGCATTGACATTATATGATAGTCAAAAATGGAGTAGCACAGTAAAAGATTATTCTACAACAGGATACATGGATGCAGAATCAGATGCAGTTTGGTATAATAATAATGGACATGATGGATTTGGTGCATATTATTTTAATGGTAATAGTCAAGAAATAGATATAGATTATACAGATATGCTTAATTTTAGTAATAATGATTTTACAATGGGAACATGGTTTAAAAGATATGCTGTTGGAAGTGGAACAGAATACTTTACATTATTTAATCACAGATATTATGAATCTGGTGTTGATGGAACATATGTTTTAAGATCACATAATAATGGGAGATTGTATTTTATAATTGTAGATGACCAAACAGCTGATACATTATTTTCCGCTCCGTGGGATGATGACACAAATGTATGGCATCATGTAATGATTAGAAGAGAGGGAACGAATATTTCTATGTGGATAGATGGAGAGTATGGTAATTCAGATACTAGAAATGGTGAAATAGGACAGGAGGGTGGAGAATTTTCTTTAGGTAAAATAACTACTGGTAATTATTGGAGTAGTTTTATGGATGACTTTGTTGTTTATAATAGTTCATTATCTGATGAAATGATAGGTGCAATATATAATGGGGAGAATGATATTATGTTATCACAAGAAACATCTTTAGGAGAAAATTGGTCAGCATGTATTACTTTGAATGATCGTATTGAAGATGGTTCAGAACTATGTAGTAATGATTTGACAGTATTGGTAGTAAATGTTGCTCCAAATATTACAGATATGACTCCAATTAATGGAACAATAACGGAGGCGGGTGATATTAATTTTACGATAAATATTACAGATGATTATGGTCTTGTAAATGCAACAATTTATTTGTATAATGAAACTGGATTGTATAATGCAACAACTATTTTGATTTCAGGGACTGAAGCGGTTGTTGGAATTGTTATAGCTGTTGTTGATGGAATTTATACTTGGTTTTGGGAGGTGTTTGATAATGCTGGATTATCAACTAGTACACAAAATGATTCAACATATATAGGAGGAAATTATACGATAACATCAAATACACCTCCGAATACCACTTTTGTAATTTTAAATTCGAGTTCGTTGGGAAATTCTACATCAGAAAATTTAACATGTTATGCAAATATAAATGATGTTAATAGTGGAGATAATTTGGATGTTAATTATACATGGTATAGAAACAATAGAAACAATATTGTAAATGAAACAGGTGTTCAGGAATCAATTGTGTTAAATTCTGTAAATTTAATTTCAACTTTATTGTCAGGAAATACAACAGTAGATGAAAATTGGACATGTTCAGTTCAGGCATATGATGGAGTAGAGTATGAAGGAGATTGGAATAATGCTACTAATATGATTATTTTGATAGCTAATACAGCTCCAACAACAGTGTCGGTTTTAATGAACGCGACAACTGTAAATAATTTGACAGCTGATAATTTACAATGTTATGCTACGATTACAGATCCGGAAGAGGCATTGGGTTTGAGTGCGAACTACACATGGTATTTGAATGGTATTGAAAATGAAACAGGTCAATTAGGAAGTATAACGAATGATACATTGACATTGGTTTCAACATTATTAACAGGTAGTATAACAGCGGGTGAGAATTGGAATTGCTCGATACAGGCAGGGGATGGAACAGAGTATGAAAGTAGTGCGACTAATTCATCAAATATGTTCATAAGGTATTCAGCGATTTTGAATTTCACGTCACCTTTAGCAGGAAGTTATCCGCGTGGTAAAGATCAGTCAGGCGAGGATTCGTTAGATGGCGGAGAAGTTACGAATAATTTAACAATTTTGGCACAAGTTCATGATTTGGAAAATGTATCACAAGGATTGAATGCGAATTGTAGTTTTTTCATAAATGATAGTTTGTATGGATATGATGTTACAAATTCAACAGGACATTGTACATATCAATTTGATAAAACAATATATGATTTCGGAACATATGAAATTAAAACTAATTTTTCAGATTTACAATCAAATGCTACAGTATATGATTCTCAAAAAGATAATGAAACAATTATTGAGATTGATGTAATTAATTTTAGTGCAATTTCTGGAAATGTATACGGAAGCGGTGTTAATTATTATCAAGTTGGAGAGATGAGTGTTTTAGAGTTCAACGTTAGCAAGAATGGAGTTTTGACAAATTATGATGATATCGAAATTCGTGTTTTGTACTCTGCGGATGCAGATACTGTTGCTACAAGATATTCAGGGACATTGTATAATGATGGAACAGGTCGATATAGATATGCAGCTTTGATAAGTTTAGCTCCGACAGGTGATTCGATTAGATGGGTTGTTAGAGTAAATGATTCAGATGCAACAACGCAATTAGCAACAACTCAGCATAATGATCGTGATGTTGCAGCGTCGGATGGAATAACATATATCAATGTTATAGATTCCACAAGTCAAACAATTGATGCAACAGTTATTTTGAAAGATGTGGCAGGTTACACATTAGGAACTGAAACATTAAGCTCTTTAAATTTATTTAATAATGTAATTAGAAAAAATAAAAATTATTCGATTGAAATAAATTTTTCAACAGGTGAGAGTTTGGATTTTTATAATATTAATTTAAGTGAAACTGAAAGTAATTTGTCATTACAAAGAGTTTCAGATTATTCTGGAGTATTACCTTCGGATGTTAAGAATTTAACTTCGGTGTTTGGTTTTGAAAGTTTGGATTATAGTTTTGATAATGCAACATTAACTATTTCTAAAATTAATCAAGTAGGTGATAGGATTAAATATTGTGATACATGGGATTCAGATAATGCAAATTGTACAGGAAGTTGGTCTACGGTTTCACCGTTTAGTTCGAATACAACTCATATATGGTTTAATGTAACATCGTTTAGTGCGTACGCAGGAGGTGTTCCATATAATGCAAATATAACAATTTGGGATTCAAATGATACGGACATGTTGTATGGTGATAATGAAGTTGTTTCGAACAATCTAACTTATTTTTATGTTAATTATACCAATTCAACTTCAGGGGTGGCGATTTCTGGAGGAGATTGTAATATTACCTTTGATGGTTCAACTTACGATATGAATTATAATACAACATTTATCGGTTATGATTATAGTTATAATTTTACAATTGCAAGTACATATAGTTATACAGTAAGTTGCAATGATTCAACATATGATACAATTAGCACAAGTGATTCAGTTGTGATTCCTGCATCATGTACAGCAAGTAATGCATGTGCTACTACAACATGTACAGGTTCAACATGTACAGATGATTGTGGAACTGTTTATGCTGGAACAATGAGTTGTAGTGGAGATGGTTGTACAGATACATGTTCTAGTAAAGGTTACGAATGTGGAAGTCAATCAGTTTGTGGGAATTTGGTAACATGTGGAACATGTGCAACAGGATTTAGTTGCTCAAGTGGAAGTTGTATAGAAGATGAGTGTGATCCGGCTTGTGAAGGTGATTCAGTATGTTCAATGGGAGTTTGTATAACGTCATGTAATAATGTTCCAGATAATTCAGAAATATGTTTAGGTTCAAGTTATGCAAACATGGATGCTTCTCTAGGATTTGCATGTCCTGCTTCGATATTTGGAAGTATTGGTGATTGTATATATAAGTGTAGCGAAGGGTATATTTATGAAAGAGGACTTTTTGGTAGAGCTTCTTTATGTAAAAAAGATTTAACTTGTGTTCCAGATTGTGGAGGAGATGTTTGTGGTACAGATGGTTGTGGTGGAAGTTGTGGAGAATGTGATGAAGATGAGGTTTGTTTAAGTGGTGAATGTATTTGGGGAGAATGTGATGAATCAAAATGTGGAGAATGGAGTTCATGTTATTTGGGGTCGCAATTTAGAAGTTGTTCAAATGATTTATGTGAAGATGAAAGAAGTTGCACATGTGAAGAAGATTGGAAATGTAGTTGGACAGAATGTGTAGAAGGGGATGAATTTAGTTATCCGTATTCATGTATTGATTTGAGCGGATGTGGAACAGAAGAGGACAAGCCATCTGAAAAAATAGATTGTAGTCTTAGGGATCAGGTTGTAGGAGTCGATAAAAGTGGAACATGTAGTTCAAAATGGGAATGTACAGAATGGGATCAGTGTTCAGCTAGTTATGGCTTGAAAGATTTAATTGGTAAAACAAATATATTAGGAATTCAAAATAGAAATTGTATTGACAAGTTTGAATGTAGAGATAATAAAATTGAATTGAAAGAATGTAATTATGTAGTTCCAGTGTATGCTAAGAGCGTTGAGTGGTGTAATGAAGAATACGTTGAAGTATTTGAAAAAGGAACAGGTGAATTAATTAGTCGTGTAAAAGAATTAAATGCTTTGGGATTTAATCGTGTTGATATATCATTTGTGTTAAGCAATGTTTCGCAATATTGTGATTATTGTTACGATGATGTTAAAAATTATGATGAAATAGAAGTTGATTGTGGTGGAGATTCATGTCCAAAATGTTTGGAAAAAATTATTTTCTTTGATTGGTTGACTTTGTTAATAAAGTTCTTATGGGTATGTTTTGTTTTAGTTTGTTTAGTTGGAATTAGAATTTATAGAGAATCTATTTATTCAGCTGTGAAAAGTGTAAATATCGATAAGATAAAATCTAGGGCAATGGAAAAGAGAATTGCTGGATTTATGAAAATAATGTTTAGAAAGAAGACTAAGAGATATGTTAGAAGAAAAGTTGAATCTGAAAAACCAGTTAAGAAAAAAGTTTTAAGAAAATGGTTCTTTGGAGCTTTGATTAAAAGATTGAGGCATTGGAGAAGTCATGATTATTATGGAACGGTTAAAGAAGAAGGCAAGATTGGAGAAGCGGAAATAAAATTAATGCCAAAATATAAACTTGGGAAAATTTTTAATCGACGAGAAAATAGAAAAATTGCCTCAAAGAAAAAAATAAAAATTAATAACTCTGAAAAAAAGTTTAAAGTAGCAAAAGAAATAAGTGAAAAAGATAGACAAAAATTAATGAGACGTTTAAGATATTTGAAAAATAAAGGGTATTATGGAACAAGCGATTTTTCAAAACAATTGAAGAAATCTCGTCGGAAAGAAAAAAAATAAATCGAAGTTTGGACGAAACATATAAAAAGTAAATTTCATTATTTTATCTATAAAAAAGGGTAACAAAAAGATGGTGATCAAAAAGAAAAAAAAGAGAGTTGTAAAAACCTTAAAGGGTGCGAGAAAAAAAGTGGTTAAAAAAATTTCTAAAAAATCTAAAATTAATAAAATAAATTCAAAAAAATATGATACTAAAAAAATTATTTTAAAAGTTCATAAAAGATTTGCAAGTTATGAAGATAAAATAGATAGATTAAAAGAATTAGAGAGGGAAT
>Ga0075122_10001300_pt1 | contig 17948 bp, 20 predicted proteins | sample AntAceMetag02UKB_FD_69790 | JGI IMG/M metagenome (GOLD analysis project Ga0075122, IMG submission 69790) | Saline lake microbial communities from Ace Lake, Antarctica - Antarctic Ace Lake Metagenome 02UKB | ecosystem: Environmental > Aquatic > Non-marine Saline and Alkaline > Saline | place...
TTTGACGAACTAAGAGAAGGTGATGCAGTATCTTTCGAAGTTGAAGAAACTCCAAAAGGTAAAGCAGCTACCCAAGTAAAGAAAGCGTAATAACTTTTTATACTATAAAAACAGTCCCGATTTCTCGGGACTGTTTTTTTATTTTGGTAAGAAATTGAAATTATGTTTATCGCATATTATTAAAATCATTATTAGAAATTCCTAGTCCTAAATTGCGCATTACTTGAAAAGCATCGTTTGCTCGTCCTAAAAAATAACGCTTACTGTCGGTTGGATTAATATACCAAGCTTCTCCATGAGTTTCAATTTGTAAAAATATTCTGCCGGCTTGTAACTTAGCAAAGCTAGTATTTAAAGATAATTTCGCGTCTCCGATTTGAGTAGGGGAATAACCATTTATTATTTCTAGTTGATCATTATGGCCATCGCTATCAGTATCAGCCTTGTTTTTATCAGTGCCAATTGCGTCTTCCAGTAAATCCGGCAAGCCGTCTTCATCTAGATCTGGTCCAGTGAGACTGCCAAAGCCGATTGGTATTTTAGCTAAATCGTTGTTAGTAATACCGATGCCTTGCTCGCGCATTACCTGATAAGCATCGGCTGGTTTGCCTAAATAATGCATTGTGTCTGAATCAGCATTAATATAGTAAGCTTTGCCTAAGTCTTCAACTTTAAGCATAATTTTCCCCTTAAGGCGGGAATACATAACTTTATTATTAATCTTATTATTAGTATCATCACTGACAGTGTCAGTAGTTGATGATTGATTATCCGTGTCATTTTCGTTATCTTCATCTTCTTCTTCACCTTCAACTTCTTCTTCATTGTCAGTCATCCCCACATTTTTTTCATCAATAGTAAAATAACCAAGCTCACTTTTGTAAGCATCTTCGCCTGATTCTGATTCTACATAATATTCATAATTTCCCGGCTCTAAATTGCTAATTAAAATTTGATGTTCAATACTTTGTTCGCCAATCCCTGAATTTAAATAATTTTCACTTGTCGTTAGTTTATAATAAACATAGCCTGAAGAAAGCATATTAGTAGACCAGGTAATTTTAGTAGTACTAGCGTTAGAGTCAATATTTTTATTAATTAAGCTGGTTAGTTGGATAGTGTCATTAGCCGGCATAATAAAATTATAAATTTCGCTATATTCTTCTGCATCGTTTTGGTATCCTCTGGTTTTAAAAATATATCCTTCACTCGGAGTTAAATTTTCAACTATAATAATACTGCTGGTTGAGGCAGTTTCAGTTTTAGGCCATTCGTCTATTCTGGGCGTAATTTTATAAATATCAAAAGTGGTATAAATATCACGATTATACATTACTTCAACATTAGCGTTTTTATCAGATGTCCATTTAACGCGAATACTAGAAGAGCTGATAGTGTCATAGGTAACATTTAATATTTTAAATTGATCAGCTTCTTCTTGGGTGGCATAAACATAGAATGTTTTTTCAATATTATTATTTAGTTCATTACTCTCGTTTAAGTCATCCCCAGTATCAATTTTATAACTAATTGTTTTGTTTCCAGAGGTAAGATATTTTCCATTATGGGTATAAGTAAAAATTTCATCTAAATTAAGCGGATTGTTTATAGTAGGATAATTTTCATAAATAATATTTGTTTCAGTAAAACCATCAAAATTATGAAATATATTTTGAGTGTTTATGCCAGTGCTTTCGGTTAGACTGACATTGCCAATATTTTTTATATTAATCATTATATCAACATCCTCGCCCCTGATTATATCCTCATCGTCATTACCGATTTTAAACGAATCAATAGCAATATCTAATCCGTCAGCTGACACGACCTCTAAAGTGATAGTTTTTTGATTATTGTCTTCATTGTTTTCCTCTAACATGTCGCCATAATCAATAGTAGTTTAAATTTTTTTCTCCAATTGAACTAAACTCTCCTTCAAAAAATAGAATAGTCGTACTGCCGACATCAAAACTATAATCAAGGGTTATTTCAGGAATAGTTGCTTTTTTTAAATCAAAATTATCAAAATTAATTAAATAAGAGCTTAATCCTCGGCCGGTTATTAAATCAACCTTTCCGTTATTTTTAATTCCCACGTTAATTTTTATGTCTTGACCTGGCGCGGGATTAGTGGACAGAATCTCAATAGAGGCAACCTCTAAATCATAGGCAGATATGACTTCAACTGTTATTCTTAAGTCATTATTAGTAAGCCGAGTTTCCGGCCAAGTTTGGTTTTTATTTACGTAAAAGTCTAAAACTGTCCGGTCTTGTATTTTATTAAATATCCCGGTTAGTACATAGGTAAAAGCTTCATCTTGCTCAATTGGATTTTGAGCAGATATTTCAGGTAAAGTTACTTCTGATATTTCAAAATTATTAAAATTATACCAATAATCATCTACCCCAGAATTATCAGTAATTGTTCCCGGGTTAACAGATTTGATAGTGACGGTAATATCACAGAGTTGGTTTAAAATCGGTTCGGCCGGACTAGTAGTAATAGAAATTATTTTAAAGTCGTATTCATTTTCAGCCAAAGCAAAAAAACCAATAAAAAAAATGCTGGTTAACAAAAAAGAAGTTGTAAAAATAATTTTTATTATTTTATTCATCTGCTTTAATTTTACCATAAAATCGTTAAAATAAAAAAGAGATACTATTCCTCTGAGGGGGGGGTAGTATCTCTTTATAAATAGAGTTTTTATTTCTTCTTATTTTTCTTAGCTTTTTCTTCAAGCATTAATCGCTTTATTTCAAGTCTTTTTTTAGTTTTAGGAGAGTGTGTCTTTTTTCTCTTCCCAACACCATTACTTCTTTTTGCCATATGGATAGTTTTAAATTAAAAATAAATATTCTTGTACTTAACAATATTAAAACAAATAAAGATAAATGTCAATTATCTAATTACCCGCTTCATCTGCTTACTATTATATTGTTTTAATATTACTATGTGGCGATCTTGACATTTTTATGAATAGCTAGTAATTTTAGATTAAGGTCATAATCAAAGGAGGATAAAAATATCATGAAGAAGGGAATATTAGTTGCACTAGAAGGTATAGATGGATCAGGAAAGTCAACACAAGCAGTACTTCTCAAATTGCATCTTGAACGACAACATATATCTACTAGAATCATAAAAGCAAAATCTAAGAAAATGGACAAACCATTTAATGATTTTGTAGAAGCTGTTGGGCTACTGCCTGATTCTTTGGGATATATGTTTGCTTATCAAGTATTACATAGAAAGCAATATGAACGTACTGTAGAAGCTGTTGATCGTGGTGAGGTCGTGATAGCTGATCGGTGGAATACTTCTTTTTTTATTTATCATAACCAATTTGGGTCACTTGCAAATCAAACCCAGAAAACAAGAGATATGATTGACTCAATAACTTTTGATAATTTATGCCCCGATCTTTGCGTCTTCTTGGATGTGCCAGTGAATATTTCTTTTACAAGGAGGATTATTAGAGGAGATAAATCAGATTTTTCCGAAGAGGAAAAATCTTTTTACGAGAATGTTCGTCAAGAATATTTACGTATTGTGAAACATAATGGCTGGGTTGTTATAGATGGATGTTCCCCGGTTGAGATAGTGCATCAAGAAATTTTTCGAAATCTAGAGCATTGCTTTAAGCAAAAAAGGAGTGAATGATTTTTCGCTCCTTTTCAATTTATTTTTTATTGACTATTATGAGAAAAAAAATATTTATCGTTGAAGGTATATGGCGTTCAGGTAAAACAACTTTTATTGACAATATAAACAACTTAGCTCATATACATATTATTCCTGAGCCATCGCATTTAGAATTTAATATTCCCAATAGTCAGCACATCAGAGATAGATGGTATGCGCGTGCTCATTTGCATAATTTTAGGCAAGCAATAAATTTTAGTGATAATAATATTATTTTTTTAGAAAGAGCGGTAATATCTTCTATTGCATTTAGAAAAGCTTATATAAAGAAAAATGATTATATTATTACTGATATATATCATAAGTTCATTAATGAATTAATAAGCTTACGAGAGAATAATGTTGAGGTTAATGTTATTATGTTAAGTTTGTCAAATATTAACCATTGCCTCAATCATCTCAATCAACATACTTTTTTAAAGATTTTTAACCATAAGAATTGTCTACTTTCATATCAGATTTATATATATAATGAAATTAGTAAACTTGCACAAAAGGATATAATTATTCCAATATACAACCCTTCTATTGAGGATATATTATCTATAATAAAAAATAATGAATAACTTTTTTTTATTTTTAGGATCACTTTATATTATAGTGGGATTTATTCGTCTTTATAAAACCCATGTAGTTTTAAGTTGGCTTACGCGATATAGGGCGGTTTTAGATGATGTGTCGTTATCATGTTCTGACTTACCCCATATTATCATTATTATCCCACTCTTAAGAGAGGCTGATATTGTGGAGAGTACAATAGAAAGGTTTTCTACTATACAATATCCTATAGATTTATGTAAAATAATATTCGTGACAACAGAACGAGAATTTGAAAAAACACAATCAGCTTGCAATACAATAGAAGTTCTTAAGCAAAAACTTGAGCGCATTGCAGATAATCGAATGGAGCATATACATTTTCCAAAGACAATAGGAATAAAATCAGATCAACTGAATTATGCAATAAGGCAATTTGAACAAATGAATCCAGAATTTTTTCATAAGCATACGTATATTGGAGTATATGATGCTGATTCCCACACACCTTCAAATATACTTCAATATGTGGCAAAAATGTCTCAGATTAAAAATTGGCCTGATTTATTACAACAACCTACAGTATATTTAGGCAATCGAAGTGCCTTATCAACGGATAAAAACAATTTATTTGCGCTTGCTTTTGCTTGGATGCAGACTGGCTATGCTTTTTATGTAGAAAATTACAATCTTTTAAAATATAAAAAAAAGAGCGGTAGAAAATTAATCTATGCTGTTGGTCATGGATTTTTTATTAAATGGCAAACTTTAAAAACAATCAATTATTTTCCATCTCCCATTGAAGACACGCGGTTAGGCCATATTTTTAGTTACCTTGGGTATTCTATGCATCTTATCCCAGTATTTGATGTAGCGGAGGTTGCGCATAAAACAGTAATACGAACAGTTCAAGCGTCTGTGTGGTTTATTGGCGTTACATATTATATGCAAGATTTAAAATTAGCGCGTAGTGTTGATTATGTGGGTAATATCAGAGGTTATAATATGGCTATATATAGAATATATAGAAATATAGTGTGGGTTCTCAATGCTTTTATTTTTAGTGCTGTTTTACTATATTTGTGTCTAGTTTACCCATTTTTTTCGATAATAGTATTTCTGTTGTTTTTAATTTTTCCGCAGTTATATTTAATGGTGCATTTACAACAGATTAGTAGTTTAAGCACTGTTGATTTAAATAAAAAAATTTTATTAAGCGATATTATAGCGTTATTAGTGAGTCCAATTGAGTATGTCCGTATGTCTATAGGTCCCATAATAGGGTTATTAAAAATATTTGTTTTTAGGATTAAGAATGAAAAAAAATTATATCCAAAAACTGAGCGATAACACTATGCATAATCAAAAAAGTTATTACCAAGATTGTCTCAATATTAATGCACATACTTCTGTGCCGTGGCAACAAATTATCTTAAAAGAATTTTTGCAACAAATTATTTTGCCTAATGATACTAGGGTGCTTGATGTTGGGGCTGGGGTAGGTAATAATGTGGCGTCTCTCAAACATTTTTTTAAAGAAGCATTTTTTCTTGATATATCACCTAATGCTTTAAGAGTATTGAAAACACGGCATGTAAAGGAAGGGATTAATTTACGTACGGTGGTTGCAAGTGCTGATAGAATGCCTTTTCAGAGTGATTTTTTTGATTTAGTAATATGCACAGAAGTATTAGAACATTGTGAAAATATTAACAGAACAATTAAGGAGTGTTTACGTGTTTTACGTCCAGGAGGATATATTATTATAAGTTCACCAAATTATTTTAATTTTGCAGGTATTGTAAAAATATGGCATGAAAAATTCAAGAAAGGAGTTTGGGACGCATGGGGCAACCACTCAGAAGGTATAGAAAATATTTTGACTGCATTTACACTTCACTCTTTAATGCGCAAAAATAATATAAAAATAATCTCCACACGAGGGGGAGATTGCATTAGAAGTTGGTTGCCCTTTTTTAGGAAACATTATATTTTTATTGATAAGCACCCATGCTTAAAAATTGGTCAGATACCTTTTTTTCAATATTTTTTAATGAATTGTTTTATTCTTGGTCGAAAATCTAAGTAACTCCAATAAAAGAATCCTCGATTTTCATAATATGTTGTATATTTTTCCAAAATGAATGTTTTAGTCTTTTAGGAAAAATTTTTAAATCTTGTAGTTCTACTTGGTTAAACCAGCGCACCTCATCTACTTCTCCCTCAGGATCAGTGTCGGTGTGGTTATTTTGGCTTATCTGGTTTTTATTAACATGACATAACCAAAATAACTCAAGAAATATTTCATCATCAGTTGGGTGAAATTCTTGTGCGTATAATAGTCGTTGCGTAGCAACATCAAGACCGCATTCTTCTTTTACCTCACGAATAACAGCTTCTTGAATATTTTCCTGATCATGTTCCCACCCACCTCCGGGTGCATACCAAAAATCAGCACCTTTATTACGAGCTAATAATATTTTTTTAGAATCTTTATTATAAATTATAGCGCGGGATACTACTCTTAGATTCATATCTTTGTTATTAGAGAGGAAATATAGTTAATGCAAGTGTTATTTTGTGGCTCCGAGGGCCGGATTCGAACCGGCGACCAATTGATTAACAGTCAACTGCTCTACCGCTGAGCTACCTCGGAATTTCCCTCACCCCTAAGCCCCTGCCTACCGGACAGGCAGGCCTCTCCCTGCCTGTCTCGCCAAAGCGAAGCCAAGGCGGAAGGGCGAAGGGGAAGTAAGGTATTTTGTATTAAAAAACAGTGGAAAATCCACTAGTAATATAATACATAAAGTTTGAAGAATAGTCAATATTTGCTATAATATATATATGAACAAAAAAATAGCGAAAACAATTTGGGTAATTATTGTAGCTTTATTTCTTGTTTTGCAGGTGTATAATTACTGGCAGGGAAATTATGACGATCTGACTATTACTATGCTGACAGTAATAATACCGTTGGCAGTGATTGGCGGATTTTATTTTTACCAAAAGAAATAATTTTGACAATAATTTATGTAAGTTATATAATGAGATATATGACACTTACACCCGAACAATTTAATCAATTAGCTACCAAAAAAGAACATCAAGAATTAGAGAAAAAAGTTGATGATATGGCAGAGAATGTAAAGCAAATATTAACAGTGGTTGATGGCATTGCTAAAAAGCATGAAACTTTTGAGGAAGAAAAAGTTTCTAATCAAGGAGCCCATGACCGAATGCAAGGCGATATTAATGTACTGAAAAAACAAGCAGGAATGATGGCTTAATATATAAATATAATAAAAAAAACACTCCCGAGTATTCAGGAGTGTTTTTATTTTTGCAGAATATTATTTTATCGCCTTATAAACCAATCTATAAATCGCGCCCAAACTAATTAGCATGAAAACCAAAGCAGTAAGCCAACCAATTATTGGAATAATTTTAATTAACATTAAGACAATTATACCGACCACAACTTCTATCCAGCCAATTTCGTATTTCTTTTCTTTCTTCATTAATTTTATTAACCAACTACCAAAAATAATTGGTGCTAAAGTAGCTGCGATAGTTAAGAGTAGGACATAAATTAAAGCAATTAGTATTGCTAACCAAATTCCTATCACACTAAATAATAGTAGTACTATTATAATTGGTGTTAAAAATAAAGCAGCAAAGCCAACTCCTAAGCTAGGCCAGAATTTTCCTAAACTTTCATTAACAGTATTTTGAGTATAGCGTTTAAATAAATAAACTAGAATTAAGCCAACTACAATTGCACTAACAATTTTAATTAAAATGCCAATAGAAATAATGGCAAATATAATAGTTGCCATATTATCTTTAGTGCCCTCATAGTTTTTGCTAACATTATAATCAATAGCGCCTAAGATACTAGCACTTTCACTAATTTTTGCTTCTTTAGGTGAATTGTATTTTAAATCTCCACCAATTATTGCATTACTGCCAAGTTTTAAATTTTCAACTGATTTAATAATAACATTACCTTTTATTTCGCTATTAATAAATACTTCACCACCGCTTAAATAAACATCACCAGCTATTGGAGCTTCAATATTAGCTGTGCCAGCACCCATGACTAAATCACCGCCGATAGATGCAGATTTAGTAATACTGACATTTCCACCGCCGATAAATAAATCATCAGTAATTTTACTTTGAATAACAACTGTGCCACCGCCACCATGCATACTACCACCCACATCACCATTAACCACTAAAGTTCCAGCACCAGCACAAAGGTTGCTTTCAACATTACCGTTGACCGTGACAGTATTACCACCTGCGTGTAGGCTTTTTTGCACATTAGCATCAATAGAGACAATATTGCCAGCAGTGTAGAGATTTTTTACATCTTCATCGGCACCAATGGAAATACTACCACCTGTTTTTTCTCCAATACGAAAGTCAGCTGCGCTAACGCTGGCTACGCTCAAAGAAAAAACCAACATGAAGGCTAGGGCAATTCCGCCCCCAGCCATAAGGCGGGCAGGCAAGGCGGATAAGTCCGCTAGTTTGTTTAGTTTCATAGAATTCTTGCCCGCCCATTCCGAGTGTTCGGGATTGGGAGGGTTATTGATAAGTAAATAATTTTACTAATTTAATTTACCCCGCCTATCGCAGGCAGGGCGAGCTAGTTTAACTATACTTATTATAGCATAATAGCATATTTTTATTATCAAGTTCAGATTTACGCTTTAACTTCGTAGATAGAAGAATCTCTCTTAATTTACGCAGAAGTACGTGGAGCTATTTTTAAAAATAAAAAACCCGCGCATTCTGTTTTACAGAAATACGCGGGAGTATTGTATGGGTAGAAATTGTAATTATTTTTTGTGTGAATCCAACACAATAACATTAAATTCCATGCAATGCTTGGATTCTTTGACGCCTTCCTCACAGTCTTCCTGCATCAGGCGCAGGGTTTCAATTCGTAGAAAATGATGTGGATATTCTAAATTCCACTTATCAATTTCACCTTTATATGAATTCGGATCCAAAATCCACTCTTTTTTTACTACAATGATTCTAGTGGCTTGGAACCTCATACCTTCGTATCGTTCATAGGTAGGTGCAAGGATATAGGTGGCTTCTATCGTTGGTAAGCCCATATCCTTAGCAAAGGCTGACACGTAGTTTACCATCGCTGATATCTCATTAAGGAAAGGCATGAGTATATCAATCTTATTTTCACCAAGGTAGATGAGTGGCATTTTTTCGGTTGTCTGTCTGGTAGCCTTTATGAAAATTTTCAAAGCATGAGGATTATCAAGGATATCTTTGAGTTTTTTCTGCATAACAGTGATCATCTGCAGAGATTTTTTAACCAGCGGTCCACCTATCGGTAATTTACGGGTATTGATTGAGGCAATGACAGATTCATTATTATACTTTTTCTGCCATTTGTACCATGCCCACATTCTTCCGTAAGCACTAGTCAGGAGAATAAGCGCGATAGCTCCTAACGCTCTGAGCCAATATTCCTCGATCATTCCAGGAACATTTTGTAAAAGATCTTTTAATGCCTGTAATACTTCGGTCGTTTCCATTTCTTTCTCTCCTTTTTTTACCTCACACCTCTCATTAAGAGGCGGGGTTTATTTTCACAGCATTTTGATTAATTACTTTAGCTTATTTTTGTAATTTTGTCAATAGACATAATATAATTTAAGATAGTAGAGTATAATTTTAATTGACAGAAAATAAGGGGAGGATTAAGCTAAAGATAGAAGTGCGATCTTTGTAAAATCCAAGAAAGGAAGTGGCTGTCATGGAACAAACACCACCTTTTGCAATCAAAGTTGAAGAAGCAGACCCCACTTCCTCTGTGAATATTTTTGTAATTTCATTTTCAGGATCAGAGGAAGTATATTTGGATTCTGCAAATTTTCCAAAACTAAGTGATCAACTAATAGAACTATTAGCTGATCAAAAAGTTCATATTATTATTGATTTAGCAAAGGTAGTTTTTATTTCCAATGTTGGATTGATGATGATAATTGAAAATTTAGAAGAACTTCGAGCAGAACAAGGCGACATTCAATTGATAAATATGTCAGACAAAGTGTATGCTTTTTTTGATTTAATTGGAGCTAGTCGTCGAATTCAAATCCATCCTGACTTGGAAACTGCAATCACATCTTTTAAAAGTGAATTGAAGCTAGCAACTGTCAGTTCAAATCCAGAAGATGAGTATTAAAACCAAAGTAGAAACAAGAGGCGCTTAAGTAAAACTCCGGCGCCTTTTTTTATTTTTATTTATCATATCGGATTTATCATATTGTATAATATGATGATGTGATTGACTTTTTATGTATATAATGTATAATATAGATATAAAATATAAGAGGGAAAACGGTTGTATATCCTAGATTTCCCGGGAAAATTTAACTAAAAGCACTACATGCAACTCAACCGACAAGAGTTGCTTTTTGTATCCATATGACTAATAAACAACAATTTTTAACTGAACATAATAAGTTGGCTCCTACTGGTTTAAAGGCGACAATAAATATACTCAATATGTTTAAAGTTCAAAAGCCAAAGCTTTTTAAGGACAATGAATGGAAAATTGATAAATTGCGCCGGCCGTTTATAATGTGGCTGACTTCTATGACTAAGGCGCAAAAAGAGGAGATAAATAATATGAAAGAATAGTCTTGATAATTCAGGACTGTTTTTTTTACTTCCCGCCAAAAAAATGATAAAATTATAAATAATAATTAAATATTTTTTATGAACAAACAATTAGCCAAAACGCTTTGGATGATTATCGTCGCGTTATTTCTCATTCTGCAAGTTTATAATTACTGGCAGGGAAATTATGACGATTTGACCATCACTATGCTGATAGTAATAATACCGTTAGCAGTGATCGGCGGAATTTATTTTTACCAAAAGAAATAATTTCAAATCTTATTTCAACAGGGTAAATCAAAAAAAATAGCATGGAAAATCAACCAAAAGGCAAATGCCCTTTCTGTAAAGGAGAGGTGGATTTGCGGACAATTAATAAACAAGTTATTGGCGCTGGATTTTTAAAGCAAGAAATAATGTATATCTGCCCGCACTGTCAGGCGGTTTTAGGTTTTAGCCGTGGGAAGTATATGTCTTAGTAAAAAATAAAAAACATGAATAACCAAAACATAAAAAAAATAGTCAAAGACAGCTATGGGAAAATTGCGGAAAATTCCGGCTCCTGTTGTAGTTGCCAAAGTAAACAAATATCTACTGAAATCGGCTACAGTGCTGACGAGATGAATGCCGTGCCAGAGGCTAACTTGGGACTAGGCTGTGGCAACCCAACTGCTATTAGCCAGATAAAATTAGGTGACACAGTGCTGGATTTAGGTTCAGGCGCTGGTTTTGACGCCTTTCTCGCCGCGCGCAAAGTAGGGGAAAGCGGAAAGGTCATCGGCGTTGACATGACTGCCAGTATGATTGCTAAAGCTAAAGCTAACGCGCTAAAAAATAATTTTAAAAATGTAGAATTTAAGCTAGGTGATATTGAAGATTTACCAATTGAAGATAATTCTATTGATATAATAATCAGCAACTGCGTGATAAATTTAGCACCCGATAAAGACAAAGTTTTTCGCGAGGCCTATCGGGTTTTAAAACTGGGTGGAAAAATGTACGGCTCTGATATTGTGCTTTTATCCGAACTAACCACTGAACAGCGCAGTGACAAGACTTTAATTGCCGGTTGTGTGGGCGGGGCTTTGTTAAAAGAAGATTATATTAATAAATTAAAGTCAGCCGATTTTAAAGTTAATGAATTAAAATCTAATAAAGATATTAGTAAACAGCAATACCAAGGTTTGCCGGTTATGAGTTTAACTTTTGAAGCGATTAAATAGATTTAAATAAAAAAACCATTCCTAATGCGTTGGGAGTAGTTTTTTATTTTTATGCTATAATAGAAACAAGGAGGTGAAACAATATGATAAACATTTGGAAAAAAGCGCTAAATAACATGGATGTTTTAGACATTGGTCTAATTAAACTAGCTTCAGCTATCTTTGCATTATTTGTAATTACCATCTGGCCGGCTGCTATGACTTGGGTTCAGTCAGTTAATCCCTGGTATTTTTTTGTTGCTTTTGTAATTATCGCCACCCGACCAATGTATCGAGTTTATTTTAAATAATAAGATAATCTACATTATAAGAAACCCTGCTAGTTAGCGGGGTTTTTGTTTTATTTTTAAGTTTACCCACCCAATCGCGTAGCGAGATGGGAGGGCTCAGGCCACTTATTTGTCTTGCCGTAGCTTTAGCGAAGGCAGAGGCCCGCTTGCCCTTCCGAAGCCTTGTGCGAAGGAGGGCCCGCCTTTGTGGGGCGGTTTTTTGTTTTTTTAGAGCAGATGTAGTACATTGTAGAATAATAGCCTTTAATATTTTTATAAAATATGACTAATAAAAAATCAACAAAATTAATATTCTCTAAACCACTGATTGAAGGTTTAATAAAATCTAGACCAAACCGTTTTATTTTTGAAGTTTTAATAAATAATAAGACTATCAAAGTCCACTGTCCTTCTACCGGACGCATTGGTAACATTAAATTTGAAAATATACCATGTTTCTTGTCTGCCTCAGAAAATCCAGCCAGAAAAACTCCCTATACAGCTGAAGCTATTTCTTTGGATTTACCTGCTAAAAAAAATAAGCAATGGATAGGGATTAATCAGGTTAAGGCTAATAGTTATATAGAATTTTTTTTGAAAACAGGGCAGTTGTCTAAAATGTTTTTTTCCTCACAGATAATTAAACGCGAGGTTAAGTTAAAAAATTCCAGAATTGATTTTTTAATAAATGATGTTGATTATTTAGAGGTAAAAACTCCGTTGAAAGATATGCCCACAATTGGACACCCTAATTACCTAGGTAAACATCAGCCTTTAACTGAGTTTAACCGTCTGATTAAACACCTTCAAGATATTTCCCAGAGCATTGGCCCAAAATCTCGAGCCTTATTTTTAATGTGCTATCTATACGACAGTCCAGCCTTTCAAGTTCCGCCCGTTGTCAAGGCAGAGCAAAGGATTGTACGGGCTGCTAAGCAAGCCTTTAACCGAGGTATGGAAAATTGGCAGATAAATTTAAAGATTGATAAGACGGGAGTATCCCTGAGAGATTATTTTAAATTAAAGTTATTTTAACTATTTTTTTATTCTTGCCCGCCCGCCTTGGGAGGGGGGGGCGAGATTTATCATGTCGGATTTATCATATTGTATAATATGATGATATGATTGACTTTTGGTATGGAAAGTAGGAGAATTAAAGAGATAAGTATTAATTTAAAAATATGAAAGAAAATATATTTGAAATAATTAAAAGGATGGACGATGATAGTAAAGAATATTGGTCATCGCGTGAATTTGCTAAGGTATTAGAATATACCGATTACCGTAATTTTTTAACCGCGGTTAATAAAGCAAAAATAGCCTGCAAGAACAGTGATGAGGTTATTAACAACCATTTTGTTGATGTCAACGAAAAGGTTCCGATTGGTTCTGGGGCTGAAAAACCAGTAGAAACCATATATCTTTCCAGATATGCGTGTTATTTAATTGTTCAAAATTCTGATCCGACAAAAGTTGTAGTGGCTAAAGGTCAGACATATTTTGCAATTCAGACTCGGCGACAAGAAAGAACGGAGAGTTTAATTGAAGACAATAATCGTGTTCTTTTACGAGAGGAGATGAAAAAACATAACACAAGCTTAATGCATACTGCTTCTACGGCAGGTGTTGAAAAATTTGCTATTTTCCAGAATGCTGGATACAAAGGTTTGTACGGTGGGTTTACAATGAAAGATATTCATATAAAAAAGAGATTAGGGAAATCACAGAAAATTCTTGATCATATGAATAGTGAAGAGCTGGCGGCAAATTTGTTCCGCGCTACTCAAACCGACGCAAAGATAAAACGTGAAAATGTTCAGGGAGAAAGTAATGCAAATTTAGCTCATTATGAAGTAGGCCAAAAGGTTCGCAATACAATTTCTAGTCTTGGCGGTACTATGCCAGAAGAACTGCCGACCCCTGATGCTATCGGAAAGGCACAGACGAGAATAAAGAAGTCAAAAGAGGTGAAAAAATTAAAGAAAAATAATTAATTTATGAAAATAAGAAAAATAAAAACAACCGTTTTTTCTGAACAATGTGTTTTAGAAATAATGGATTTTACCAAATCTGACGGGAAAAAATGGAAACAAATATTTGATTTGTGGCGCGGTTTAAAAGTAGGTTTACATGAATACAAATCAAGAGGGCCTAATTTTCCCGAAGGACTTTCTGAAGTTGCTTTTTGTTTATGGTCTGGCTCATCAAGATTCATAGACGCTCGTGGTTTATCAAACAGATCATTTGATACTTTCAATACTAAAACAAAGCGAGCTGAACAAATAAAAGCCTGTAGCGTTGAATATGATTTAACTTCATTCGGGCCAAAATCAAAATGGGATGATTTATATTTTCTTGATTTTTACAGCAATGGAAAAGTTGATGGTAGATTTGATATTTATAAAATATCCAATGATTTTATCTATAAAAATAAAGTAAATAGAAATCAAACTCTCGCAGACCAACAAGGTGAAAAAAGACGACCTAGATTTTCTATTAAAAAAGATGTAATTACCAAATATAAAGTTAAATCGATTGCTAAAGCTGTAAAAGTTTGGTAATTATTTTAAAACTCTCATCATCTCCCCAGCCACAGCTTCAACAACTGTTACACTAACAGAATTACCAAATTGCTTGTAAAGCGCAGAGTCTGCTAATTTAGGAATTTTATAATTTTTTGGAAAGCCTTGAATTAAAGAGCATTCACGAGGAGTAAGTTTTCTTATTCCTTTTTTGTCTTTAATAATCGGAACATTATGACCGCCTGTGCCCATATTGGCAGTCAGAGTAGGGCAGACGCCTTTTTTATTTTCTCTCACATACTTTCTGCGCCATTGATATACTTTCCCAGTTTTTTTTATTTCATCTTTTAATTTTACGTAAAGCGGTTTGCCATTGTAGTAATATTTTTCATCAACATTTTTTTCCAGCAAATCATTTATTTTTACAGTAAGTTTTTTACTTTCAGGAAATTCAAAACTATCACAATGTTTTTTGTCCTTAAATCCAGCAATATAAATTCTTTCCCTATTCTGTGGAACATTGCCATAATGCATAGTATTTAAAACTTTATACTTTACATAGTACCCCAACATCTCTAAACTTTCTTTGATAATTCTAAAAGTTTTGCCATCATCATGATTTTTTAAATTTTTTACATTTTCTAATAAAAAACCGGTCGGCTTTCGCGCTTCTAATATTCGAACAATATCAAAGAAAAGATTTCCTCTGTCCTTATCCTTAAAACCCTTTCTATAGCCAGCGATAGAAAATGCCTGACAGGGAAAGCCAGCCAGTAAAAAATCAAATTCTGGCAAATCGTCTATGCCAATTTTTCTAATATCTTCCACTACTAGTTTGGAAGTTTTAAAATTAGCGTCATAAGTACTTTTGCACGCTTTTTCAAAATCATTAGAAAACACTGTTTCAAAGCCAGCCTTCTCAAATCCCAGTCTTATTCCGCCTATGCCAGCAAATAAATCTATTGTTCTGAACTTCTGCTCCGCTTTAAAATTACGAATTATATTAATAACCACGCCTCTTATTTCTACTTCTTTTCGGTATAACGGCATCATGGTTTGATTGGCAGGTTGCAACCTAAATCTACCGTCTTCTCTATATATTTTTTTCAAAGTAGCTTCGTTGTCGTCTATAATAGCAACTACGGTCTGTCCGTTTTCGGCCACTGATTGTTTTTTTATAACCACTGTATCGCCATCAAAAATTCCCTCATCAACCATACTGTCGCCCTTAACTCGCAAAGCATAATAATCTTCATTGGCGTTAAGCCCCTGACTTGACATGGAAATAGTTTCTTGCGCATCTTCAATAGCTTCAATCGGCTGTCCAGCCGCTATATTACCAACTAAGCTTATCTGGATAATCGGTTGATCAAAAATATTTATCGCCCTTGGCTGATTACTTTCTTTTTTTAAATATTCTGCTTCTTGCAATTTTTTTATATAATGATGTGCAGTTGAAACTGAAGAAAGCCCAAAGTGCTTTCTAATCTCCTCCAAAGAAGGGGAGTATCCTTTTTTATCACGATACACCTCCACAAAACTCAACACATTTTTTTGCTTTTTTGTAAGCATATTAGTTTTCTAATTATTTTCTATTTATATAAAGTTTTCCACATCATTACCTATATTATACCATACTAGAAAGTAAGTAGAAAATGGATTATTTTTCCTGCTTCGCCATGCTGTAGCTTTAGCGTAAGCTGGTCACGGTTTTTTATCGTCTGAAGTTCGTAGATAGAGGAATGCCTTTATATTGCCACCTCATTTTCGTGGGGCTTTTTTTGGTTGATTTTTTAGTAAAATAAGGTAAAATAATATTATAAATATAATTTAAAATATGTTTTTTAAGAGTAAAAATAAAGATCAGGAAAATCAAGATTTAACTGGAGAATTAAAATTGAAAGAATATGAAAAAATTTGGACAAAGTTTTGTTTTCTTGATGAAAGCGGGAGTCTTGATCCGAAAACCGCGCCGTTTTTTACAGTGGGTTTAATTAAATGTAGCCAGCCGTATTATCTGTACAGTAAATTACTATACGAAAGAAACAAAAGAAATTTTCATGATGAAATGAAATTTAATAAATTATCTAGGCGAAATATTGATTTTGCTAAATTTGCCATTGATTCTTTTCTAGATACTAAGAGTATTTGGTTTTATTCTTATACAGTAGATAAAGATGGTAGTTATTTTCAAAGAGAATCTAACGATAATCCATGGATAGCCTATGAGGAGATTTCAGTCCGTCTAGCCCAATCAGCTCTAAGTCCTAATGAAATTTTAATGTTATTAGCCGATCACGTAACAACTCCGAAAGATGTACATTATGAAGTTGGAGTAAAAAATACAATCAATAGAAATGCCGGCCGTTTAGCTATGGCAGGAGTGTGTCGTTTTGACTCAAGAGGAAATGACCTTTTGCAAGTCGTTGATTTATTTATTGGCGCAATTAATTATGATTTAAAAATGGCGACTGGCATAGTTAGCAAAGGAGACAAGAATAAGAAAGAATTAGTTAAATTTATTAAGGATAATCTAGGAGTTAAGAATTTTACTGAGGGCTTTCGCAGTAAGAAATTTAATATTTTTGTTGATAAAGATTTAAGAAAAAGATTGCCTTAAAATATAAAAACGGCTAATATTAGCCGTTAAAAAGAAAAAAGCCACCGTCCTAACGGTCGGCGCCTTTCTCTAAATACATCTATAGTATAACAAATTTATTAAAAAAGTCAAGGGTTATCCACATTAAAAAATATCATGATTTAAATAGGTATTTAAATAGGTATTTAATTTGCCTCGCCGTAGTCCCGACGCTTCGGGAGTGGGCGGGTGTTACGTAACACTTGCCCTGCCGTAGCCTTGCGCGAAGGAGGGTGTTACGTAACAATTAAAATAGAGGGTGCCTGCCCCGCTGCCTGCCCCGTGTTTATCACTGGGGGATAGCGCGGGCGGGTAAGCCCCACTCCTCCGCCAGCCGGCGGATTACGAGGGGCAAGAAGAAATAAAAAAGGGAGGTGAAAGCCTCTTTTTTTGGTTGAC
>Ga0075122_10001301_pt1 | contig 17944 bp, 13 predicted proteins | sample AntAceMetag02UKB_FD_69790 | JGI IMG/M metagenome (GOLD analysis project Ga0075122, IMG submission 69790) | Saline lake microbial communities from Ace Lake, Antarctica - Antarctic Ace Lake Metagenome 02UKB | ecosystem: Environmental > Aquatic > Non-marine Saline and Alkaline > Saline | place...
GAGGCATGGAGGTCTTCATATGCACAGGCTGACGCCTGCGCAAAAGGTTCTCCACGCCTCTTTTTACAAAGCCATGCAAGCCCACCTACATAATGTGACTGGAACTCTGCAACTTAACATTTGTTGACTAAGCTGCGGAATGTGCTACAGTGAAGCACTATTAATAAGTAAAATTTATGAGAGGCATGAGAGAGTTTCACACAACAATAGTTGAGATTGAGCCAGTTGGCGCTCAAGCTGGAGGAGACGTTGATTTTCAGTTAGTTATGGGAACTCCGCTGCAACTGCGCAAAGACACTCAAAGAGGCATGGAAAATGTTGGAGCAGTACGCAGGCTGCTGCGACAGCTTGGTTTTTTTGCTGGAGAAACTTGCTGTATAGAAGATTTGAGTGAGGATGCTACGACCGAGGACAGCGCAGATACTGACGGAGAATATGAAAGAGTCACTGACAGGGAGGCAATGAACGTATTGGCTGGTGTTTGCCGCACCGTCTTAGAGCGTTTCCAACGAATGCAGGGTGCTGCAAACAAGGCTAATGGCGCACCTGCTGAATTCCTATTAGAGTTTGTGAAGCTTGGTGAGAAAAAAGGCATTGCTGAAGGTACCTTGGGGCAAGTTGAAGGACAGTTAGTCAGAACCATAGCTAGAAATAAGCAACTGCAAGGTGCAGCTACTTCTCTTCGAGATAAAAACACCACACTAAGTACTCAAGTGGCTGCCGCAGAAACCAACGTAGAGAGACTCCAGAGTGAAAACTCTGGCTTATCTGCCGAAATCGGCAGGCAACGCATCGTCATGGCTTTACTCCTTGGTGGGCTTGTTGGGAGCTTGGGACTTGGGACTGCATTCGCTTGCCACCAGTATGGTGTTTTGGATAGAGTGTTCCCGTCGCATGAAGCTCAGAATGAGTAAGTTTTGTCTGGCAAGTGTTAAATAGTTCACGAACTAGATTGTGACTGAGAATTTGGCTAAAATATGCTAAGATTTGATCTTCAATTTATTAATTGAGCAAGCGTATGTCTGACGTGACCAAAACGTGTCGCAAATCTGGGAAGAGTTTTGTTGTGAATGAATGGGAGCAAGATTTTTTGAAAAAGTTTGACGCTCCACTGCCAACACTATGTGCCGAAGAAAGACATCGCCGCCGGATGGCACACAGAAATGAACGGAAAATCTATAATGATGTTTGTGACCTCACTGGCAAACCAATGATTTCACTTTATTCTCCAGATAAAAATCTAAAAGTTTATTCTCCTGAAGCTTGGTGGGGAGATGACTGGAACGCACGGGATTATGGCAGGGATTACGATTTTGATCGGCCATTTTTTGAGCAGTTTGCGGAATTGCAAAAGGATGTGCCGTGGCTCTCACTGATGAATAAAAATGGAGAAAATAGTGACTACTGCAACATTACAACGGACAATAAGAATTGTTATTTGGTTTTTGGTGGCGACTTCAATGAAGACTGCATGCATAGTCTTTTCAATATGCATTGCCGAGATGTCTCTGATGTTTATTGGGTAAACAAATCCGAGCTGATTTATGACAGCATGGACTGTTTGCGTTGTTATAATCTGCGGTATTGCCAAAATTCCCGCGGATGCAGTGACAGTGCATTTTTGTTTGAATGTAAGAATTGCAAAAAATGTTTCGGCTGTGTTGGCTTGAATAGTAAGGAATATCACATTTTCAACAAGCAGTATGAGCCGGAAGAATATGAACGTCGTGTGGAGGCTTACCACTTGGATACTTGTAGTGGAGTTGCACGGATGAAAAAGGAATTTGAAAAATTTCGACTGCAATTCCCACATAAATTTGCGACCATCATTAATTGTGAAAATTCAACTGGCGATATTTTGACAGAAGCCAAGAATTGCCAAAATTGTTTTAGTTTGGGAGGGCCAGTTGAGGATTTAAAAGATGTGTTTTTGGCCGTTTCCCCAGTCAAAAATACTGCTAGCTCAGATCATATTGGACATGAAGTTGATTTCTTTTATGAAATCATGGGGTCCTGTGGCGGGAATTTTTGTGCATTTTGCCCTTATGCGTGGAACTCGAGTGACACTTTTTATTGCCATATAGTGGACTCTTGCAATAATCTTTTTGGCTGCAGCAACATGCGGCGAGCTAAGTACTGTATTTTAAACAAGCAATATACAAAAGAGGAGTATGAAAAGATGAGAGCGCGGATTATTGAACACATGAAATCTACTGGAGAGTGGGGCGAGTTTTTTCCAATTAAAGATTCTTTGTACGCATACAATGAGTCTGTTGCACAGGATTTCTTCCCAATGACGAAGGATGAAATTTTGACAAAGGGATGGAAATGGAAGGATGAAGAAGTACATAAAATTGGAACTGGTGCAGACCTGCCAGACTCAATTCATGATGTTAACGATGATATTTGCGAAAAAACTTTGATCTGTGAGAAGACGGGAAGGCCGTATCGAATCATTCCATCTGAGCTGGTATTTTACAAAAAAATGAAAGTTCCTGTGCCACGTTATGCACCTGAAACGAGGCATGAGATCCGAATTGCAGCGCGGAATCCGATTCGAACTTGGGACCGTAAGTGCGGGAAATGTGAGACTGCGATTCAAACTACTTATTCGCCCAAACGGCCTGAAATTGTATACTGTGAGCAATGCTATTTAACTGATTTCTACTAAAACCTTATATGAGTAAAAATTGTAAAAATTGCGGTAGCGAATTTACGGTCACGGATAGTGACCGCGAGTTCTATGTGAAGCTGACCGTGCCAGAGCCTACGTACTGCCCAGACTGTAGGCAACAGCGACGTTTGGCGGTGCGAAATGAGCGCTGCATTTATCCGGACGAATGTGACATGTGCAAGAAAAAAACGGTATCACTTTATTCGCCAGATAAGCCCTTCACGGTTTACTGCTATGACTGCTGGCTCTCGGATTGGAACCGGCTGCAATACGGCCAGGATTATGATTTTGGGCGGCCATTTTTTGAGCAGTTTGCTGAGCTTTTTGGAAAGGTACCGCGCATAAATATCTATCAGCTTTTCAGCGAAAATTGCGAGTACAGCAACTACACTGGCTACAGTCGAAATTGTTACCTTTGCTACGGCAGCATGGGCGCTGAAGACTGCATGTACGGCAACCCTTACGAATCTAAAGATTGCGTGGATTGTTTCCTCGTTCGCGAGAGTGAACTTTGTTATGAATGCGTGGATAGCGAGAAAATGTATAACGCCGTGGCTTGCCAAGATTGCACGGACTGTACGGACGTCACCTTCTGTTACGACTGCCGTGGGTGCCAAAACTGCATAGGCTGTGTTGCCCTTCGCAACAAGAAAAATTGTTTCTTTGGGGAGCAACTTTCGGAGGAGGATTTTGCAGCAAAAAAGGCGGAGTACCACCTTGGAAAATATTCAAACTATGCCCGTCTTCGCGAGGAATTTGAAAAGTTTTTGCAGGAGGCTCCGCGGAAATTTGCGCGTAATGTAAATAGTGAGGGCTGCACTGGAAATTACCTTATTGAATGCAAGGATTGTGAGAATTGTTTTGACATGAAGAGGTCGCGTGATTGTAAAGATTGTGCGCAACTCAGCGATGGCAAGGACTGCATGGACTGCAACTATTGTGAATGGCCAGAGTTAAGTTACGAACACATTGGATACTGCAGCAATAACATGCTGCGTTTTGGGAATACGTCTGGGAAATGTCACGAGTGCTGGTACACGGAATTTTGTACGTCGTGCAATTACTGTTTTGGATGCGTTGGCTTGCAACACAAGGAGCATTGCATCTTCAACAAGCAGTTTAGCAAGGAAGAGTATGAGGCAATGTTGCCGCGAATAATGGAGCATATGCAACAGACCGACGAATGGGGCGAATACTTCCCTATCAGCGACTCGGCCTTTGCGTATAATGAAACGGTTGCGCAAGATTATTTCCCAATTGATGAAGAAACTGCGCGGGCTAAAGGCTGGAAATGGAGAGCGGACAACGCAAAGGAATTCCAGAAGCAAACCGTGGAGGTGCCGGATGATATCACTGATGCAGATGACAAGATCACTAGCGAGATCCTAGCTTGCGAAGTCACTGGGAAGAATTTCCGCGTGATCCCGCAGGAACTGAAATTTTACCGAAAGATGAAGTTGCCGGTACCGCGGTGTTGTCCTGACAAAAGGTATCTTGAGAGGCTCGCGAAGCGGAACCCTCGCACGCTATGGGCTCGAAAGTGCAGCGAGTGTGATGCGGGGCTGGAGACTAGTTACGCACCGGATCGGCCTGAAAAAGTGCTGTGCGAAAAATGCTATCTGGCGAAAACTTATTAACAGGAAATCTAATGACCCCAGTAACAAAAACTTGCGCAACCTCTGGCAAAGAATTCGTCATAACTGACGAAGATCAGAAAATGCTTGAAAAGCTTGGGATGCCCTTGCCCACTCTCTGCCCTGAAGAAAGACAGCGCCGCCGGATGGCTTTCCGCAATGATCACCATCTTTATCACAGAAAGTGCAGCAAGACGGATAAGCAGATAATTTCGCTTTATGACGTGGATAGCAAGTTCACAGTTTACAACCAGGATCTGTTTTGGAGCGACGAATGGAACCCGATAGACTATGGCCGTGATTTTGATTTTAGCCGACCATTTTTTGAGCAGTTCGCAGAGCTGCAAGCTGCCACCCCGCGTTTGGCAATAAATGGAATTGGAAATGAGAATTCAGAGTACACGAGCTACGCAGGATGGTGCCGAAATTGTTATTTAATGTTCACGTCAGACCGCAATGAAGACTGCTACTTTGGAGCCTATTCTTTTGACAATGAGGACTGTGTGGATATTCTTTTCGTGGAAGACAGCGAGCTTTGTTACGAATGCACAGACTGCAAAAAATGCTATCACTGCCAGTATGGATTTAACCTGGAGAATTGCACGGATTGTGTATTTTGCCGCGACTGTATTGGCTGCTCGGATTGTTTTGGATGTAGCGGTCAGCGCAACAAAACTTACTGTTTCTTTAACGAGCAACTTTCGCAGGAAGAGTATAAAGTGCGGCTCGCGAAGTGGAATCTCGCGTCATATGCCGTTTGCGAAAAAGCACGCAAACAAGTTTTTGAATTCCAGCTTGGATTTCCACGCCGTCAGCTTGATGTGAAGGGATGCGAAAATGTAACTGGCGACCACATCAAATTTTCGCAAAATATTCATCACGGCTATGATGTTTTCAACTGCCAGGACTGCCGCTATGTTTCTCATTTCATGGGTTCGAAGGACTGCATGGATTGGGATTATTATGGGGATGGCAGCGAAATGGGCTACGAAAACTGCAGCACAACCGGCTTGAAATTCTCTGCCTTCGTCACAAATTCATGGGGTGGGAATGACAACCTGCTTTACTGCGATTTGATGATGAATGGTAACAGCGAATGTTTTGGGTGCATTGGTTTGAAGGGCAAAAAACACTGCATTTTGAATAAGCAATATACGGAGGAGAAATACGAGACCTTGAAGGCAAATATCATCGAGCATATGAAATCCAGTGGTGAATGGGGTGAGTTCTTCCCGATGACACTTTCGCCTCACGCATACAATGAAACTGTTGCGCAGGACTACCTGCCGCTCGCGCAAAAAGAAGCTGAAGCACGCGGCCTTCGCTGGAAAGACCCTAAAGAAAAGGCTTCGTATGAAAGTGCTGCGGTGGCCTTGCCTGATACGGCAGACGAAGCTGACGAATCGATTTGCAAGCAAATTTACAGCTGCGAAATTAGCGGTGAACATTATAAAATCATCCCTCAGGAGTTGGCTTTTTACAAGAAGCACGGTTTGCCTTTGCCTCGCAGGTCGCCGAATCAGCGATATTTGGACCGCATGGCGCTGCGCAACCCGAGGTTTGGATGGGAACGACCTTGCGGGAAGTGCTCCAAGAAAATGTACAGCTCATACGCGCCGGATCGGCCGGAGATTGTTTATTGTGAGGAGTGTTATATGGCGGAGATTTATTAGGGCACAGACTTGCTGTATACTCTCAGCATGAATAATTGCAAAAGCTGCTCACAGGATTTTCCAATCACGGACAGCGACCGTGCGTTTTACGAGCGCATGGATGTGCCTGAGCCGAATACTTGTCCGCAGTGCAGATCAAAAAAGCGTTTGTCCTTTCGAAATGAACGCACGCTGTATAAACGGAAATGCGACCTTTGTGAGAAGCTTATGATTTCAATTTATTCGGAAGACAAAGCCTTCCCTGTCTACTGTCAGGATTGTTTCTGGGGTGATGGCTGGGATGCGCTTGAGCATGCCCGCGATTTTGATTTTACGCGGCCGTTTTTTGAGCAGTTTGCGGAGTTGATGCAACTTGTGCCGCGGCTTGGGATTATCAACAAACAGTCTGAGAATTCGGATTACTGCAACTATTCTTTCGCCAACAAAAACTGCTATTTAACCTTTGGGAATCATTACGAAGAGGATTGCATGTATGGCCACTATTCTACGAAAAATAAAGACTGCTTGGACTATCTTTATCTCTACAAAAGTGAGCTTTGTTATCAATGTTTGTTTTCAAATAATTGTTACAATAGCGTTTATTTGAGTCACTGCGAGGGATGCCGCGACTGCTATTTTTCTGTAGATTTGAAGGATTGTGAGCACTGTATTCTCTGCTCCAACTTGCGTCACAAAAAGTTCCATATTTTGAACGAAGCTTTTTCCGAAGAAGAGTATTTTAAGAAGCTAAAAGAATATGGATTTGATGACCCTGCAAAATTTGCGGAAGCGGAAAAGTTCTTTGCAGGCGAATTTGTTTTGAAATTTCCGCACCGCTCTGTTCACCAAACAAACTGCCAAAATTGCCTTGGAAATAACCTGCAAAACTCAAAAAATCTGCGTTATTGTTTTGACTGCACGGACTGCGAAGACTGCGCTTATGGATTCCAAATGGATGAAACTTGCGATTCGATGGATATGAATTGCATGGGCTATGACAAGAGCGAACTTTGTTATCAGACGATCGGGTGCAGTGGGATTTTCAACTGCATCACTTGCGATTCTTGCTGGCATGACAATGACTTGGCTTACTGCAATTTGTGTTTTTCCTCTAAGAATCTATTTGGGTGTGTTGGCGTGAATCGCGGCGAGCACTGCATTTTGAACAAACAATATCCGCGCGAGGAATATGAAAAAATGTTACCGCGAATTATTGAGCATATGAAGTCGACTGAGCAGTGGGGTGAGTTTTTTCCAATGGAAATTTCGCCATTTGAGTATTGTGAAACGGTTGCAAACGAATACTTCCCTTCTGGGGAGTGCGGGCGGAAAGCTAGCGATACGGAAGAAGTTAGTGATGCGCTTGGGTGCTGTGAATGTGCTAAAAATTTCCGCATTGTGCCGCAAGAAATTGAGTTTTATGAAAAATTGAATTTGCCGAGGCCTGTGAAATGTCCTGACTGCAGGCACAGGACACGCTTGTCTTTACGAAACCCACGTGCACTTTGGGAGCGCACATGTGACAAGTGCAGCAAGGCAATTTGGACCAGCTATTCGCCAGACAGAGCTGAGCAGGTTTATTGCGAGGAGTGCTATCTGAAGGAAGTTTATTAAGCAAAAACTTTTACTTCTGACTGCAGCACCTTTGCGATTGCATCTTCTTGAACTTCAAGATCATATTTTGCCTGCAAATTCATCCAGAACTCTGCTGAATTACCAAAATATTTTGCTAAACGTAATGCAGTATCTGCAGAAACCGCACGCTTCCTGTGAACTATTTCATTAATTCGCCGTGGTGACACGCTAATATCCTTAGCCAAGCGATACTGAGACACGCCCAAAGGCTGAAGGAATTCTTCTTCGAGTATTTCGCCGGGATGTGGTGCCGTAATTTTCATATTTTAATGATAATCGACTATTTCAACGTTATAAGCATTACCGCTGTCCCATCTGAAACATATGCGCCACTGCCTATTTATACGAATACTGTGCTGTCCCAGCCTATCACCACTTAGTGGCTCTAAATAATTGGATGGTGGCACGCGTAAATCGTTCATGTTTGTTGCCGCATCTAACATCCATAGCTTTATGAGTGCAACTCTTTGAGTATTGAGAGGTAACTTTCGCGAGAACTGTCTATGAAATACCTTTTCAGCTTCCTTCGATTTGAATGTTCTAATCATATGATAACGTGTCGCGTTAATAACGTCAAGCGTTAATAGGTGCTAACTTAATTAGTCTAGCAGTCTAGCGACTCTCCTGTCCTGAATTTTTCCTGAAATTTTTTACAGGCTGCTTTTGCTGTATACTCGCATCATGGACACAAAAACTTGCGGTAATTGCAGCTCCAATTTTACGATTCGACCCGAGGACCGTGCTTTTTACAAACGCATGGATGTGCTGGAGCCAAGCATGTGCCCTTTATGCAGGATGCAAAATTTGATGGCTTTTCGGAATGAACGCTTTTTGTATCAGCGAAAGTGTGGTTTTTCAGACGAAAATATTTTGTCTCTTTATCCGCCGACTAGTCCTTATATAGTTTATGAGCAAAGCATTTGGCATAGTGACAAATGGGACTCAATGGATTATGGACGAGATTTCGATTTTGAGCGTCCATTTTTTGAGCAGTTTCATGAACTCTCACTTGATGTTCCGTGTATCAGCTTGCACAATAATGAAAATGAGAACAGTGAATATTGCAATAGCACAAATAACCTAAAAAATTGTTATCTTTGTTTTAATACAGGGCACGCAGAAGACTTTTATTATTGCAACACTACCGGCTATGGCCGTGACTGCATGGACATGTTTTGGAGTCTTCAGAATGAACTTTGTTACGAGTGCACCAAAGTGCACAAGTCTTATCATTCGTTTTTCTGTTTCCAAGGACAGAATTTAACAGATTGTTATTTTTGTGAAGATTGCCGAAGTTGCACTAATTGTTTTGGCTGCACAGGTTTGAGGCAAAAAGAATATTGCATTTATAACAAGTCCGTTGGCAAAGAAAAATATGAGGCTTTCATGCAAGATTTTGAATTTACAAATGAATCTATCGCGGAGGAGCAGAAAAAAGTTATGGCATTGAGATTACATTCGCCGCACAAAAATTTAGAAATTCACAAAAGTGAAGATTCTGTAGGGGATTACATCGAAAACTCTAAAAACTGCCGAGCTTGTTTTGACGTTATGAACTCTGAAAACTGCAAATATGTTTGGGACGGGATTGTAAACAATAGTTATGACTGCTTTAACACAGGGATAGATACGAATTTTATTTACTATAGTTTGGCGATTTTCAATTCAAACAATGTTCGATTTTCGAATAAATGTGGTTTTGTTTCAGATGTTGATTATTCTTATAATTGCACTCACTCTGAAAAACTATTTGGGTGCAACGGTTTGACTAGGAAAAAATATTGCATTTTGAATAAGCAGTACACGCGCGAAGAGTATGAAGTGATTTTGCCACGAATAATTGAGTATATGAAATCTACTGGTGAATGGTGTGAGTTTTTCCCCGGCGGAATCAGTCATGTAGACTATAACGATACTTTGGCGCATGAATATTTCCCTCTGGATCGCACGGAGGCTTTGACGGCTGGATTCAATTGGAATGACTATGAAAAACCGACTGTGAACAGTGGTGGTGAAAATGTTAAAGCTTGTGAGCTTTGTAAAAAGCCATTCAAAATGGTGGCGCAGGAGCTTAAGTTTTATAAGAAAACAAGCCTGCCAAAACCTGATTTGTGCCCAGATTGTAGGCATTGGAAGAGGAAATCTCGAATTAATCCGCGCAAACTTTGGGATCGAAAATGCTGCAAGTGTGAAGGTGATGTAAAAAGCACTTATTCCCCTGAGCGGCCGGAGATTGTATACTGTGAACCTTGTTATTTGGCGGAAATTTACTGACCTAAGCATATGGTGGATTGCAAAAATTGCGGCGATACGTTTGAAATCACGGACAGCGACCGTTCGTTTTACGAGCGCATGGATGTCCCGGAGCCAAAGCAATGTCCGCAGTGTCGGCTGGTTCGGCGACTAAATGAGAGGAATGCAAAAACTTTGTATACGCGGAAATGCGATGCAAGCGGCAAGCAGATAATTTCGCAGTTTAGGCCAGATGCCCCCTTCCCTGTTTATGAGCAAAATTTTTGGTGGAGTGATGACTGGGACCCAATGGATTATGGCCAGGATTTTGATTTTGGGCGGCCGTTTTTTGAGCAATTTACGGAGCTTCGCAATCGCGTGCCACAAATGTCACTTTTTGTAATTAATGGAACCTTGGAAAATAGCGAATATACAAATTGCACAGGTTATTTGAAGAATTGTTATTTGGTCGGTGAGGCAGACTACGACGAAGACTGTTATTTCTCTAATCGCATTTATCACTGCAAAAATTTGGTGGACTGCAGCACGGCTTATGAGTGCGAACTTTGTTATGAATGTATCGACTGCAGCGGCTGCCAAATGTCGCGTTACTGCCAGGAATGCAAGAGCTGTCATGATAGTTATTTTTTGCGTGATTGCACGGCCTGCCAAGACTGTATTGGCTGCATGAATTTGCGGCAAAAAAAATACTGCATTTTTAATAAACAATATTCAAAGGAGGAGTATGAAGTAGCAAAACGCGCGTTTGCATTGGACAAGCAAGCAGGCCTTGATGCGCTTCGCAAACAATGTGAAACGTTTTTTGAGAGCCAGCCGCATGTGAATTTGCATGAGGAACAAAATCAAAATTCCACTGGCGATCACTTATACAATTCAAAAAACTCCACCGCATGTTTTGACTGCAAAGACTTGGAAGATTGCAGTTATTGCACTCGGCTTATTGGCCCGGCGAAAGACTGCCATGACTACACTTCTTGGGGTGATCGTGCAGAATTAATTTACCAATCTGTTTCATGTGGCGATGGCGTTTACAATCTGAAATTTTGCAGCAATTGTACAACAAACAATTCCAATTTGGAGTATTGCTATCAATGCACAGGCTGCGATGAGTGCTTTGGATGCGTTAGCCTGCGAAAAAAGAAATTTTGCATTTTTAACAAGCAATATGAGGAGTCTGAATATCACGAAGTGAAGCAGCGGATTGTTGATCACATGCGTGCTTCCGGTGAGTATGGAGAATTCTTCCCAAAAGATTTTTGCCTGCATGGCTACAATACAACTTTGGCAATGGATGAATCTCCGCTGAGCCGTGAGGAGGCATTGGCGCAAGGTTATAAGTGGAGCGGCCCGATTGAAAACGAAGTTGGTGCTAGCAAAGCTTGCTCTTGTGGGAAGAATTTCAAACTCATTCCTCAGGAAATTGCATTTTACAAGAAGATGGAGCTTCCTGAACCGCAGAAATGCCAACTTTGCCGGCACAAGGCAAGGCAGGCTAAGCGAAATCCGGTTGAGCTTTGGAAGCGGGACTGTGGGCATTGCAAGGAGCCAATGATGACTAGCATTAGCCCTGATAGGCCTGAGACGGTATACTGCAAGCAATGTTATTTGGATGAAGTTTACTAAAATCCACTAAAACAGTTCTCAAAATGAAATCTTGCAAAAAATGTAGTGCGCAGTTTGAAGTCACGGACGGAGATCGTGCATTTTATGACGGTATTTCGCCGACTTTTGATGGGAAAAAGTTTGCAATTCCGGAGCCTACACATTGCCCGGAATGTCGGCAGCAGAGGAGGATTGCGATCTGTAACGAGAGATTTTTGTACCCTGGCAAGTGCGACATGTGCCAACAGCCAACTTTGACGGAACATACGCCGGCTGACAGGCCAACAATTTACTGCCGCGCATGTTGGCATAGTGACAAATGGGATACGCGTGATTATGGCCAGGATGTGGATTTTACGCGGCCTTTTTTGGAGCAAGTGGCTGAGTTGAAGAGGAATTCGCCATGTCAGGCTCTGGATCTTGAGGGTTTGAATGAAAATTCTGAGTACGCGCACCACGCCGGCGACTTGAAAAACTGCTACCTCATTATGCACGCGGATAGCTGCGAGGACTGCTCTTACGGCTATGGATTTAAGTTCAACACGTCCTGCATGGACGGCTTTTACAACCTGCACAGTGAGCTTTGTTTTGACTGTATTGATGTTCATCGCTGCTACGGCCTGACCGGCTGCCAGGAATGCAACAACTGCCACTCAAGTGCGTTTTTGCGCGACTGTATTGGATGCAAGAATTGCTTTGGCTCTTATGGTCTTCGGCAAAAGGAATTTTGTTTTGAAAATCAGCAGCTCACGCGCGAAGAATACGAAGCAAAAATGGCCACGATTGATTTGGGCTCGTATGAGCAATATCAAAAATACAAGGAGCGATTTGCGGAGTTGCAGCTCAAGCATCACTTCAAAGAAAACCAAGGTTACAACCTGCAAAACTGCTTCGGAAACCACCTGACAAATTGCAAGGACCTTTATTGTTGCTTTGATTGTGAGGACGTAGAAACGGGCAAATATTGCTATCAAATGGTGATCGGCGGCAAGAATTTGTACGACATGTACCAATATGGAACGAACATACAAAATTCTTACGAATGCTCTATTTGTGGGCAGGACAGCTACCATATTTATTTTTCGACAAGCTGCCACATGAACTGCAGCGAATTGTTTTATTGTTGGTTTGCGGAGACATCGTCGAATCTTTTTGGTTGCGTGAACACGCAGCGCGGCAAATATTGCATTTTGAACAAGCAGTACACTCCGGAGGAATATGAAGTGATGGTTGCGCGAGTGATTGAGCACATGAAGTCTACCGGCGAATGGGGTGAGTTTTTTCCTATGACGGCAGGAATTCATGGCTATAACAAAACTACGGCGCAAATGTATTATCCTCTGACTCGTGAGCAAGCTTTGGAGCAAGATTTGCGCTGGGATGATTATGAAGCTTCCCTGCCAAATGTGCAGAAGACGGCAGCGGTAGATTTGCCTGACAATATTCGTGACGCTTCTGATGAAATCTTGAAGGCTGCGATTGAGTGCGAGGTCACTGGGCGGCTTTTCAAAGTTACACCTTTGGAACTTTCCTTGCTTAGACGAATTGGTGTGCCATTACCGCGCCGAGCGCCTGACCAACGACACATGGATCGTTTTCGTTTGAGAAATCCGCGGAAATTTTGGCAGCGTGACTGCGACAAATGCGGAAAGAAAATTCACACAACTTACTCGCCAGATCGACCGGAAACTGTATACTGTGAAGCGTGTTACTTAAAGGAAACTTACTAATGAACAACTGCAAAAAATGTCAGCAAGCCTTCCAGGTTGATGACCATGATCGTAAATTTTATGAGCAAATGAAAGTACCAGAGCCAACTTTGTGTGTTTGGTGCAGGCAAAAAAGACGGCTTTCGCAAATCAACCAAATCAATCTTTTCCAACGCAAATGTGATGCTACTGGCGAAACCATCATTTCAAATTTCCCGCAGGACACCGAATATCCAATCTACTCACAAGTTTATTGGTGGAGTGACAAATTTGACGGAGTTGAATATGGGAAAGACTTTGACTTCAGCCGTCCATTTTTTGAACAATGGCTTGGGCTAAGCAAAGCTGTACCCCGGCCAACCTTGATGACTGACTTTTTTAGTGATGAGAATTCTGAATATACAAATTACGCCGGGAAAAATAAAAATTGTTATTTGATTTTTGATTCTGATGAGAACTGGGATTGCCTTTACTGCTATGGAGTAAATGGATCTACCAATACGTCAGATTCTTATCGCTGCCAAAAGATGGAACTTTGCTATGAATGCGTGGATTCGCAGGGCTGCTACAACTGTGCCTTTGTCTTCAACTCTAACAACTGCACAGACAGTGCTTTTTTGAACAATTGTACTGGAGTTCGCAACAGCATCATGTGTAGCAATTTGCATCAAAAGGAATTTCACATCTTGAATAAACCAGTGACGAAGGAGGAGTTTGAACAGGTTAAAGCTTCACTTGAGGATCGCGAGGTCTTGGATGCCAAGCTTGTTGAGTTTGAGAAATTTAAATTGCAGTTTCCACAAAAATTCATGCAAGGATTTCAGAATGAAAACTCTACAGGGAATCATCTTGTGCAATGCAAGGATGCTATTTTCTGTTTTGACTCTATGAACGTTTGGAATGGCAAATACTGCACTCAGATGTTTATGAATACCAAAGATTGTTTGGATGTTGATGAAGGTGGTGAAGCTGAGCTTTTGTATGAATGCAGCAATGTTGGGTACAACGCCTATGAATTACGTTTTTGTAAAAACTGTTTAGAGCAGCCAACTAGATTAACATATTGTGATTATTGTTTTGGAGGATGTCAGGACTTATTTGGATGCGTTGGGTTAAAGAAGAAAAAGTTCTGCATTTTGAACAAGCAGTATTCGCAAGAGGAATATGAAGCTATGGTTCCGCGAATTATTGAGCACATGAAAAAAACTGGCGAATGGGGCGAGTACTTCCCTGTTGAATGCTCACCTTTCCAATATAATTTATCAATGGCTCAAGATCATTTTCCTCTTACAAAAGAGCAAGCTTTGGGGCAAGGACATACGTGGCGCGATGAAGATAAAAAAGAGCACAAGCCTGCCAGTTGTGAAGTGCCAAGCAAGATAAACGATGTATCTGCTGATATTTGCGGCAATATTTTGGCCTGCAAAAGCTGCAGCAAGAATTACAAAATCACTCCGCAGGAACTTGCTTTTTACAAGAAAATGAAGCTACCCATACCAAGTGATTGCTTCCACTGCAGGCATAAACGTAGAGTAAGTGGACGAACAAAACGCGGACTGTGGGATAGAAAATGTGACAAATGTGGCGTTCAAATTTGGACAAGTTACTCACCAGATCGACCGGAAACGGTATATTGTGAGGCCTGTTATTTATCTGATATTTATTGATGCCTGATATAAGCAAAACTTGCGCGATTTCCGGATCACAGTTCACCGTTGACGAACGTGACCAAGCTTTTTATGAAAAAATTGGCGTGCCTGCACCAACACTTTGTCCTGATGAACGCGCACGGAGACGGCTTTTATGGCGAGGTAAAAACTTTTACATGCGAAAGTGTGATCTGTGCGGAAAACTTGCCATGGCGTGGTTTTCGCCGGAGCTAAGGGATGTCACCACTTACTGCCAAGAATGTTTTGAGAGTGATAAATGGGATGCTATGGAACATGGCCGTGATTTTGATTTTACGCGGCCGTTTTTTGAGCAGTTTGCGGAACTACAGCAGCTTTGTCCGCGGCATATTTCCAATTCGATAATGAATGAGAATAGCGAGTATATTATTAGCGCTCATAAGAACAAAGACTGCTACTTTATGGATGAATTGGACGGCTGTCGTGACTGTTATTTTGGCTACAACATTCAATATTCAAATGACATTGTGGAAAGTATTTTTATTCGCGATAGTGAACTTTGTTATGGCGTGGCAAAAGCTGAAAATTGCTACGGAATATTTTATTCGCAGAATGTTTTTGGATGCAGTGATAGTGCGTTTTTGACTAATTGCCGGGCATGCAAAAAATGTTTGTTCTGCGCGAACTTGCGCAATAAAGAGTATCACGTTTTCAATAAGCCGGTTTCTAAAGAAGAATTTCAGCGCTTGTGGGATTCTGTTTTTACGGGTTCACGGAAGGATGTGGAAGAAGCAGAGAGTCGGTTTGAGGAGTTTTTAAAGGAGCAGCCCTTCCCCGCTGGCGTACTTGTGAACACGGAGGATTGTACTGGCGATTACATTTCAAATTCTAAAGATTGCTTGGACTGCTACTGGATCGATAACTGCCGTGACTGCCGATATTGCACGGATCTGCATTTCAGCAAAGACAGTTGGGATGTGAATTTATATGAGGGTGAAATGCAATACGAAAGCATCCACACTGGACCGAAGGGCTACATGCAAATTGGATCTCATCTGGCGTGGTACTCAAGCAATACTTTTTATTGCATTGAGCTGCGTAGCTGTGATGAAACTTTTGGCTGCCACAGTTTGAAGCGAAAAAAACATTGTATTTTGAATAAGCAGTATTCGCCGGAAGAATATGCTGACCTGAAAGCGCGCATCATTGAGCATATGAAAAAAACTGGCGAATGGGGTGAGTTTTTTCCAGCAACAATGTCTCCCAATCCATACAACCTGACAATGGCTCAACGTTTTTATCCGCTGGCAAAGGAAGAAGTTTTGGCGCGCGAGCTGAAATGGCTGGATGAAAAAGAAACTATCTCAGAGGCTTCGGAGGATCACGTGCCAGGCAGTCTTGCTGAAATCCCCGAGGACATTTTGCAACGCGTTTACACTTGTGAAGACTCAGGCAAAAAATTCAGATTTATTGCGCAAGAACTTGCGTTTTACAAGCGATTTGGACTTCCGCTGCCCAAGCTCTCCCCTATCGAGAGAATTGAGGGAATGTGGCGCAAAATGGGCCCACGGAAGCTGCATGAAGCAAAATGCCATACGTGCGGCGAGCAGGTTCAAACTAATCTTCCAGATGGAAAGAAAATCGCATGTGAAAAATGTTATTTAGCCGAGATTTACTGACGATATTTTTCATGTAGAATAAATTCTTGTTGTAGGCTTTTTGCAAAAGCCTTACTTACAGGTTGGCTAATCTGCTAAAATGTGATAGAATATATAGATGAAAATGGATTATTTACAAGTCGTCATTGAGCAGGGAACCCCTGACAATCCAAAAAAAGAACCTCTGTTTCTCCAGTTTTTGGATAATTTACACAATACGGCCAAGGGAAAGCATCTCTCGTTTGAGCTTTTTGGGTACAGTCAGTACACCTATTTTTTCATAGGCTGTGAGCCTGACTCAACTAAGCTTGTGGAGGGACTGATTTATGCAACCTTCCCTAACTGTGAAATCCGCCAAATGAAGGATTACACGCGCTTTTACGACCCAAATAACCAAGTTCTACTTGGTACGAGCGCTAACCTGGCAAGAAGTGACATTTATCCAATCAAAACCTTCAATGAATTTGAAGTGGATGCGCTTTCCGGAGTGTTTTCTGTGATTTCAAAATTGGGGCCAAAAGATCAAGCATGGGTCCAAATGTTGATCTCGCCAAAAGATGATAACTGGCTTTACCACCTTGGACGAAAAGTTAAGATGAAGTTGAATCGGATTTTCCGAATTTTCCGCATTAAAAACTACATGCGTATCAAAGCGAAGAAGGAATTCTACAAAGAAGAAGATGCTCATTTTGTTGCCAAAACTGACTTCAATCCTTTCCATGTTCAATTTAAATTCGGCGCAATTTCTGACAACACTGTTGATGCGCGGAAAAACATTTTGGCGCTAGCGAAGGCCTTTTATCAGTTCAATAAAACTGACTACAATGAATTCGTCATGCAAAAGCTGAAGTCTGGGAAGTCGTTCTTGAAGGAATACCAGGCTCGTAAAATGACAAAGCCGCAGACAATTGGCGCGCATGAAGTGGCAACGCTTTATCACTTCCCAAATGCTGACCATGTGCCGCACATTGTGCACATGCTTGCTAAAAAGCACGAACCGCCAAAGAATCTGCCAGCAGAAGGAACTGATGAGATTTCCATGTTTGGTACTACAAACTACCATAATAATTTCCAGGATTTTGGTATTAAACGTGAGGACAGACGACGCCACCTTTATGTGGTTGGTAAGTCTGGTACAGGTAAGTCGAAGATGCTGGAGCTCCTGATTAAACGGGATATTTTGGCCGGCAAGGGAGTTGGTGTTTTGGATCCGCATGGGGATCTTGTTGATAACATTATGCGTGTCATTCCGGAACATCGGATGAAGGATGTGATTTATTTTGACCCGGGTGATACTGAGTTTCCAATTGCGTTCAATCCGCTGGAAAAAGTGGACGAAAAATTCAAGATGCAAATCACAATTGGTTTCATTAGTATCTATGAAACTCCCCGGGCTTACGCCCAGGGTTTCTAGGCTTCGCCAGTAGCTTCGCTACTACAACTCAAGCTTCGCTTGTCCTGCATCTTCTTTTCCTTGGTTTTCTATATATTTTCGTATG
>Ga0075122_10001304_pt1 | contig 17908 bp, 17 predicted proteins | sample AntAceMetag02UKB_FD_69790 | JGI IMG/M metagenome (GOLD analysis project Ga0075122, IMG submission 69790) | Saline lake microbial communities from Ace Lake, Antarctica - Antarctic Ace Lake Metagenome 02UKB | ecosystem: Environmental > Aquatic > Non-marine Saline and Alkaline > Saline | place...
TAAAATATGATCATTTTGTAATTTGTCTTCTATTGTTTCAATAGTCATCCTAGCAGTTTGAAAATCATTGATACCAATATTATAAAATCCTCCAAAAATCAAAAATGCTGCAAACCCATATTCTTCTAATGAATTCAAGTATCGATACATATCATCATAGATTATTTTAGCATTTACAAAATCTTTAGTTAGTACATAGTAACCTAGTCTTGCTACATAGATTAATATCCCAAATTCATACTTTTCAATTTCTTCAAAAAGCTTTGTGTATGCTTTGACATCTTTATAGAAAAAATACTTAATTGATTTCTCTAAAATATCAACCATTTTTTCGGGATACCCGATTTGATCAAATCCCAACCCCATCCTCTCCATGAGCAAAAACAAGTGCTCCTTATTCACAACTATCTTATTATTTTCTAATTTTGATATGTATGTGTTAGAACATATACCTCTTGCTAATGCTTCTTGTGTTAAATTTAGTTCTGTTCTTCTTTTCTTGATTCTGTCTCCAATAGCGCGATAGTAGAAATGATACATTTCCTCTTTTCGTCTGATGATAGACATATTTAATTTGATATCCATATTCATCCTCTCTTTTTCAATGCAAAATATTTTGCCGAGTTATATTATACATATTGCCACAAAGAAAACAAAGAAAAATATATTGAAATATTCTCATTATTTGTGAACCTATATATGTTCTACCTCCATATTTAGACAAAAAAAAGCCAATTCATTAAAGGATTGGCTTTATACAATATTCAATTACAGGGCAATTTAAGCAGTTTGGTTTTTTAGCTTTGCAAAAATATCTTCCAAAAAATATGAGCTTATGATGTAGATTAATCCACAATGATTCATCGTAGATTTTTTTGAGTTTTTCTTCAATTTTCACAGGATTATCCTGTTCCTTAGCAAATCCCAATCGAATCGAGACTCTAGACACATGGGTATCAACTGCAATTCTTGGTATATGATAGAATTCTGCCAAAAATACATTCGCGGTTTTTCTTCCAACACCGGGTAAGTTTTCTAGATCTTCTTGAGTATTTGGTATTTTAGAATTATGTTTTTGAATAACAATAGTTGCCATAGTTTTTAAGTTCTTTGACTTATTTCGAAATAAACCAATACGTTTTATGTCCTGTTCTAAATCACTTAAACTTGCACCTGAAAACTCTTGAATACTATGATATTTATCAAATAGCGTTTTAGTTACTTTATTTACCGCTTGATCGGTTGTTTGAGCACTTAACATAATAGCAATGAGTAATTCATGGTCTTTTCGATAATTCAATTCACATTTTGCATCTGGAAATAGTTTTGTTATTTCTTGGTAGATGAAATCAGGTTTACTTATTTGTGTTCCCATGTATCAAAGAACGCTTTTAGTGCTTCGGATTTTTCTGGGTTGTACTGGGCTTTATCTGGCTTTTTAGCAATCTTACTTCGTTTCAATAAAACACCATCCACATAACTCAATGAGGTTTTGTTGGCTTTGATCGCATCTAAGATTGCTCTTTTTATTTCATCTACTGTATAATGATCTTCATTTATCCATTTTTGAATCAATTCTATTTCAAGAGGTTTTAGTTGCTTTTGAAATTGTGTTTCCAATAAATCAACAACTTCTTCTTCTTTGGTTTCATAAATATTAGAAGAATTTGTCACTTCGAGTCTAATTTGAGTTTTATATATATCTATCAATTTATTAACGGTATTATCCAAAGAAAAATCTTCGGTTTCTTTTTGGTCATCATGCTTAACCAACCGAATTACTAGATATTTTCTTGCAATTAATCCATCTAGCACTTTTAATAGCTTATCCTCGGTAATGGTCAATTTCTTTACCAGCCTTGTAGGTGATATAAATGTATCACCTGCTTTTCTTTGTCTGTGTAGTTCAATCAACAAAAAGGCTTCTATTTCAGACAAGCCAATTTTTTTATAATTTTTAAGAAGCATCTTATCGAAATCTAAAATTTCTTCTTGTATCAATTTCTTGATAATTGCGTAATCCAAAGTAACACTTCCTATCTATTTTTTGCTAGTTTATTTAGTGTAGCCAAAGCTGCATTTTGTTCCGCTTCTTTTTTTGATTTACCTATTCCTTCACCCATTATAATATTTTCGTCCATATAGACTCTCGCAGTGAATTCTTTTTCATGAGCTGGACCTGTTTCTGAAACGATAATATACTGCAATGTTCGTTTGTCAGATTGTACTAATTCTTGTAATTTACTCTTATAATCATTATCTTCTTCATTCATATTTTTCTTAATAACTGGAAACACTACTTTTTCTAAGACTTTATAAGTTTCAAGGTATCCTTTGTCCATAAATATAGCTCCCAATAACGCTTCGAAGGCATCTGCCAATAACGCAGGTTTTTCCCTGCCACCTGACATTTCTTCGCCTTTTCCTAAAAGTAAATAATCTCCTAAATGAATACTTTTTGCATACTCGTAAAGAGATTGTTCACATACTTCTTGAGCTCGTTTTTTTGTGAGTACACCTTCTGATTCATCCAGATGTTCAAAAAGAAATTTAGCTACTGCTAAATCTAAAACAGCGTCGCCAACAAATTCTAGTCTTTCATTACTTTTCATATTTTGTTCATTGGCATAAGATGAATGCATCATCGCTCTTTCAAGCAAACTAAAATCATTAAATTTTAAATTGAATTTCTTTTCCAATTCTTTAATATCTTTACTCATTGCTCTTTTCCTTTTGTGATTCTAAATATGCTTCTACTTTTTGAAACACTTGTTTTCTACAAATATCTGCAGCTTGTCTGATTCCATTGTAAAATCCATAGGCATTGGATGATCCTTGCGCTTTTATAACCGGTCGATACAATCCATAAATAACTGCTCCACCAATTTCAGATGCATCCATTGCTTTTTTGAATGCTTTTAAATTCTTTCTTGCTAGTAGAGCTCCTATTTTTCCAAAGAATGAACTGGTTAAACTCTTCTTTAATATTTCACCCATTCCTTTGGCGGTACCTTCAATTGTCTTCATAACAATATTAGCTGTGAACCCATCGGAAATCATAATATCGCATGGTGGATCCAAGATAGTTTTTGGTTCCATATTTCCATAAAACTCAAATAAATCTGTGTTTGAAAATAGTTCAAACACTTCATGGTCAAGTTCTCTACCTTTTCCGGGTTCTGTACCAATATTGATAAGTCCAACTACTGGATTTTCTATATTTAAAACTTCTTCAGCATATATTTTTGCAAAATATGCTTGTTGAAGCATATACTCTGGTCTAATCGTTAAATTTCCACCTGCATCCAGCAATATTTTAGGTTTGCCACTAACTGATGGTATAACAGGTGCTATAGCTGTTCTTTTGAATCCTTTCATCCTTCGCACTAAAATATGAGCACCAGCAATCAAAGCTTGTGTAGCGCCACTAGAAACGACCGCATCTGCTTCATCATTTCTTAAACTCGACAAGGCTCTTGCCATTGATGATGTTTCTTTATGTGTTTTAATGGCATGAATAGGATTTTTTTCTCCCATAGGTATTTGATAGGGAGCATGCACAATAGTAACTCTATTCGGATTTGTAAGTAAAGGCTTAATAATCTCTTCATCACCATAAAGAATTATCTCAATATCATCTATTTTTTTAAGAGCTAACATTACTCCCTCAATTTGTTCTTTTGGTGCGTAATCTCCACCCATTGCATCGACAGCTATTCTAATCATTTTCCTTCACCTCTATAATAAAATAGTATAACATAAATCAATCTAAATTATAAGAATCATTTGCTTTTATTGCTTTATTTGTCAACTTTCTAGATAGAATATCTTGACTACCAATAATGTCTATCGCATCGACAAATGCTTGTTCTAGTATTTCTTGATCATTCACTAAATTTGCCATTTTAAAACTTGGAATTCCAGACTGGGTATTCCCAAACACCTCGCCAGGACCTCTTAGAGATAAATCGTATTCACTAATTAAGAATCCATCGTTTGTCTCTTTGAGAATCTGTAGTCTTTCACTCGATTCTAATAAATTGTCGACAACTAAGTAGCAATATGATTGGAATTCATCTCTTCCGATTCTTCCTCGTAATTGGTGAAGTTGAGCTAACCCAAATGAGTTTGCATTCACAATCACCATGACCGTTGCATTCTTAACATCCACACCAACTTCAACTACGGTAGTGGATATGAGTGTATCCGTGCTGTTTCGATAAAATCGATCTAAAACAATGGTTTTATCTTGATCAGACATTTTCCCATGTAACACATCAATACGGTACTTCTGTCCAATTTTATTTTGTAAAACTATATTAAGTTCTTCTACCGAAATCTTTAATGAAGTTTCTGAATCAAGAATTTTGGGACAAATGAAATAGGCTTGATGTCCTTTTTTTAATTCTTTTTCTACTTGAACCAGTAACTTGTCTAATTCTTCATATTCGATAATGTCTGTTTCAATATCTAGTCTTCCCTCAGGTTTTTGTTTGATAAATGAAATATCAAGATCTTTGTATATGGATATTGCTAATGTTCTAGGAATAGGAGTAGCACTCATAAGTAATACATCAGGTATGCTTCCTTTCAGTCGCAATTCTTTTCTTTGGTTCACTCCGAATCGGTGTTGCTCGTCGATAACAACAAATCCTAAATTATGAAAATCAATGCTTTCTTGAATCAATGATTGTGTACCGATAATGATATGAACCTCATTGCGTTTCATTTCATCCATAATCAATCGTTTTGTCTGCACTGCTAAATCTGATGTTAACAAACGTATTTTTACTCCATAAGAAGTTAGATATTTTTGAAACGTTTCATAATGTTGCTTCGCTAGAACCAAGGTTGGTGCCATAATTGCAACTTGAACATTCGCAGATACAACTGCCAAGCTAGCAATAATACTTACGATTGTTTTTCCGGAGCCAACATCACCTTGAAGGAGCCGGTTCATTTGGTTCGGTTTTTTCAAGTCTTTAAATATTTCATTGGTCGCTTGTTGCTGATCTTTTGTTAAAGTGAATGGCAACTTACTTATAAAATCTCTAACCAAATTAATATCATATTTCTTTGCCTTGGTCACAATGGATTGATTTAGTTTTTTTAAAGACTCCATTTTGAGAGCAAAATGCAATAATTCTTCATAGATAATTCGCTTCTTAGAAATATGGATATCATGCTCAGATTTTGGATTATGTATAATTTGAATTAAGTCATTAATATTTGGAATCTGATGTTTTGATAAAATCCTCTTTGGTAGTGTTTCAGCTAGTTTAGTATCAAATGACATAACTTCACGAATAATTTTTCTAAAATTCGCATCTTTAATATCATTCAACCCATATATTGGTAATATTCCTGGTTGATAGTTTTTCTTTAATACAATATTACTTGCAGTAAAACTAGAATAATTTTTAAGAAACTTACCAGTAATAATAATTTCTACTCCTGGTTGCAGAGCTTTCGCTAAAAAACGACGATTAAATATACTCACTTGAAATACGATGCGATTCGTTTCCACTTGAACAGATAGTTTATCTAAATTCTTGCGTATAAAGTATATTTTGGATCTAGCCTTTACCGTTACCTCCAAAGTGCATTCCGTATTAAGTTCTACTGAGTCAAAAGAATGAATCTTATGGGTTTCATATTTCGCAGGAAAAGAGAACAATAAATCATTTATTGTCTCAATACCTTGATTTTTTAATTTAGCGGAAATTTTAGGACCAATACCTTTTACTTCAATTAATTGACTCATGCGAACCTCGTATATATTCGTTACCCTATTATACAAAAAAAAGAGGTATCAAACAATACCCCTTTATATTTCTATTCGACTGTAATTATATAGGAATAAATATCTTGTCCACCATTGATGATTTCAACTTCTACAGGAAACTTATTCGTTACATATTTTTCTAATTCATTCACTTCTTCTTTTGTTATATCAGACCCATACATAACCGTACAGATTTCTGCTGATTCATCGATCATATCTCTTAGTAAGTGTTCACAAGTTTGAACTCTAGTTTCATTACTTGTGATCAGTTGACCATTAAAGATCCCCATGAAATGTCCTTTAGTTATCTTAAGACCGTTCAAGACACTGTCTCTAATAGCATAAGTAACTTCTCCACTTTTGACCCCATCGATGTATGTATTCATTTCTTCAAGATTTTCTTCAATATCTTGTGTTGCATCAAACATCGTTAACCCAGCGTATCCTTGAGAAATTGTTTTTGCTTTTAAGACTCTAACATCAACATCCTCAATCAACTTAGCAGCTGCATCAGCTGAAAGCATAACGTTTTTATTGTTTGGAATTATAATAACGTGATCTGCGTTGATTTCTTCTACAGCTTTTACAAAGTCTTCTACTGAAGGATTCATTGTTTGTCCACCTTCAATAATAAAGTCACAACCCATTTCAATAAATGTTTCTTTTAGTCCGTCACCATTTACGACAGCAACCAACGCATATTTTTTCTTAAGATTTGGTGCTATGCTAAGAGAATGATCATGTCCACAATCACAATCATCTTGATGATCAATCGATTGGTGCAATAACACTTCTGTGTGTTGTAAATTCATATTTTCAATTTTCATATTGATAAAGAATCCGTAATGTTGAGCTAAGTTCAATGCATCTCCTGGAGTTTTTGTATGAATATGTACCTTCAGTATATTCTCATCTACAACTACAACCAATGAATCTCCTAGAGGTGATATCATTGATGTAAAATCTTTTTGATTGAATTCATCCATTTTCTCAACTTGCATAATAAATTCTGTACAATAACCGAAGTCATCGCCTTCAACATGTTGAATATTCGTAAGATTCACTTTGTAATCAGAGTCTTGAACTTTTGATTCATAAATTTTACCGTTTAATGCATCATACATTCCCTTAACGATTTCAATGAAACCAGCAGCACCTGAGTCTACAACTCCCACTTCTTTAAGAATAGGAAGCAAATCAGGGGTTCTAATAAGAGATTCATCTAATTCGATAATATATTCTTCGAATAATTGTTCAAAACTATTCACAGAATTACAAACTGAAACTGCTTTATCAGCTGCTTCTCTTGAAACAGTTAACATCGTACCTTCAACAGGATTTATAACCGCTGCGTAAGCTTGTTCAACGCCCAATCTAAGCGAGTTTGAAAATACTTCTGGGTCTGCAACATCATAACCTTTTAAGCCTTTAGCAATACCGCTAAATAATTGAGACAGAATCACTCCTGAATTTCCTCTAGCTCCCATAAGCATTCCTCTAGCTAAAATTTTAGATATGTTTCCAATTGACTCGTCTGTGCTTGATTCAATTGATTTTGAACCAGCAGACATTGTTGCTGACATGTTTGATCCAGTATCTCCATCTGGTACAGGGAATACGTTTAAATCATTAATATAATTCATGTTGTTTCTTAATCTTATGCTACCATTCTTAATAATTGTTTTAAATGTTTGACCATCTAATTGATGAATTGACATAGTTAACTCCTCGTTTTTTTTTGATTTATTTAAAAGATTTTTCACTGTAATTTCACTTCAAAAAAAGCAATAACATTATATCATATCCCTATTAAACTAGCAATAACTTTGATTATCAAAGTAATATCTTGCAAATATTGATTTTTTTCCCTTGCATTTTTTTTAATTTATGGTAAAATTAGTAATGCTGAAAACCTTACAGAAACGGAGTGATAATATGGCAAGAGAATGCAGTGTTACTGGTAAAAAAATTATGTCTGGTAATAGCCGTTCCCATTCATTACATGCTACAAAGAGAATTTGGAAAGCGAACTTGCAAAAAGTTAAAGTTGTAGACGAAAATGGTCAAGTTAAGAAAACTTGGATTTCTGCTAGAGCATTAAAAAGCGGGAAAGTTAATAGAGCTTAGATATATTTTTACCATATTAAAAAAAGAAAAGCAGAGAATTTCTGCTTTTTCTTTTGCTTTTAATTAAGTATAACGGTTACTTGGGACTGCGTTAGATTGTATGTATTTAGAGTAACATTAAAATGATAATAATATATTGTAATTGAATCACCTGCGTAAAAGTTAGCATATAAATAATCTTGCAAACTTTCCAAATCGGTAATATTAAAATCATTAATACGAACAACCAAATCTCCACCATTTAAAATACCTTCTAATGCTCTTTGGCTTTCAATGGACTTGATAATAAGCCCTTCTGTCACCCCGTTTGGTAATGTTACTGTCAAAGAATCATGACTAGTTCCATCAATATTTATGGTAGGCAAAATCACATTAGGTCCTGAAATAACATGAGACACAGAATAGAAAGTAGCGCCAATTCTTGGCATTATGGTATTGTTTGGAATATCGTCAGCTTCAATTCTAGCAATCACTTCTTTAACAAGGTTCACTGGAATCGCAAAGCCCATTCCTTCAATTTCTATGTCTGAATACTTCGATACGTTAATTCCAATAACCTCTCCAGCTAAATTAAATAGCGGTCCACCACTATTACCGCTATTGATTGCAGAATCATGTTGCAAATATTTGATATATCGATTCGCATCGACCTCTCTATTTAAGCCAGATAGAATACCCATTGTTACAGAATTAAAGAAATTATATCCGATTGGATTCCCAACCGCTAAAACAATTTCACTAACATGCTGAGCATCTGAATCTCCAAAAAGAGACACTGCAATATTTGATAACCCCACACTACTAAATGTTAGTACTGCAAGATCGACCTCCTCATCCACTCCTACTAAAGTAGCTGTAACAGTTGATTCATCAGGCAAATAGATTTTAAAATCGGTACCTTCTTCAACAACGTGATGATTGGTAACTATATAATACAGTTGATGAGCTAAATCATATTTATAAACAACCCCGGACCCAATACTTACTTGATCATTTGGTAAATAAGTTGTGATTCCAAATACGCTTTTTTCAGCTACATCAATTACGGAATATATGTCTTGTTGAAAATCATCTACATAAAGTTCAATTTGCTCTTGTGATAACATTTCATTTATATTAGCTAATACTTGAGCATAAATTTGATCATATAGATCTTGATCTAAATCTTCAATAACGTATTGATATACATCATTATATACATCATCATAGATATCATCATAAATCTGTTTTACTAAATCAATATAATCTTCATAATAATATACTGTTTCATTTAGAGCTGTAGTCGTAACTGGAATTGTTGACAAAGGTTGTGGTGTAGTTGTATCTGCAACAATTGTATTTGAAAATACAAGTAAATTCATTGTTAAAATGATCCCAGATACTACGATAGCGCTTATAAATAAATAAAGTTTTTTCATACTAATCAGCAACCTTTGCTTTTAACTCAATATTATCGATAAATATCAAAACACCATCTCGATATAATGAAATAGATATGATGTCTCCAACTTTATATTTTGAAAAATTATAAACAAAATCCTCCGCAGATGTTAATACAATATCTGCTATTTGTACGATGACATCGTCTTCTTGGACATACCCATCGAAACTAGCACCTTCTACTATTGCAAATATATAGAATCCCTCAGTTACACCATTTGGTATAATCGCACCAATCGAGATTAGATCAGACACATGTCCACCTATTTCTCTGAAATTGATTCCTAATACAGGTTTTTGTAGTGAATACCCAAATTCTTCAATATCAGCACAAATTGCAGCTACTAAATTACTAGGAATCGCAAATCCCATACCTTCTATGTCAGTAGCAGCTAACTTAATAACGTTAATACCAATGACATCACCATTGATATCAAATAATGCTCCACCGCTATTACCGCTATTGATTGCTGCATCATGTTGAATATAATTTACAAACATGTCATTCACATTATCTCCATCGATATCAAAGAAGCGATCTAACCCAGATACAATACCCATGGTCATTGTTCCGTAAAAATCATATCCTCTTGGATGTCCAACTGCTAAGATTATATCACCTTTATTGACTTGAGAACTATCTCCAAAATCAGAAACAGTATATTCATCATCCGACAAGAAATATAGAACAGACACGTCGACCAAATCATCGACTCCAACTAATATAGCAAGACTAGTTGATTCGTCTTCAAATTGGATTTCAAATGAAGTTCCCTCTTCTACTACATGATTATTGGATACAACATAATATTTATTCGCTACATGTTTATAAATGACACCAGATCCATAAGATATTTGTTGTCCTGTATCATCATAACTAATAACTCCTACAACCGAGTTTGCAGACTGTAACTGCACGTTATAAATCATGTCTATCACGCTCGCAGCTGAAATAGTTATCGTACCCGCTTCAATTTGACTCGTCAATTCTTCTATCACTTGAGCATAAATCAGTTCAAATCGTTCTTCCGAAAGATTGCTGATCACTTCCGCTCTTACTTGATCATATAATTCTTCATATATCATTTGATATACGTCTGAGATTACCATATCAAAATCAATCTGAGTTGTCGTTACTGGTGGTTGTGTAGTATATGTAGTCGCTGGTATCGTAGAGGATACCGTAGCTGTCAAAGATGAATTTGTTGTTTCATTTGCAGTGGTACTAAAATCATTTGTACAGCTTATAAATAACAGAGACGTCAATAGTACTCCTAAAAATATATATATTTTTTTCATTGTAAGCTCCTTTCAGAAGTATTATAGCATACATAATATTGATTTATTGTGAAGTATGCGTTAGGAATTTGTGTGTTCATAATCATCACTAGAAATCACAAGAATCTTCCCTTTCGAAAACTCAATCTCACCGCTACCTTCATTGGAAACGCAAAGTGAATCATTTGTGTTCAAATAATAATTATTAACTGAAAACTTAAATCCTTTTATAGACAGATTATAACAATCTTCAATAGCAAAGAATGATATATATTTCTTATAGTTATTTACTTTATGTCTTCCTTTGCTCAACATATAAATATAATGAGAGTTATCTCTCATCGAAAAATTGTATTTTTTTATTAAGTTTATATTGGCGAGAAAATGATCCATTCGACCACTTATACCACCATATACTTCAATTTCATTATAATCCATATTGTTGTAGACGTAGTCAAGTGTGAAGGCTAAATCCGTCAAATTTTTTTCTTTATCCAATTTAATTATATGGTTGCATTTTGCCTTTATTTTTTCGTATTTTTTTGGGTCAATAGAATCAAAATCTCCCACAGCTAGGTCAATTCCTTTTGATAAGTTTGACAAATACTCTAATCCAGAATCTACTCCAACAATAAATTCATTAGCTTCTTCAAAATAAAAATGTTTAAAATCATAATTGTTAGGTCCACAAAATATTTTAATTTTCTCAAACATTTTCTAACTCCTTAATCAGTTCGTTTCGATTGCTTCGATTGAAAATGTAAGATCCCACAACAATCACATCACAATGGACATCACTCACTAGTTTTGCAGTATCCAAATCAATACCACCATCAACTTCTATTAAAAAATTATAGTTTTCAATTTTTCTTTTTGAATTCAAATATTTAATTTTATCAAGTGATTTTGAAATGAATTTTTGTCCACCCTTACCTGGTTCAACACTCATGATCAACACCAAATCTACTTCAGATAATATGTTATCTAAAACTCTTATATCTGTATTTGGTTTAATAGATATCCCAACTTTTACGTCTCTGGATTTTATATAACGGATCAATGAAAGTGGATTTTCTGTAGCTTCATAATGGAATGTTACAAGGTCAGCCCCTGCCAAAATATATTTTTCAATATATTTCTTTGGATTTTCAATCATTAAATGACAATCAAAAAATTGGTTGGAAAGTTTTTTTAACAATTTTAACATGTGAAAATCATATGTAGAATTTGGAACAAACTTCCCATCCATCACGTCAAAATGTAACCATTTAGCTTCTGAAATGGATTTTATTTCTGATTCTAGTTTATTAAAATTACAAGTTAAAAACGAAGGTGAACAAATCATATTAATCCCTCTTATATTTTGGCTTAATTGCTAATATTTCTTGAAATATCGTTACATAATTATCATATCTAATATTTAGTATTTCTCCCGCATTCATAAGTCGTTTTACTTCACAACCCGGCTCGTGAATGTGGTTGCATTCATGAAACTTGCATTTGCTACTATGTTGAAAGAAATCTGGATAATAATACTTTAACTGATCACTTTGAAAATTTTCAAACTCTAACTTTGAAAATCCCGGGGTGTCAGCTATATAACCCTTACCAAATTCGTAGATTTGGACATGACGAGTTGTATGTTTTCCTCTACCCAATGCTTTCGAAATTTCATTTGTTGCTAAATTCAAATTTGGGTCTATTGTATTTAATAATGTTGATTTGCCAGCTCCAGTTTGACCAGCTAGAACATTTACCTTGTGATCGGTAATGTCTAATATCTCATTCATACCAACTTTCGTCACTTTGCTGAAATATATGACTTTGAAATATTGTTCGTAATAGCTTAATTTCTTCTTCAAATCTTCAAGTTCAATTTCTGTCATTAGGTCTACTTTTGTAACAATAATAATTGGTACAATATTGAACGCTTCAATCATTGCTAAAAATTTGTCTAGAAGTAAAAAACTAAAATTTGGTTTTTTAGCTGAATTCACCAATAGTGCTTGATCTACATTGCTTATCATTGGTCGATAAAGTTCGTTTTTACGTTCATATACTTTTGTAATGTTATCTTCCGTATAGTCAACAATATCACCAACCTTAGGACTAATATTTTTATACCGAAATATTCCCAAAGGTTTGATCACATATTCTTGCCTGTTATCATCTTGTACGGTGTAAAGTCCACCGATTAATTTTGTTATTCTACCTTTTTTCAAATAAACCCTCCATTTAAAATGACTGCATTAATATTATACCAAAAAATGAAAAAAAAGAAGGCTTTCGCCTTCAAAATAATTAAATTGACTCTACGTGCTTACGGAAATATGCTTGAGTGTGATCACATACAGGACAAAGCTTAGGAGCGTTTTTCCCAACGTGAATATGTCCACAATTTGTACAAATCCATATTGTTTCATCATTATCAGAGTGGAATACTAAATCTCCTTCTAATTTAGAAAGTAATTTAAGATATCTCTCTTCATGCCTTTTTTCAATATCGGCTACCTTAGTGAATAAAAATGCTATTTTTGTGAAGCCTTCTTCTTTCGCTGTTTCTGCAAATTCTTTGTACATTTCTGTCCATTCGTAATGTTCACCAGCAGCTCCATCTTTTAAGTTTAGGTCTGTAGTCGGAATTTTTCCGTCATGAAGTAACTTAAACCAAATTTCTGCATGTTCTTTTTCGTTTCCAGCAGTTTCTAAAAAATAATCAGATATTTCTAAATAACCTTCTTTTTTAGCGGCTGAAGCATAGTAAGTATACTTGTTTCTTGCTTGTGATTCTCCTGCAAAAGCAGACATTAAATTTTGTTCTGTTTTACTTCCTTTTAGTTCCATCTTAAATATCCTCCTTATTTTTTTTAATCTCCAAATGTAATGCCAATAGCTCTAGCAGAGTTTACTAAATCTCCATGAGGGTTTACAATTCTCGCTCCACCAGTACTAGTTTGTCCAGTTTGTCCTGAACCTACAACTTCTTCTACTCTAACCGAATCCATTCTGTCGTTATTAATAACAACCATTCTACCGTATTCGTTGTTCGCTACCATTTCAACAGCGTAAGCACCATATTTTGTTCCTAATACACGGTCATATTGATCGGTAACTCCACCTCTTTGAATGTATCCTAAATTCGTAACTCTTATATCCTGACCAGTGACTGGTTTGACAATTTTCTCTAATTTCTCCGCTAATTGATCACAAACGCCACCTAGTTTAACAGAATCTGGGCTATCTTCATCAATTGCTTTTATAGTAACATCTCCATCGATTGGTTTTGCACCTTCTGACACACAAATGATAGTAAATTTTGATCCTCTATTGTAACGGTCAAAAACAGTTTTCGCTACTGACTTTATATCATATGGAATTTCAGGAATTAAAATTACATCAGCTGATCCAGAAATACCACCCTCTAAAGCTAACCATCCTGCATTTCTACCCATCACTTCTAAAATCATTACTCTATCATGTGAAAAAGCAGTTGTATGTAATGCATCTAAACTTAACATTATATGATCCAATGCTGTCCGGTAACCAAATGTGATTTCAGTTGCAGGAACATCATTGTCAATTGTTTTTGGAATACCAACAACATTCACACCTTTTCTAGCAAAGTCTCTAGCTGAAGTTAGGGTTCCATCTCCACCAATAATAATCAATGCATCAACGTTGTGTTTCTTTAAATTTTCTACAGCAACATCTGACACATCTTTATATGTAGTAGCTCCTTTATCATCTGTTACTTTATATTTGAATAAATTGTCTTTATTCGACATCTTCAAAATGGTACCACCTTGATGGAAAATACCAGATACTACTTTTAAATCCAATTTAATAAAATCATCGGTATATAAGCCATGATATCCACCCATAAATCCAATCACTTCATAATTATATTTTAATATAGCAGTTTTAACAATTGCTCTAATAACTGCATTTAACCCTGAACAATCTCCGCCTCCTGTTAATAAGGCAATTCTTTTAACTTTTTTTTGCACGATTTTTCACCTTTTCCTTAAAAAATTAACATATTTATTCTACCATTTTTATAAGCAACAGTCAATCAATTAAGCATATTAATCGCTTTCTTTTTGATATCTCAATTGGCCACATGCTGCATCGATATCTGTGCCTTGTTCACGTCTCAAAGTCACATTAATTCCTCTTTTTATCAATTGAGCATGAAATTTTGCTGCAGATTGTTGATCGGATTTTTTGTAATTGAACTCATTGATAGGATTATAAGGAATCAAATTTACATAAGCATTCATACCACGAATCAAATTGCTTAATTCATCCGCATGTTTGGTGGAATCATTTACTCCTTTTAGTAGTATATATTCAAATGTAATACGTCTTCCTGTTGTTTTAAAATATACATTACACGCTTTAATTATGTCTAAAATAGGATATGTTTTGTTAATTCTCATTAACTTTGACCTTAGTTCATCATTAGCGGCGTGTAAACTAATTGCTAAATTCGCTCTAATTTCTTCCTTTGCATAGTCATAAATTCTAGGTACAATTCCACATGTTGAAACGGTAATATGCCTTGAACCTATTTGTAGTCCTTTCTTGTAATTCACTACCCGAATAAAATCCATAACATTATCATAATTATCAAATGGTTCACCTGTTCCCATTACAACAATATGCGTGACCTTTATTCCTTGATGATTCTGTACTGAAGTAATTTGACTTACTAATTCATGTATTTCTAAGTTTCGTTGTTTTCTCAACAACCCAGATGCGCAAAAAGAACATCCCATATTACACCCAACCTGGCTTGTAACACAAACGCTTTGTCCATATTCGTGCGTCATAAGAACTGTTTCAATCAAACTTCCATCGCTTAATTTGAATAGATACTTAACGGTTCCATCACTAGATTCTTTCACTGTGTCAATACTCAAATCGGCAATTTCAATATTTGCTTTTAAAAACTCCTTTAAATCATTGCTAATATTTGTCATGTTATCAAAGTTGTATTCTTGCTGTTCATATACCCATTTGTATAATTGATCAGCACTGAATGCTTTGAATCCATTTGCAACAAGATATTCTTTTAATTTCGTGATTGTAAAATCATAAAAATTTAACATTTATTTAATCCTTCCTTTTTCTCGAAGTAACGATTACTCCCAAACCAAAGAAAACAATTGTTACTCCAAGAATTAACAATATATGGCCAAACACTGGAAATATCGTATTGCTATAAACAAAATTGACTCCTGTAAATTCTAAAAACTCTTGAGGCATATTAGATAAATCCATAGCTTCACTCATCATTACTTGCCTCAATAATACTGCTGGATGAGCGAATGGGAAAAATCGTATAACTGTTTGTACTCCTGATGGTAAATTTCCGATTGGAACATATCAACCCATAAGAAAGCCGATAATGGAACCGAATACTGTGCTTACAGCACCGAATGCGTTATTTGATTTCACAAAGGATATAATCAAAAATATAACTGAAGAACTCATTAGAACAGATAACATTATGATTCCTAACACTTTTACAAGTCCGAATATACTTATTAGTTCTCCTCCAGAAAGTAAAATATAGATTTCAGCAAAGATCAATGAACATATACTCATGATGAACCCTACTACGCAAGAAGAAATGACATACGATAACACCAATCCTGTACGTTTAATAGGAGAAACCTTAAAATCATTTATAACACCAGTAGAATAATCATTTACTATCGTTCCATACGCTCCTAGTGTGGTCGTAATTGTGGCCACAGTAACAACCCCAGCCATAATCCAACTATCCATTAAGAATCGCGTATTAACACCGCTGTTCTCTAAACCAGAAGGAACACTGCCTAACATCATGTCTCCCAAGAAAAGAACAAACAATAGAATGATTATGAACACGCCTAGCATAGAAAAAAATACAGACATTTTATCTCTAAAATATAGTTTCACATTTCGTTTAATTAGACTTAAAATCATTCTCTAATCTCCTTTCCAGTAACTTCAATAAAGGCGTCATCTAGTGTACCATTGAATACTTGAAAAGACTCTAAATTTGCTTCAATATCGTTTAGAATTGAGATGCTTTGAATTGTTTTATCCAATTTCACAATATATAAATCGTTTTTCTTTTGAAATACTATATTATTAGTTTTAAAATACGTTTCTAATGTTTTCTTATTTTTAGGCTTTATTCTTAATGAATCGCGAGAATACAAATCTTTCAATTCTGTAGGCGTACCTTTTGCTGCTATAATCCCTTCATCTATGATGACTACATAATCCGCTTCATCCGCTTCTTCCATATAATGCGTTGTTAAGAAAACAGTCATGTTTTCTTGTTCTTGAAGTCTTTTGATTGTATCCCATACATTCTTTCTTGTTTGCGGGTCTAACCCAGTTGTAGGTTCGTCTAAAAACAATATCTTCGGTTTATTGATCAAAGCTCTTGCGATATCAGTTCTTCTTCTTTGACCGCCTGACAACTTTCCATAGAATCGATTAGACAAATCTGTAATCCCCGTTATTTTCATGGCTTCCTTTATCCTAGATTGTAATTCTATTTTTGATAAGCCATAAAAGCTGCCTCTTGTAGCTATATTCTCTTTTACGGTTAAAAGTGGATCCAATACACCATCTTGAAACACAATTCCAATGGAAGAGCGAATTTTATCATCATGTTCTCCAACTTTGAAACCATTCACAAATGCTTCCCCTTCATTGTTTGTAAGAAGTGTAGATAAAATATTTATTGTGGTGCTTTTTCCAGCTCCATTAGGACCAAGGAAAGCAAACAATGAACCTTCTTCAACATAAAAATTAATTCCCTTAACGGCTTTTATAGTACCGTAATTTTTATGTAAGTTTTTCACTTCAATTATATTCCCCATATTCCCTCCTATTTGTTATTAAAATTATATCATAAACTATATATATTTTTAAGTCAAATAAAAGGCCAAGTGAAAACTTGACCTTTCTGTTTAACGCAACTCTGCATCTAATGTTTCTTTTAAGTGTTTCAAGATGCGATTTATTACAACATCAACTTCTTTTGCTTCTAGTGTTTTTTCTGAGTTTTGCAATGTTAATTTTAGAGCAACTGACTTTTTAGATTCCTCAATATTTTCTCCTTGATAGATATCAAAAAGTTCAAGATTCACAAGTGTTTTTTTGCCAGCAACTTTTACTTCTTCCAATAATCTATTAATTGTTATTGACTGATCTAATACAATCGCTAAATCTCTCGTTACTTCTGGGTATTTTGGAATTTCTTCAAATACTAAG
>Ga0075122_10001306_pt1 | contig 17885 bp, 20 predicted proteins | sample AntAceMetag02UKB_FD_69790 | JGI IMG/M metagenome (GOLD analysis project Ga0075122, IMG submission 69790) | Saline lake microbial communities from Ace Lake, Antarctica - Antarctic Ace Lake Metagenome 02UKB | ecosystem: Environmental > Aquatic > Non-marine Saline and Alkaline > Saline | place...
GAGTTAGATTAAACCGCACGCCGCACCCCTTGTGGTGCTCCCCCGCCAATTCCTTTAAGTTTCAGTCTTGCGACCGTACTTCCCAGGCGGCGAGCTTAATGCCTTCGCTTCGACACTGCACATACTCGAAGTATGTGCAACACCTAGCTCGCAGCGTTTACGGCCAGGACTACTCGGGTATCTAATCCGGATCGCTCCCCTGGCTTTCGTCCCTCACCGTCAGATCCGTTCTAGCTGAGCGCCTTCGCCACAGGTGGTCTTCAAGGGATCACAACATTTTACCGCTCCCCCAAGAATACCCTCAGCTCCTCCCGGTCTCAAGTTTAGTAGTGTCTCCTGCACGTTGTACAGTTAAGCTGCACAATTTCACAGAAGATTCACTAAACCGGCTACGAACGCTTTAGGCCCAATAATCATGGTTGCCACTCGTGGCGCTGGTGTTACCGCGGCGGCTGGCACCAGTCTTTCCCACCACTTATTCGCCAAAGGATTTAGCTTTGGCAAAAGCCTATGTAAAACATAGGCACTTTGGATCCCCTTATCACACTTTCGTGCATTGTAAAGGTTTCGCGCCTGCTGCACCCCGTAGGGCTGGGACCAGTATCTCAGTGTCCCTCTCGGGGCTCCCTCTCTCAAGGCCCCTACAGATCTTCGGTTTGGTGGGCCGTTACCCCACCAACAGCCTAATCCGCCGCCGGCTCATCCTTAGGCACGAATTTCAGAGATAAGACATTCCAGTCATAATCTCATATCAAGTATTACACTCAGTTTCCCGAGATTATCCTTGACCTAAGGTTAGATTACCGACGTGTTACTGAGCAGTCTGCCGATCTTACGATCTGACTTGCATGGCTAATTCGAATCCAAATAGCAGCAACCTCCCGCAGGATCAACGGGTATTCTCTTTGTTTTATATCCCTGATGTGTATTGGTCGCATTAATTATAAGGAATTGTTAGGTTAAATTTCCTAACATGTATTTCTAACATGTTTTAGGTTATAGTTTTCACATTTTTACATGGAACTTAATTCATACTTAACCGTAGTAGTTAAGCATACATACGCACTCAATTTGTGCAAAAGTTCTTGCGTTTGCTTTATACAAACTCCTTTTGCAGAAGTTCGGTGATGATACTTATTTGTGCAAGGCTTTGAGATTAAGAGGTTATATTTAAAGCTTTGTGTCGTTAATTTGGAGTTTTTACTCGATAAACCAGAATAGTATGGGTAAGTGTATATTATATTTAGTTCTTATAAAGGATTAGTGTTGCCAATTAGCGTAGGTCTTTGTGTGTTTAGGTTGATAGATTTGTTACGGATTATGTGTAATTTAGCAAAGACTGAAGCGGTGCCGTTACGGAAGCTCATCTCTAATAAGCTGAAGTAGGCACGGCAACACGGATTAAATAAAAAAGGAAAGAAGAAAAAGAGAAAGAAAAAATTAAGAGGATTTACAATAAGCACGTCCAGAGTTGTCATAAGCACACCCATATGTACATTTATAATACTCTTTTTTGATCTTGTTACCTTCATGACAAACATGCGTCACTAAAGAATTTTTATCATAAATGCTCCAGGAACATTTATTCTTTATATGTAACCACACCGTAAAAAGGCCAGGATCACTAACACCTATCGATACATACCCAGGAGATAATGGTGATGGATTTTGACTGGTTATACAACTATCACCGAGAGGAGAATGAGTTATCTGTGTCTTGTAAAGAGTGTAAGGGTGTTGTCGTGCTACATTTTTTCCTGCACTTGCTTCTCCAGCGATATTTGCTTGTTCAGCATCTGTTGTTTCAGTATTAACGACTTTTGTTGCTCCTTTTCCACTCATTAATACAACTAATGCAACTACTGCCACAATGGCGACAATTGCGATATAAGCATAATTGTTTTTTTCCATGTTATCACCTTGGATATTATATAGTATACATTTTTGTATATTAAACTATATAAATGTTTTGGAAAAGAAAAGAAATCTATAGTAAGCTCCTCAATAAAAGAAAAGAAAAAGGAAATTATTCTGCACTTGCAGGACAAGCTCTCTGTATGCATGTTCCACCATTAGAACATTTACTGCCAGCACCAGAACATGCACCTTCATCACAATTATTAGTAAAAGCATTCCAGCAACTCCATCCTGATTCACTAACTGTAACTTCTTCGTATACATCTCCAGATCCTCCTTTTACAGACGGAGACATTCCTTTAGCAGCTACTACACCGCTCATTAGTAAAACAATAGCAATAATCGCAATAAGAATATAATCATTTTTTTTCATATTTGAACCACCTTAAAAAGTAAAGATTAATGTATTTATATTTAAATATTACTTAATGATGGGTTTGTTAAAGAGAAAAGAAAAAGAAAAAAATTTGTGTTTAGTCGCTTGCACTACTACGTTTGCATGCGCCATCTTCACAAGTTGTTCCTCTTGGACATGGAAATCCACTTTGTCCACCCGTAGGTACAGGCCCATATATTCCTTCTACGGTAAAACAATAAGCTTCCAATACCATAATATCATCAATACAATAATCAATGATTTCGCGTTGTATTCCAATTGCAGGATCAATATACTTTACACTTCCTTTAACAAAACGATCAGGTCCTCCATCAGTATCAGTACAGGAAAAGTCTATATTTGATGGGCCAGTGCAAACTCCGTTTTCACAATTACAATATTCAGCCCTCCAACCTGCAAAAAAGTTATTGGTGCACCAAGCGTCCTGTTGGGCGTTGTCTGTGAAACAATAATCTTCATAAGTTTCAGATTCATAAGTTACTTCACCATATACTAAAGGCTCAAATCCACCATCTGAATCTATGCATTTATCTCGAGTATCTCCTCTAATTGCTTGCCCGCCTAAATTTCCACTATCACTACTTTCAAAATTTAAGTTAGGTGTTACCTTCTTCGTTATTCCATTTCCACTCATTAAAACTACTAACGCAACTACTGCCACAATGGCGACAATTGCAATATAAGCATAATTGTTTTTTTCCATGTTATCACCTTTGATAATGTATAGTATACGTTTCTGTATACTAAACTATATAAATGTTTCGGAAACTAGGTGTGTTAAGAAATAATTGACTTAAGCTCAGGAATGTAAAATAAAAGAAAAAGGAAAAATTAAACTTCACTGAGAGGTTTAACTAAAGACCCCATATCACACATACATGCGCCAGTGTTGGAACAGTAACAACCTTCTATACAACTAGATGGACAGGGAGTACATTGATCACCAGATGTACATTCTAGAGCATCACCTTGTGGCGGTCCTGCTTTATTCACCAAAGCTGTAGCGCTTCCTTGTCCAGCTAAATTATCGTCATTATCTACTTTAACACTTCCTGTGTTCATTGTTAAAGCAACTACTGCAACTATTGCAACAATAGCCACGATAGTAATGTAAGCATAATTGTTAGTTTCTTTTTTCATGTTTTCACCTCTATGATGATTATACAGTATACACTTATGTATATTAAACTATATAAATGTTTTGGAAATTAGGTGTTAAGAAAGAAATGGCTTAAGCTCTGCAATAAAATAAAGAGAAAAAATAAATAATTATTGGCAAGCCCCCTCATTACAACCATTATCGCATTCAACAAGATGTTCTGTTATTAATGAGCCACCTACAGGGCAACTATAGGTTTTAAGACCATCATCAGTACAGTATGATTGTAAATGCACAATGGCATCTCCAGTAGGATTATAATTTAAAATCACATATTTAACTTGATTAGACATTGGAGTAAAAAAACTAGTTATACAGGTTGGAACTTCAATTTGTTTCTCTGAGATTATGGTGTAAGGCTGTTTTTGTGTCTGTTTACTAAACCTTGCTTCGCCAGCGATATTTGCTTGTTCAGCATCTGATGCTGTTTCTAAATTTACGACTTTTGTTGCCCCGTTTCCTCCGAGGAAAGAGACTAAAGCTACGATAATAACGATTGCAACAATTGCAATATAAGCATAATTGTTTTTTTCCATGTTTTCACCTTTAATATTAATAGTATACATTTTTGTATATTAAACTATATAAATGTTTTGATTAAAAAGAGGAAACTATTTAAACATCCAAACATTAAATCGAGTAAAAAGGGGTGTAAGAATTTTACCAAAATACTTGTTTGAAGCTAGTTGGGAAGTCTGTAATAAAGTTGGTGGTATTTACACCGTTGTTAAATCTAAAGCGGCTTCAATGAAAGAAAATATAAAAAATTACATTCTTATTGGACCATATTTTAAGGACAAGGCTGATATTGAATTTACACCTAAAGAAGCTCCAGCTAATTTTAAAAAAGTATTTGAAGAACTTGAAAAAGAAGGAATCAAATGTCATTATGGAATATGGAACACCCCATGTGAGCCTATAACAATATTATTAGATACTTCCGGCTACGCAAATAACAAAGACTCTCTCAAAAAAATGTATTGGGATAACTACAAAATAGACTCTCTTTTTTCAGGATGGGATTTTGAAGAACCATTAGTATGGGCATCTGCCGTCGGAAGAATGATTGAAAAGCTCAACATTGATAAATCATCTGTACAATGTCATGAATGGCTTGCAGGATTTGCAATATTATATCTAAAAAGTAAGAATGTAAAGATAGGAACAGTTTTTACAACGCATGCCACGATGTTAGGAAGGACTTTATGTGCGCATGGATGGAATTTATATGATAATTTAAAAGAATTAAATCCTGAAGCGGAAGCCAAACGTTATGGTGTCATAGACAAGTTCTCTACAGAAAAAGCTTGTGCATTAAATTCTGAAGTTTTTACAACAGTTTCAGAAATAACAGGCATAGAGGCTGAGAAAATACTTGGAAGAAAACCTGACATACTTGTCTTAAACGGACTAGACATGGAGAGATTTCCGACGATAGAAGAGACTTCAGTGAAGCACATTGACAATCGCGATTTGATAAGGGAATTTTTATCATATTATTTTTTTCCATATTATGCTTTTGACATGGATGAAAATTTAATTTATTTTGTTGTTGGAAGATATGAATACAAAAATAAAGGTCTTGATATCCTAACCGAAGCTCTTGGAAAATTGAATGAAAGGCTGAAGAGAGAAAATTCTAAGAAGACCATAACAGTATTTTATTGGATTCCTGGAGATACAAAAGGTATAAGAAATGATGTCCTTGAGAATAAAACATTTTACAGGCATATAAGGAATTATATTATACGTCATTCAGAAGAATTGCAGAAAAACATAATCAAGAACGTGTTATCTCAAAAACAAACCTATGATGAGAACGAAATATTTTCAAAAGAATTCATGCAGAACAACAAAAAACATATTCTTAGGTTCAAAAGAAAAGGATTGCCTCCGCTATGCACGCATGATCTCAACAATGAAAATGATGATATAATAAAAGGGTTCAGAGAAAATGGTTTGACAAACAAGAAAGAAGATAAAGTAAAAGTGATTTTTTATCCAGTTTATCTAAATGGTACTGACGGATTGATTGATTTACAATACTATGATGCTTTAGTTGGTTGTCATTTGGGAATATTTCCAAGCTATTATGAACCTTGGGGATATACACCTCTTGAGAGTGCAGCATTAGGTGTGCCAGCGATAACAACTGATTTAGCTGGCTTTGGAAGATTTATCAAAGCAAAAGATAAAAGAGTCGATACTTCAGGGATTTATGTTCTGAAAAGATTTGGCATCACTAAAGAAGATGTTGTCAAAAATTTCACAGATGTTCTCTTCAATTACTCCTCCTTGAACAGACATGAACGCGTAAACAACAAAGTTAATGCAAAAGAACTTGCCGAATATGCTAATTGGAAAGAATTAGTAAATAATTATTTTGACGCCCATAAGCTTGCGGTGAAAAAAGTATGGCAGAATTAAGGAAAGATTATATTCTTGATAAATATGTTATAATAGCGAAGGAAAGAGCCAAACGACCTGAACAATTTATGAATGAAAAAAAAAGCCATGATGTCAAAGTAGATTATTTCGCTTCTGGTAATGAAGAAATGACTCCTCCAGAAATCGGCAGACGGGAAGATGAAAATGGCTGGTATCTAAGATGGTTTGAAAATAAGTTTCCCGCTGTGAAAATTAAAGGTAATCCGCATATTGAGACACATAATGAATTTTATACATTTTCTGATGCTGTAGGTAAACATGAAGTGATTGTGGAGACACCTAAGATTGACGATGATTTGTCTGATCTATCTCTATCCCACATAAAAGATTTGCTCGAAGTGTACAATGAAAGAATTGAAGAATTAGAAAAAAACTATGAATATGTTTGCGTTTTCAAAAATCATGGAGAGAAAGCAGGCACTTCAATAGTACATCCTCATTCACAGGTTGTTGCATATAATATAGTTCCCACGTCTGTCATGGAAAAAGTGAATGCGTGTAATGGCGAGGATCCTTATGGAAGAATAATTGAAAGGGAGAAGGATTCTGAAAGAAAGGTTTTTGAGAATGATGCATTTATTTGTTTTTGCCCTTATGCATCGCGTTATCCATTGGAGATAATTTTTTTCCCAAAAAGATATGTTGAAAGATTGAATGAATTGAAAGAGATTGAAATCTTTGACCTTGCTAAACTTTTGAAGAAAGTAACTAAAAAATTGAAAAAGATTAATGCACCTTATAATATGTATATTCATTATGCTCCTAAAGGGAAGAAGTTAAGGTTACAGATTTCTATATGTCCTCGTTTAGTAACATTGGCAGGTTTTGAAATGAGTTCTGAAACGATAATTAATTCTGTGCCACCGGAAGAAGCAGCTAAGTATTACAGAGAAGCATAGTAAGATTTATATAAATATAGACTAAACCTCATATATGGATGTTGAAGGAGAATATCTTAAAAAAACCCAGGAACTAAGAAGAAAAAATGAAGAAAATATCATTAAATTCTTTATGAGCGATGCTATTTTTAAATTAAGATCAAGAAAAGGTACGCAACATATCTTTTATTATGTAGAAAAGTTATTTCCAAATTCACACGATGGTATTAAAACACATAGAAGAGAAGGTATTTATAATTTTATGGTAAGTACATTAGAGTACTGTGCTCAAAAATTTGCACATCACTATAATACCCATCAAAAAAACGTACCTGGTTATGCAATTGGAGTTGTATTTAAAAAAATCCCATATTTAATAACTGAAGATGTTAGCCAGGGAAACCCCCAATTAATTGAGGATGAGAATTTTGGAGATGAACATATAACCATAGATAATAAAGTGTTCTTTGTGGATTTTAGTTGTCAGAACATACATAAATATGGGCACTCACCTATTTATTTCTCAGAGAAGAATGCAATAATCATAAAGTAGTTTCACTAGATTTATAAAGGAGAAAATATTCTTTTATTAATAAAGGGGTAACAATGAAAGTAATAATACCATTAGCGGGAAAGGGTACAAGGTTAAGACCTCATACACATACAAAAGCAAAACCTTTATTTCATATTGCTGGAAATACAGTTCTTGGACATATTCTTGATGATATAAAAGACAATAAAGATATCGAAAAGATAATATTCATAACTGGGCATTTAGGTTATCAAATAGAAGAATATGTAAAGAAAAACTACAATTTTGAAACAGCTTTCATAGAACAAACAGACCTTAACGGACAAGCTCCCGCAATAAAACTTGCAAAACCATTTATCAAAGACGAAGACGATGTTCTTATCTGGTTTGTCGACACAATTTCCGACGCTGATATCAGTTCATTAAAAAATATGAAAGAAGATGGAGCAATTTTTGTAAAGAAAGTTGAAGATCCAAGAAGATTCGGTCAACATAAAGTAAATGAAAACGGTATAATTATAGATAACAAAGAAAAAGCAGATCCTCCAATAAGTAATTTAGTGAATATTGGAATTTATTATACAAAAAGTGGAAAAGAACTTTTTGATGCAATAGACGAACTTATAGAAAAAAACATAAAAACAAAAGGAGAATATTTTTTGCTTGATGCTTTGCAAATAATGATGGATAAAGGTTTAAAATTTACAGCTCCCGAAGTTAAAGTTTGGGAAGATTGTGGAAAACCAGACGCTGTTCTGAAAACAAATCGTTATTTTTTAGATAATGGAAAAACAAATGAATGTTCCAATAAAAATTGTCACGTTATTCCACCAGTTCATATTGAAGAAGGAGTTGTCATCGAAGATTCAATTGTAGGACCATATGTATCTGTTGCAAAAGGAAGTAAAATAAGTAGTTCGATAATCAGAGACAGTATAGTGGGAAAAGATAGTGCTGTCATTAGCTCAAACCTAGTTGGTTCAATCATAGGTGATAATGCTTTAGTAAAGGGAACATCAAAAAGATTGAATGTAGGAGATGACTCGGAGATAAAATATTGAGAGTAGTCCATAAAAAAGAGGTGTATCAGGCAGATAATCCCTTATTTATGCTTAAAAGTAATGGAGAATTTGTCTTCTTAGCTGCTGATAGAAATATATCCCAATACAATGGTATGTTCTTGAAAAAAGAATTTGATATGTACAAACTTCTTGAAGATATAAGGCTAATAAAATGTGATTCTGCAACATTAACTTATAATTTGCATTCTTATGCAAGAACTTATTCAGAACTACCTACAAAAGAATGTTTCAAATTTGATGAGAATGGATTATTGTATGAGGTTAATAACTTTCTAGGGGATGGAAAAATAACTCTTGATATGAGACACATTTATGATTTCTCTTCTGAAGGAAGAATTTACAAAACTTATACAAAAGATGGAGCTTTAGTTATTGAATACATTAAATACAATGATAATTCTTTAAGAAATGAAAGTTATAGATTATACATTGTTGTAAGAGGTCTCAACCAATTTGATTTGGAAGGCGGTTGGAGTGAACGTTATTATAGATTCGATGATAGGAGGGGAACACCTTCAAAAGCATATGTTTATGATCTTCTCACTTTTAATATCAATGGAAAAATCAAACTTAGAATTTCCGGAGGTTTCAGTGAAGAAGAAGCACTGAAAAAATCTTCTAAATCTTTTATAGAAAAAAAAGTAAACAAAGAAAAAGATTCAGCTTTGGCGTGTATGATTAAATCTATGAACGGATTTATCCAGAAGGATGGAATTTATGCAGGATTGCCCTGGTTTTATCAATACTGGACGAGAGACGAAGCTATTTGTTTAAAATGTTTACCGATAATAGGAAAAAAGAAAGAAGCAAAAGAAATTCTCTCAAGACAAATAAATAACATTCTCGAAGACGGAAGAATTCCAAACCGTTACCCCTATTCTCAATTGGGAAGTGCTGATGGTGTTGGATGGGTTTGGAAAAGAATAAATGATATTTTTTCATCGTCAGAAAAAAAGAAAGTGATGTCAAAACTTGCGCTTTCAATTGAAAGACTCGAGAAAAATTATTTTAATGACAACTTAATATGCAACAAAGCCAAAGAGACATGGATGGATACTCAAAATGAAAACGACACAAGAGATGGAGCAAGAATTGAAATTCAGGCATTGATGCTGAATATGTACAGCATGATTGATAAGAAAAAGGAAATTGTTATGAAAAAAAAGGTAAGAGAAGTTTTCTTTGATGGACAAAAATTGGCTGACGGTAAAGATGATTTCACACAAAGACCTAATATATTTCTAGCATATTATATTTATCCAAATCTATTATCAAAACAAGAATGGAAAATCGTTTTCAATTACGCTTTAGAAAGATTGTGGTTGGATTGGGGAGGATTGGCAACTATAGACAAAAAACACAAACTATTTCAGCCATATTACACCGGGCAAAACAATCACAGCTACCATAGGGGAGATTCATGGTATTTTGTAAATCATCTAGCAGCGATTTCTATGTTTCTTTTAGATAAAAAATATTATAAAGAAAAAATAAATGCAATTATTTCAGGATCTAAGAAGGAAATCTTGACAAAAGGTATAATTGGGGAATGTGCAGAAATTTCGTCTGCGTCAAAACAGTTATCTGAAGGATGTCTTGCACAAGCCTGGAGTGCAGCAACGTTCATAGAAATGATGTCATTAATACAGAAATAATTAGCGTATCATAACATTAATGCCTGTCAATTCTTTTAAATTACTTTCAATCGAAAATATGATCGATTTAATATCATATTTATGGATGTTTTTTTCAAGTGCATCTTTTTCTTCTTTTTTCCTTGATATTTTATTAGATAAATGGTCTTTTTTATATTCAAGCTCAGATATGTTATTCATAACAGTACTATTAGATAGAATTAAGTTAAGTTCTCTCCGTCTGTTTTCAAGTTTATCTAATTTTGCTCTAAAGTTTTTCAGGAAATCTAAGGTAAACGAATCTATCACATTTAATGTTATTTCCTTCTTCTTATCCTTGATTTGGATCTTTTTATCAACTATAAATTGTTTTAACTCATCCAAAACTGAAAATATCTGAAAATCACTATCTGACTTAATTGTTTCGATTGGGTCAGAAATATAATTTTTTACAAGTTTATTTTGAGTTATGTGTTCAAATTTTTTGAATGCCGATTCAAGTTTTGCGAAGAGGTTTGTAAACTCCTCTTTATGGGAATTTAAGTCAGTTATACTTTTTGTTCGTTCATCATTTTTTTCCTGAAGTTCCTTGTATGCCGCAGAATTTTTTGCTGCCTTTATTTTTTTCTCTAACTCTTCATTACTCTCTTCTAGAGACTTAATCTCATCAGAAAGCGAGTTGATGTCTAGATTAATGGAATCCTTTCTTGATAATATCTCTTTTATTTCTGCAAGGCTTTTTTCAACTCCAGCAGCAAGTTGTGAGGGCCTGTCATTTAATTTACTATCAATAACCTTAACAGTATCGTCCAGTTTCTTAAGAAGAGTAGCTATTTCAGTAATTATATCTCCAAAGAATTCTCTCAGAACATAAAATGCTCTAGCCGTACTTCTATTAAAAGTTTCAACATTTGATTTGTACGCTTCAACAAACGATTCCATATTCTCTGTCACATTCTGCAGAGAATCAATGAACTGCCAAATCTTCCCTACATAAGCCCCCCTGTTGCCCTCCATTATCTGTATCATCCTTTTTTGTATTTTTTCATTTCGCAATGTTGCTGTTTTTAGTTCTTCTGATTTTTGTTTAATCTCACCGAGAAGTTTTTTTATTTTTTCTATATCTGAGTTGCTATCTTTAGCAGAAGAGTATTCGGCTATAAATGAAGGTATGTCTTCCAAGGACAAAGTCTTTTCTATTTCCTTTTTTTTCATAAATTTCCTAAAAAAATTTATCATTTGTGGGTTGAATGAGGGATTATATATAAAGATTATGGCACAACAGTAAATTTATATAATAGGGGGGTCTTCCAAAAAGTAAGGGTGATTAGGTGGCAGATGAAAAGGCTGAAAGGATTGAAGAAATCAAAAAGAAAGTAATGATTCTTGAATGGGACAAGGAGAAAAACCAGCTCAATGAGGGTAAACATGTTTATCTTCAGAACCTAAAAGAAGAACTAAAAAATCTTCAAAACGAGTAAAGTATTTCCGAAAATAAAGCAAAAGCTTTAAATACCATCAAATAACCTACTCAGTGTATAATTCCTAGTCAAAAGGGGTATTCATGATGAAAAAAGATGAAAATAATAAGGAACCTGTTTCTGAAGAAGCTTCTGAGAAAATGGAAGAGATAAAGAAAAAGCTTGAATCCTTTCAGAAGAAGGTTGTCGGTAAATTTGACAAATATGTTGCAGGCATATCTCTCCTCCCACCGCAAAAAGACGAAAAAGGTAATATTGATAAAGAAAAAATAAACGTGCTAGTGCTTATAGATGATACAGATTCACAGAAGATGTCAAAAGCTGAACTTAAGGAAAAGCTCACAAAATCCATAGAGAAAATATCTGAAGAAATCGATAAAAAAATAGCTCCTGAAGTTCTTATGTTTACAGAGTTGTGGCAGGCATGTTATGATGGAAGACAGGAAGTTCTGCAATTAATAGCAACTTCAGCTCCATTGTATGAAACAGGCATGTTAAGCGCAATTAAAATCGCAGAGATACACAAGACAATGATCTTGAAGAAATTTGAAAAATACATAGTAAGTTATGTTCTCGCAGGAAGTTTAGTTCAGGGCAAAGCTACAAAAGATTCTGACATAGATGTTTTTGTTGTTATTGACGACACCGATGTGAAGAAGATGACAAGAGCTGAGCTGAAAGATAAACTCAGAGCAATTATAATTGGGATGGGTGTCGAAGCTGGAGAGATAACTGGGGTAAGAAATAAAATAAACATACAAGTTTACATCCTCACAGATTTCTGGGATTCAATAAAAGAAGCAAATCCTGTAATATTCACTTTCTTGAGAGACGGTGTTCCATTTTATGATAGGGGTATTTTTATGCCGTGGAAACAGTTGCTTAAAATGGGAAAAATCAAACCATCTGGAGAAGCTATAGAAATGTACATGAGCTCTGGTGAACAGATGTTACAGAGAGTAGATATGAAATTGAAGGAAATAGGAATGGAAGATTTCTTTTATGCATTACTCACACCTTCACAGGCTGCGTTAATGATGCAGGGAATGCCTCCTCCAACACCTAAAGAAACACCTGAAATGATGAGGGATATATTTGTCAAGAAACTCAAATTATTGGAACCAAAGTTTATTGACACTTTAGCAAAGGTAATAAAACTAAGAAAAGATCTTGAACATGGAACAAAAAAAGAAGTTTCAGGAAAAGAAATAGATGAGCTTATGAGCGAAGGAGATAAATATCTAAAAAGAATTAAGAGATTGTTTACACAAATTGAAAAGATTAAGGAAGAAGAAGGAGTGTTACATTTCTATGATGCGTGTGTAACTATCATCAGAGATATCTTAAGATTGGAAGGAATAGAAAAAGTCAAAGATGAAGAGATGGTTAAGATTTTCCAGGATAAAATGGTTGAGAAAGGATTAATACCTGAAAAATATTTAAGAATATTGAGAGACATAAAAAAAGCCAAGAAAGACTATGACCTGAAAAAGCTAACAAAATCCGATATTCACGCCATAAACAAAAAGTCAAATGAATTCATCAAGTTTATGGTTGAATATATGCAGAGGAAGAGAGGAAAAGAATTGGAGAGAGTTAAGATAAGAGTCAAGCATGGTAAGAAATTTGGAGAGGTCATTTTGCTTGATACTGTAGCTTTCATAATACATGATGTAGATCAAGAAGAAAAAAATATATCCAAAGCAGACATAAAAGAGAATGGAAGCCTTAAAAATGTAACTGCAAGCAATTTAGAAGAATTGGAAAAAGCTCTTGCAAAAGTGGAAATCCCTCCAAAAGTGTTTCTGAAAGAGCCTGTGTTTGAAGACTTAAAAGATATCTTTGGAAAAGATGTTGAGGTTATGATAAATTATTAGAATGCAAAGGATAAAAATTTTATCCCTTTTTCTTGTTTTTGTTGTTGTAAGTACGTTCACTCTCATGATTTTGGGAAAGGTAAGTGAAATATACTTTTGGATTATTATAGCTGTTATGGCTATATTTGCATATAAAATCCTGCCATCACTGAAGAAGTAAAAACGAAACTTATTTATAACGAGAAAATATCCCCAGATAATATGAAAACTGGATACAAAGTAAGTGATGTAATGACACATGTTCCTGTGTTTATAGCACCTGATTGTACTTTAGAAAAATGTGCTCAAGAAATAAGGGATAATAAAGTCGGTACGCTCCTTGTAAAGAAGAATGATGAATTAATAGGTATGATTTCTGAAAGAGATATTGTAAGGGATGTTGTTGCTGATGCGAGCAAGTTTCTGAAAGAAAAGAAAAATATCTCAAATATCCCGGTTAAAGAGATCATGAGTAAAGATTTAATCACTATAGATCCAAACGAAGACATATTTGACGCCCTTAATAGGATGAAGGAATTTGATATTAGACATCTGCCTGTTCTGCATGAAGGAAAATTAGTTGGATTATTGACATTAAAAGACATACTTAAGATTGAGCCGCAATTATTTGAGATTTTGGTTGAAAAAATAAAATTAAGAGAAGAAGCTAGGAAACCAATAAACAAGATAAATGATGAAGAAGGTATATGTGAATTGTGTAGCGAATATACTGAAGAACTTGTGTTGAAGGATGGAAGTCTTGTCTGTAAAAACTGCTCTAAAGAAATATAATAAGTTGTGTTTTTTCTATAATAGTATCAAAAAACGTAAATTTTATATATAGTATAAATGATTAGATATTATATGGCCTCTGAGAAAAGGAACGTGCTTGGACCTCACGACGATAACATGTACCTTAAGAAGAAAGGTATTGTCGATTTAGAGCAAATGTATGCGGACATATGGAAGTGGTTCTTGAACCATGGATATGAACTTCATGAGACTGATGCAAAGACAAAAACCCCTTCTCCCATGGGTTCTGAGGAAGAGATATGGTTGCATGGATGGAGAAATGAAGATGATTTTACCAGGTGGCATATCAAATTAATAATAACAATTTGGGACTCTATACCTGTAGAAGTGATGAAAAACAACAAACCTGTTAAGATGTTCAAATGTAGGATGAGAATAAAATTTGACGTACACTTTGAACTTGACTATGAAAGAAAATGGGATAAAAGCCGAATAATGGTCGCATTAAGAAAATTTTATATACAAACAATAATTCAAAGAAAGATGTCGACAGAAGGAGATAAATTTGAGTATGAATTCCATGAGCTTCACGATTTAATTAAGAAGAGCGTGGGTATGGAAGCGCACGGAGATCAGTACGCGCATTATTGGAAGAATTGAAGATGGAAAGAAAAATAGTTGTGGACCACGTAGGTGTTTCATATAAAGGTCTTTTTAGTGTAAGAGAATTGTATAGGTTGGTTGATTTTTGGTTTATGGAGAAAGGTTACACTAAACATGAACTAAGATCTGATGAAGAGGTCACACCAACTGGGAAGAAAATCTATGTGGGGAAGGATCCTTATAGAAAAATAAGTGACTACTTGAAATATGTTATAAGATTAGAAATCCAATGCAGTAATGTTAAGGAAGTGGATGTAGAAAAAGACGGAAAAACTGTTAGATTGAACCAAGGAGATTGCGCAGTTTTTGTTACAGGTTATTTAGTTTCTGATTATGAGCAAAAATGGGAAAAAAATGCTATGTATTACTTCATAAGGGGTCTTTTTGATAAGTATGTTTGGAGATTGCATACATATAGGGGGGAATCTGGATTAGTAGATGAATGCAATCATCTCGTTTCACAGGTAAAATCTTTCTTAAACCTTTACAGATACCAGTAAACTTTTTATACTAGAGGTTATCTTTCTCAAGAGGGGGTAGATATATTGAGATGTCCGTATTGTTCTCACTTGGATACTAAAGTTCTTGACAGTAGAGATACTGGTGAAAATGAAGATGTAACTAGAAGAAGAAGAGAATGCCAGAAATGTGAAAAACGTTTTACAACATATGAAAGAGTTGAGATGGTTGATTTATTTGTTATAAAAAAAGACGGAAAGAGAGAGATGTTTGATAGGGAAAAAGTAAGAAGGGGAATAATGAAAGCTTGTGAAAAAAGGGACATAGATTTAGACAAAATAGAAAAAGTTATTGATGATGTTGAAACAGAACTAAGAAAAAAAGATTCTACAGAGTTCATGAGTAAGGAAGTTGGCAAAGTTGTTATGAAAAATCTAAAAAAAATAGATAATGTTGCGTATATAAGATTTGCATCAGTGTATAGGGAATTCACAGATATTGAAAGTTTTGAAGAAGAATTAAAAAAATTGCTGAAGAGGCACAAAAGATGATAATTGGCATAACGGGCACTATATCTGCAGGAAAAGGAACAATTGCAGATTATCTGGTGGAAAAAGGATTTAAGCATTATTCTGTGAGGGATTTTCTTCTAAATGAAATAAAGGAAAGGGGCATGCCTGAAACTAGAGAAAGTATGGTTCTTGTTGCAAATGAACTAAGAGAAGAATTTGGCGCTTCTTATATTGTTGAAAAACTTTATGCAATGGCTAATGGAAAAAATGCAGTTATTGAAAGTATAAGGTGTGTTGGAGAAGTTATGGCTTTAAGAAAAAAAAAGGATTTTGTATTGTTTGCTGCGGATGCTGAAATTAAATTGAGATATGATAGGGCAGTAAAAAGGGAAAATATGACTGATGATATAACATTTGAGAAATTTGTTGAAGAAGAAGAGAGAGAAATCAACAATACAGATATAAATAAACAAAACTTATTAAAATGTATAGAACTTGCTGATTATGTATTCATAAATGAAGATACTATAGAAGAATTACAAAAGAAAATTGAAGGAGTATTAAATGAAATCAAATAATAGACCCACCTGGGATAAATATTTCATGGAGATAGCAAATACAGTCGCTACAAGAGCAACATGTGACAGGGGAAGAAGTGGCTGTGTCATAGCTAAGGACAAGCAGATATTAGTTACAGGATATGTTGGAAGTCCTCGTGGTTTAGAACATTGTGATGATGCCGGCCACAAGATGAAGAAAGTTGTACATGAAGATGGAAGTGAATCGCAACACTGCGTAAGAACTGTACATGCAGAACAAAATGCAATATGCCAAGCAGCAAGATTAGGAATTTCCCTAGAAGGTGGAACTCTTTACTGCAAGATGACCCCATGCAGAGCATGTGCTATGATGATAATCAACTGTAGCATAAAAAGAGTTGTGTGTGAAAAGAAATACCACGATGGAAAGGAATCTGAAGAAATGTTTAAGAAAGCAAATGTAGAACTTGAATATATTAAAGAAGAAGTTATGCAATATGATAAACAGTAGGGGATAAAAATGAAAGAACAAAAAATGATGATTTATTCTGTTGTTGCCATACTTGTTATTTTTATGTTGGTTATGTTTTTGAAAATGGAACCAAAAGTTAAAACTACTGAAGAGAAAAATCTTGCAGGGCAGGCATATAGAGTTGATTTTATTGAAAGGTATGCATTTGAGGAATCGGAAATTTGTGGTGTAACTTGTCCAAGTGGGTTTAACGCGGTTTTAGAAGATAATTGTCGAGTTGCTGATAAAAATTGCGAAGGAACTGTGTTATGTGGGAGGTTTGTAAATGGTTCCCAAGTTAATGAGACCTATGGGTGGTGTGATTGGACTCAAATGGCTTCTCCTAAATAATTTTTTCTATTATTCTTTTCATATTTATTGTGTCTTCTTCATTATATTCTATCAACAAATTTAGATAATATGGATTTCCACTTCCTTTATACATACGGAATAATGTTGAGGGATCACCATTTTTCATATTACTAATAATATTTCTTCTCTTTATTCCAAGTTTTTTCTCAATTTCTTTTAATCCTCCATTTAACCCACATCCAGCACAAAGATGTCTCAAATCGATATGAGGTATGTTAATTTTAATGTTTAGTTTTTTCTTTAAAATTGGCAAATCATAAGAAGAACCGTTAAATGTGATTATAATCTTGTATTTATCTATCTCTTTTTGTAAATTTTTTCTACCTAAATTTATATTATCAACAAAAGTCTTTGATTCTACTCCATCTGAAATACCAATCACAGTTATGTCTTTATTTGCTTCTATATCTAAAAATAATGCTTCATCTTTGAAAAAATTGTAAAGTTTCCATTTTTCTTTGAAATTATTGAAATAAGATGAATCGAAAGAATAAAGAGCTTTTTCTGCTTGTTTTATCTTTTGGTTGTAGAATAATTTTCTCTTTTTTGAAATACCAACTATATTTTCTGTGTTAAGAAATTTTGTCCATGATGTGATTCCTTGATTAATAATGTGGATTTCTTTCTTTTTTCCTATTCCAGGAAGAAATGAAAAACTTTTCCGTATCATCGGAAATAATATGTTTGTTTTG
>Ga0075122_10001307_pt1 | contig 17884 bp, 17 predicted proteins | sample AntAceMetag02UKB_FD_69790 | JGI IMG/M metagenome (GOLD analysis project Ga0075122, IMG submission 69790) | Saline lake microbial communities from Ace Lake, Antarctica - Antarctic Ace Lake Metagenome 02UKB | ecosystem: Environmental > Aquatic > Non-marine Saline and Alkaline > Saline | place...
TTATATGTTCTTCACACATCTTTATTTTTTCTTCTAATGTTATTTTCATATAAAAAATAGCTCCCTTCATCAGAGTGTATGGTTAGTATACCATATCTCCAACTTTTGGAAGCTACTTCATTTAAAATTGGCAGGGGTGACAGGATTTGAACCCGTACGAACAGTTTTGGAGACTGTCGTGCTACCGTTGACACCACACCCCTAAAAAAGAGTCAATTCATATTATTATACATTTAACATGATTAGTCAAGAAATATTTATATTTATTTAGGACAAAACTAGCTTGTCTTGTCCCTTTTTAATCGTTTTCTAATCTGTTCTTAATAATCTTTCTACGCATAAATTCTTCTCTATCTCGTTCTTCTAGAGTTTCGCTGATAAATTTTATTTTTTCTTGATAATCTGGAATAACGATGTTCTTTAATGCGTTTGCACGTTTTCTTGCTTTTCGAATTGCGTTTGCTAATTTATATAATGAATTATCGATTTCTGCTAATAGGATTGTTAAGTCTCTTACTTTTAAAAAATACTTGTAAGCATAATCAAATTTGGTATTGGTGCTAGAAATACCATATTTAATCTTTACCTCTTCTTCTTGGTACAATATTTTAGGAATTTCAACTCCCATTACAGATCTGTAAGTGATGTCTAGCCCATCATCGGTTGGAATTGCTTTTGCAATGTCATTTACTACTCCTAACGTTATGTTCGCTTCTTGCAGGGCAAAATAAGCTTTTTTGTAGGTTTCTGTTATTTCATCACGAAGGTCTTTAACATTAGAGATTAATGACATCATTTCTCGAATTAAAATATTTCGTTTACGATCCATAAGATCATATCCTAATCGCGCTAATTTAACAGATTTATTCAGTGCTAAAAGATTTCCCTTTGTTGGGAAGACTTGTTTTTCTGGCATCTTTAAATCGCCTCTTTATTTAAACTTTTAATCGATATATTGGTATTGACATTAAATTCTTTATACGCTTCTTTTTGATTATAGTGTAAATTTAACATTTTTTCATCTACTCTATCCAATTCTGGTTTTGGTAATATCGATAACAAGTGCCAACCCAAATCCAGTGTCTGCTCAATCGTTCTGTTGATCGAGATTCCTTGAGAAAGATAGTGCTTTTCAAACAAATTACCGAATTGCATATATGTTTTGTCTATTTTACTGAGTTCATCTTCGCCGATTACAGAAGCTAGACTTCTCGCATCCATAACCCTTGCATAAGATGCATATAGTTGATTCATCACATCTTGGTGATCCACTCTAGTGAACCCTTCACCAATGCCGTCTTTCATCAATCTTGATAATGAAGGAAGCACTCCTATTGGAGGATATATTCCTTTTTGATGTAATTCTCTATCCAACACAATTTGACCTTCTGTAATATATCCAGTTAAATCTGGAATTGGATGGGTAATATCATCATTAGGCATTGTCAAAATTGGGATTTGAGTTACAGATCCTTCAGAATTTTGAACGAGTCCAGCGCGTTCATATAAAGAAGCCAATTCAGAATATAAATATCCTGGATACCCTTTTCTACCTGGGATTTCACCCTTGCTTGATGAAAACTCTCTTAGTGCTTCACAATATGATGTCATATCTGTTAAAATTACTAAAATATGCATATTGTGATGATATGCTAGATATTCCGCCGTTGTTAATGCGCATCTTGGTGTAATCAATCGTTCAATAATTGGATCATTAGATAGATTTAGAAACATAACAACTTTTTCTAATACTCCCGCTTCTTCAAAAGAACGTTTAAAGTAATCTGCTACATCGTTTTTAACACCCATAGCTGCAAATACAACACCAAATGACTCATTCTTGGATTCTGCTACTTTTGCCTGTTTTACAATTTGTACAGCTAATTCGTTATGAGGCATACCAGCTCCAGAAAATATTGGTAATTTTTGTCCTCGAATCAATGTTGTCAATCCATCAATACTTGATATACCAGTATTGATATAGTTTCTAGGATATCTTCTGGCAACAGGATTTAATGGGAGTCCATTAATATCAAATGATTTTTCTACATAAATTGGCCCTAAATCATCAATCGGCTCTCCAATACCATTGAACATTCTTCCCAAAACTTCTTCCGATAATCCAATCTCCATAGGGTGCCCTGTAAATTTCGTAGTGGTATTACTTAAAGACAATTCTTTCGTTCCTTCAAATACCAAAACAGCAGCTAGATTTCCAATGATACTGACAACTCTACCATGCCTTGTTTCTCCAGTATTAAGTTTGATTTCAACCATATCTTCAAAACCAACGCCTTGAACGTTGTCTATGAAAACTAATGGTCCATTCACTTCCTTCAATCCTATATATTGAAGATCCATAAGTTTCTCTCCTCTTATTTTATAGCATTCAATCTGTCATCTATAAACTTGTAATATTCATCAAATAATTCTAATTGATCGTTTGGAATATCATATTTAATTTTGATAACTTTTTCGAATACATTCGCATCCAAAATTAAACTAAATGCTTTTCCTTGACTTATTACTGATTTGCAACGTCTATATAAGTACAATATAATTTCCATCATTTTAAGTTGTTTTGCCAATGGTACAAACGTATCTTCTTTGTGAAATGCATTTTGTTGAAGATACCCTACTCGAATAACTCGGCTTATTTCTAAAATTAATTTTTGATCATCAGGTAAAACATCCTTACCAATTAGTTTTACGATTTCCATCAATTTATTTTCTTCGGCTAATAACGCAATAAATTGTTGTCTAAACAATAAGAAATTAACTCCAATATTTTTATTAAACCATTTTGATAATTCATTGATATATTCTGAATAACTTAAGTTCCAGTTAATTGCAGAATAGTGTCTTGAATATGCTAATTCTTTGTCTAACGCCCAAAAACATCTTACAAATCGTTTGGTATTTTGAGTTACTGGTTCCGAAAAATCTGCCCCTTGAGGAGAAATCGCTCCTATAATTGAAACGGACCCCTCGGTATCATTTAAATTTTTAACATATCCAGCACGCTCATAAAACTGCGACAATCTACTAGGTAAATATGCTGGGAATCCTTCTTCCGCTGGCATCTCTTCAAGTCGACCACTAATTTCTCTTAGTGCTTCAGCCCATCTAGAGGTCGAATCCGCCATAACCGCAACATGATAACCCATATCTCTATAATATTCTGCAAGCGTAACTCCAGTATATATGCTAGCTTCTCTAGCCGCTACAGGCATATTAGAGGTATTTGCAATTAGAATGGTTCGCTCAATTAAAGGTTTGTTTGATTTTGGGTCAATCAAATCTCTAAATTCTTCCAGAGTTTGAGTCATCTCATTTCCACGCTCACCACAACCAATATAAACAATAATATCTGCATCACACCATTTAGCAAATTGATGTTGCATCATAGTTTTCCCGGTTCCAAAACCACCCGGAACAGCTGCAGTTCCACCCTTAGCTATTGGAAATAATGTATCAATAACTCTTTGACCACTAACCAGTGGCTCATTTAGTGTTAAACGCTTCTTGAAGACTCTTGGAGTTTTGATTGGCCATCGTTGAACCATATCCAATTTATGGATATTACCAAATTCATCTTTCACTTCAATAAGTTTATCAGAAATTTTATATAAACCATCTTTTTTAATTTTTGTTATTGTACCTTTTATATTTTTTGGAAACATCAATTTATGGTCTATTAATTCTGTTTCTTTTAGAGTCGCAAAAATCTCACCTTGTGACGCGGAATCTCCAACCTTACAAGTGAATTTAACATCCCATTCTTTATCATAATTCAAAGCTTTTACATTACTACCTGGTAAAATATAATTTCCATCGGACTTTAAAATATCTGTTAAAGGTCTTTGAATGCCATCAAAAATACCGCTCATTAATCCAGGACCTAAATCCAGTGAAATTGGTTCTCCGGTATTTATAACTGGTTCCCCAATTTTTAACCCCGATGTGGATTCGTACACTTGTATTACCGTGTAATCAGTGCTCACTGAAATAACCTCACCAAGAAGTTTCTTTTCACCAACATAAACCATTTCCATAATTGTGAAATCAGTGGCATCTTTAATTTTAATTACAGGTCCGTTAATGGAATAAATTACATTCATTTATTTTCCTCACCTGGTTCCTTAATAACAAATTTCAAATTTTGATGAAACCATTTCTTTTTTTCTTCTAATCGATAATCAATTGTTTGATCTGTCAATATATTCTTGTCCCTACAAACCGCAATAAATCCACCAATCAAGATATGCTCATCTTCTTCAATATCATATTGGGTACTAAAGTTTGATTCGATAATTAGCTTCATTACTTTGTCATTCTTTTTTATTCGGAACAACATTGATTTACCACAAAATTTATCATCAATGTGTTTCACTAAAAGAACCATTTTTTCCTGATATTTTTTTGTGGAAACAAATTCTTCGCATTTTTTTTGCACATCGAAAAGAACGGAATCAATCAAATCTCGTTTTCGTTTAATAATCTCCTTATGTGAAGCGGTTCTAATTCTGTTTGTTTGAGCTGAGTAATCTAGATTTATTTCATTGAGTTCAACTTCGGTTGCTTTATAAATAGTTTCCTGAATTTCTTCGTTGATTCTAGCGAGTTGTTCCGCTTTAATTGAATCAATTTGATCTCTCAATTCTTTCAATTCTATTTCTGCTGATTCCCCAATCTCTCGTTGAAAATATCGAAAAACTTCATCCTCATAATATGGCATTATTGATCACCTCTAAGTTTGACGCCGATAGCATCACTAACGTATTTATCAATCGACTCTCCTATGCTTGTAGTACCATGCCTATCTGGAATTTCAACTATAATTGGGGTTCTTAATTTTAATTTAAGTTCCGAAATAATATCAGGGCATAAATCTACTAATTTTGTCGTTATCAACAAAATCGCATATTCTTTATTATTAACTACTTTATCCAATTCTTGTATTACTTCTTCTTTTTCATGGATAACAACACCTTCTATTCCTACAAGGCGCATTCCCATTAACGTATCAATATTGTCTGTTAGCAAAAAGAATTTCATCAAAAATCCCTTCTTTATAAACTGTTAATAATTAAGATTGAAATTAACAAACCATAAATTGCCACACCTTCACCAAGTGCAACGAAAATTAATGATTTACCAAAATTATTTTCATTTTCAGAAAACGCTCCAATAGCTGCGGGCGCAGCTGCTGCAACAGCGATTCCAGCTCCTAAAGAAGACATTCCAGTTGCTAAAGCAGCCCCTAAAAATCCTAATCCTTGAGCAATTGATCCAACAAATACACCAGTAACTACATCTCCTTCAGCTGCGAATACACTTGATCCGCTTAATTGCCAAATAAAGGTAAAAGCAACTAATGCAAAAAACAATGATATATGAGTATACAATCTTGTTTTTGCAGACCGTTTGCTTACGCCGCCTTTAAACAATTTGATTAAAGGTAAAATGATTAATACAACAAAAACTAATGGTAAAACTAACTCTAAAATAGACATAAATAAATCCTCCTATTAATCAAATGTTTCGAAAGGAATTCCATTTCCTTCGAAATATCTTGAAAACATTTCATAAAATTCTAAACGCAATACTTGAATTCCAACAATTAAGCCTTCAAGCCCCATAACAAATAAATTACCTATTACTAATATCAATGCCCGTCCAACTATCCCGCCTGACATATCCATTAATGTATATACAACCAACATCATTCCAGCATGAACGAGTACAAAACCACCAACTCTTAAGAAAGATAAAGTATTTGTAATATAGGATAACACTACTTCAAACAATTCAAACGCTGATTCAATAAAGAATCCACCAATTTTTTCTGGAAACATTTTTTCTCCATGAATCAATCGATCTAGCGGGTGTTTTAAAACAATTAAAACCAAGGGTGTTACAATACATAGCAGTATTGTAACTATATTAAGAATCGAAATTCCGTAAGCAACAGAACTTCCAATCGCGGTTAATAAAAATAAATAGAAAATTAACCCAGCAACCCCGTTATGTGAGAAGAAAAGTTCGGAAATATTCTTCTTTCTTATGGATGTAATCATATTTAATAACATCGAGACAATGATTAATACAGATCCAAGTGCTACTATACTGATTAATAGTGTCATAGTGAAGTCTGGATCCATAATATCAATCAGTTTACCATTCAATCCAAATATGTTTGTAAAAATAGGTGTTAGTATCACTTCATTTCCAAAGAATGAACCATACAATAACCCAAATAACGCTGCGACTAATCCGATTCTAATGGCTATAGCAGCTAATTTTGATTTCGTCTTTTTATAAATGATAAACCCTATTAAAGCTAATAATAGTCCGTGTCCTAGGTCTCCAAACATCATACCGAATAGAAGGGAATATGTTACAGCTAAAATTGGAGTAGGATCAATATCGAAATAACCCGGAACACCAAACATCTCTACAAACGAGTCAAAGGGCCTGGCAAACCAAGTATTTTTTAATTTAGTAGGAGGCTTCAATCTCTTATCAGAATCCGGAGGCATAATCTCTACCTCTGATCCTTCTATACTACCAAAAATTTCTTTGACCATTTGAGAATCTTTTGTATTCACAAATCCAGTTATACTGAATTTATCTCCCAAACCAACAACATATTTTTTTGCATCATACATTTTGTTCAAGAATAACAAACGTCCTTTGACGATGGAAAGGTGTTCAATATTTTCTTGTAGTATCATATCAATTTCTTTTTGTATTTCTTTTAAACTATCTCCAGCAACTTCAATTTCCATAGAAAGCGATACTTCGGCGCTTTCTGGAGTTCCATGAACAAAATCTGGAATATGAATGCGATCAAAGAATAATGACGAAAATATATTATCGATTTCCCGTTCATATTTATTGGTGGCTAAATACATACACCAACAATATGTTTTAGTCTCATGAAAAGACTTAAAAATAAACGGTTTATTTTCATAGTACTTTAATTTTTCAATACTATCCAATGGTAGCCTTCCAACTCTTGCGGTTATATATTTACACGAAAATAGATCATCCAAAGAGATATCTAAGGTTTCAATGTTTTGAACCTGAGTAAGTGCATCCTGATACTTTTTCATTAACAATTGGGTTTCATTTCGATGCATTGTTAATTTCTTAAGTTTTGCATGAGTTGTATGTATGTACTCCTTCATAGTATCAAACGAGTAATTTAATGTGCTTAAATCAACCACGGGAATAACAAAGTTATTTTCTTTTTCCAAATCTGTAATTTCCTTAAAAATGATATTACAAGGATTGCTTGACTCAAACGATGTCAACCCATGAACTTGATCCACGAATTTGTTTGCACCAATTGGATGAACAAACTGCAAATTAACGAATCGTTCTAAGACCGCGTCTAGATTCGTTAAGTTTGAAGTTATTCGAAATAAATTTAATTTAGCCACTGCCATAATGTTTCTCTCACTCTCAATAAACTAATAATCTTTTAATGTCTTCCTTTTCAACATCATATCTTATTCCTTCAATGATGTTGAAAATATTTTGTCTTTCTATTTCATTCAAAATAAGAAATACCGAATATACTATCGGTGGTGATGTAGAAAAATACATATACCTTTTTGCTAAATTGTATTTAATCTTCTCTGCTTGATACTCAATATATATATATTCATCTTTATCTCGGAATTCAGAGAACTGTGATTTGGATAACACATGCAGAATTTCATCAGGATTTTCAAGTTCGATTACATCTCTGAGTTTCTGTTCCGACATTCTAATATTTTTTGTCAATATAGCATCCCAAACTACTCTCTCCGACGCATTATAAAACTTTCTCAATCTATAAATCTTAATTATATTCTCGATTTCTACACTAGACTGATATATATCCATTAAATTCTCTCGGACCTTACCGGTATAATATTTTTTGATTCTCTCTATAACTATATCATGATAGGCAACATATAAATCATGCTCTATTGCTGCATAACGTATTTCAGAAGGATCTTCTTTAAAAAACGGATAAATAACATCGTAATATCTTGTATTTTTTAGCGCTTTTAATAAGTCGGCAAAATTCATCGCTTTGACAATATCATCAACGCTAAAACTAGCATGTTTTATAAAGAATAAGGGTAATTCTTTTATAGATTCTTCCCTATTACCTGAAATAACTGAACGAATTCCAGTTAAAACAATATCTATTTCTCTTTTAATCATATCCAACTCATAAAATTTGCGATCATCTGTACTAACAAATTTTACAATTCGAACTAGATTATCAAAATAGCTTTTTTTGATTAAGTCTTCCAACTGCCCTCTGTGCATAGAATACTCAGCAACGCTCTCTAAGGTATTTGAATATTTGTCATTTTTCTTTAAATAATTGACAATATCTGTAATCGAGGTGAATTTTAATAATTCTTCATAATCACGAGCTTTTAAACGATAACCATATAATGTTTTTGCCTTAGCAATGATTGCATTACCTGCATAATTACTCATTTGTTATTCCCCCATATAATCAGAGAGACATTGTTGATATATTTCTTTTACCCAAGCTTCTTTGTTTTCTTCAAAGTAACTTTCAATTTGCTCCATAGTAAGTTTTAGAAGTTCTTCTGCATTTTGTTTCTTTTCTTTTAAATCCGTTTCAACTTCTAATTTTCTTGATTTAACTTTATCTTTCGCTTCTTTAGAATATTTTTCCATAATAATTTGTTTTTGTTCACGCAAAAAAATAGGTAATTTTGATTTTTCACCATCAAGTTCTTTTACCTTTTGCCTCATTTGTTTATCAAATTCTGTTACTTTTGAAATAATACTTGGCATATCAAACACCACCTACTTTTATTATTATATCACTTAGTATGTTAAGAATTAAAAAAAATATTGCAAAAAAAATATCAATATTAAAAAGAAAAAGCTCAGAAGAGCTTTTTTTTAAAGTTTTTCAATTTCGGTTAAGTTATAATTTGTTCCTTCTAAAGCTTCTTCTATTATCCGTTTTGAAACATATCCTTCGTACACGACTGAAGACTTATCAACAGCAACAGATACATTGGAAATCCCATAAATATTTTCAAAAATGTTTTTTACTTCTTGTGCGCATCCAGTGCAACACATACCCTCAATTTTCGCTCTTTTCATATTAAATAGATTTCCTTCCTTGCTTATATGCTAATTATAGTACTTTATGCTATTACTGTCAAACAAATTAACTGAAAATTCTTCAACAAATTTGTAAGTCTATTTTTAAAATAATTAAATTAAATAATTTTTTAAAAATGTTCGTTTAGTACAATATCGCCGAACTATGCAATTACACATTAGATACACTAAAAAGCAACAAAACATTTTTTATGGAAACCGCTTGACATAAGAAAAAATCTTCTATATTATTGAAAACATACAACGTATAAAGGGGATTCTATATGCTGAAAAAGATCATTAAACGAGATAGGACAATCGTTCCTTTTAGAAGAGAGAAAATTGTTCTAGCTATTTTTAAAGCTGCAACTTCTGTAGGAGGGTCTGATTTCAATAAATCAGAGATTTTAACTGACGAAGTATGTTCTATTGCAGATTTAAAATACCCGAATGAGATTGCGGAAGTGGAAACCATTCAAGATATTGTAGAAAAAGTCTTGATTGAAAATGGTCACGCTAAAACTGCAAAAGCATATATTTTGTATAGAGAAAAAAGAAGAGCTTCAAGAGAATCAAATGCGCTAATTGGGGCTACTATTGGTATGTTCACTGAATACTTAAATGACCGAGATTGGCAAATTAATGAGAATGCAAATACTCAAAAATCCATCAACGGATTAAATAACTATGTTCGGGAAGAATTCACTAAAAATTATTGGCTACATGAGGTATATCCAGAAAACATAAGAAAAGCACATCTTGAAGGTTCAATTCATATACATGATTTAGGTTTCTTTGGGCCTTATTGTGCGGGTTGGGACATAAAACAAATAATAACCGATGGGTTTGGAGGAGTTCCCAACAAAGTCGAATCAAGTCCGCCTAGACATCTTAGATCGTTGCTAGGACAAATTGTTAATTCTACCTTCACAACACAAGGAGAATCTGCAGGAGCTCAAGCATGGTCATCTTTCGACACTTATTTAGCGCCTTTTGTTCGTTATGATCAACTATCATATAAAGATGTTCAACAAGCATTGCAAGAGTTCATATTTAACTTAAATGTACCTACTAGAGTTGGATTTCAGTGTCCTTTTTCAAATCTAACTTTTGATATCATTGCTCCAAAAACATTGAGAGATCAAAATGTTGTTTTTGGCGGAAAATTAATGCCGGAAACCTATGGAGATTTTCAATCCGAAATGGACATTATAAATCTCGCATTTTGTGACGTTATGATGGAGGGAGATGCAAAAGGAAGAGTCTTTACTTTCCCTATTCCAACTATTAATATAACGAAAGATTTTGATTGGGATAGTCCTGTAGTGGAAAAGTATATGGAGATTACATCGAAATATGGCATTCCATATTTTTCAAACTACATTAATTCGGATTTATCACCGGAAGATGCATTATCAATGTGCTGCAGATTAAGACTTGACACAAAAGAGTTAAGAAAACGCGGTGGAGGACTATTTGGTTCCAATCCATTAACGGGTTCTATCGGAGTTGTTACTATAAATTTACCAAGGCTAGCCTATTTATCGAAAACAGAATCTGAATTCTTTGCTAGATTACTAGAAAGTATAAACACTGCTAAAAAAAGTTTAGAAATAAAGAGAAATGTCATCGAAGAACAGACAGAGAAAGGTTTATACCCATATAGTTCTTCTTACTTAGCAAATATTAAATTGAAAAGTGGCTCCTATTGGTATAACCATTTTAATACTATTGGTCTAATTGGAATGAATGAGGCGTGTCAAAACTTATTAGGAATTGACTATGATTTAACTACCGCAAAAGGGCAAGAATTATCAATAAGAACCTTAAACTTCATGAGAGATGTTATCAAAGATTTCCAAGAAGAAACTGGACATTATTACAATCTAGAAGCTACTCCTGCAGAAGGTACTAGCTACAGATTGGCAAAAAAAGATAAAGATCGATATCCTAACATCATAACTTCAGGCGATGAAACACCGTATTATACGAATTCATCACAACTTCCTGTAGGTTTTACAGATGACATTTTTGAAACCTTAGATTTGCAAGATGAATTACAATCTCTTTATACTGGAGGAACTGTTCTTCATTTATATCTAGGCGAACGAGTTAAGGATACTCAAACTTCAAAAAATCTTATTAAAAAAGCTTTTACAAAATATAAACTCCCTTATATATCGTTAACACCAACATTTTCTATTTGTAATGATCATGGTTATATTTCAGGCGAACATTTCAACTGTCCTACATGCAATAAACCTGCTGAAGTCTATACAAGAGTGGTCGGATACTTAAGACCTGTTCAAAACTTCAATAAAGGTAAGAAAGCAGAGTACAAAGACCGAGTTAAATATGTAATTAAAGAAACTGTTGAAAATGTTGGAGACAAAAAAGCATGATTTTTGCAGGTATAACAAAATCATCTTTACTGGATTATCCAGGAAAAATTTCTATCGTATTATATACTCCTGGATGTAATTATAACTGCTTCTACTGCCACAATAGGCCAATTATAGAGGATTTAAGTGAGAAGGTATCAATTGACGAAATTTTTAATTTACTAAAAAAACGAGTAGGTTTGGTTGATGCTGTTGTGTTATCTGGCGGTGAGCCAACTCTACATTCCGATTTAATTCCTTTCTTAAAAAAAGTTAAAGAAATGGGATATTTAACAAAATTAGACTCCAATGGTAGCAACCCTGATGTTATTCAAAAATGCATCGATGAGGTGGCTATAGACTACTATGCGATTGATTATAAAGCTCCAAAAGATAAATACGTGGAAATAGCCAGGTCTTCAGCTAATCCTGAAGACGTGTTGAAGTCAATTAACATTCTTTATAGTAACAAAATGGACTTTGAAGTGCGTACAACTGTAATTCCGCAATTAAATTTGAATGATTTGATAAAAATGTGTGAAGAATTACCAGAAATTCCAAGATTCGTTTTAAATCCATACAATCCACCTTTACACTATTTGGAGGATGATTTTGAATTAATAAATGTTCCGCCTTACCCGGAATCGGTTATCTCAGATTATGCATTAACATTGAAACTGTATCAGCCAAATGTTATAGTTCCATTCTAATTTTCTCAATAAAAAAATCAGCTATAATTAGCTGATTATTTTTTTGATGGTGGAGGGGGACGGTTTCGAACCGCCGAACCCGATGGGAGCAGATTTACAGTCTGCCGCGTTTAGCCTCTTCGCTACCCCTCCATAGGGTATCATTTTAACGCTACTACATTATATCAAATCAATTTTTAAAAAGCAAGAATAATTTTGTTCGTTTTCTCGAAATTATCTATTCTAAAATTATTTCATGTTATAATATTAAAGAAATCCATATACAAGGAGATAGATAATTATGAAAATTGCATTAATTGCTCATGATAAAATGAAAGCTGAAATGATTGAGTTTGCAACAAAATATAAAGACATTCTTATGAAACATGAATTAGTTGCAACCGGAACAACTGGACATAAACTAATTGAGGCTACAGGATTAAATATAAGATGTTTTAAATCCGGCCCATTAGGTGGAGACCAAGAAATAGGAGCAAGAGTAGCTAATGGGAAAATTGATCTAATTTTCTTCTTCAGAGACCCCCTAACAGCTCAGCCACACGAGCCTGATGTAAGTGCGCTCCTACGATTAAGTGATGTATATAAAATCCCACTAGCAACTAACAGCTCAACTGCGGAGCATATGATAAATTCGTTAAAATAAAAAGCCACATTTCGGTGGCTTTATTTTTTTGGAGAAAACACGATAAGTGGAATTAACATTTCATCCTTTGTTAATCCAGCATGTTGAGCTAAAAAACCTTTTTTTGAGTTTATTAACTTAAAGGAATATTTATCAATTGCTATTGAAAAATAATCTCCTAAAAATTCTCTCATTTTTATATGCTCATCCGAATTACCTAAATACTTACTTTTTAAGAAAGCTTCTGATTTGTACAAAATAAAAGAATCTCTAAAACTTTTATTAAATTCTTCAACAAACTGTTCTTCCATTCCTTCTTTTATGAAGAAAGCCGTAGCCCTAGCTTCAACGGAAGGATTATGAGCGAATGTATCAATAATACTTTTATATTTCCATAACTCAATTTCTTCAATATCGATTTGTCCATGATCTGCAGTCACAATAACCAATGTATCATCATCTAATTTTTCTACCAAATACTTAAAATCATTATTGATTTCCTGAATATGATTTTGAACCTTTTTAGATGTCGTGCCAGTCGCGTGTAAATAAGTATCCAATTTATCCCAATATGCATAAATAAAATGATTTCCTTTTGATTTTGTCTCTTTAATTACAGTATTGCACAGATCTTTGAATTCTTTATGTTCGGGAACTCTAAATTCTGGAAACACTTCTATTGCTTTTATACCAGAATTTTTTTGTTCAATCAGATCATATATTTTTGTTACTGGTACAAATTTCTCGCTAACATTGTAATCAAATTCATGATCGGCATCATAAAAATCCTTATTAAAAAAGAAAATTACTGATCGGGCTTCTTCTTTTACATATTGTAACCAACCAATCCATCCTGTACTAATAGGTGGCAATCCGGTTAGTACACTTGTTGTAGCGGATACCGTTGTAGATGGAAACACAGTAGTTAGTGTTTGTATCTGATTTTCGATTAGAAATTTTGATTGTTCAGGGTGCTTTTTTAAAATTTCTGATCCCATAGCATCCACAAGAAATAGCACTACATTTCTATAGTTCTTATCTAATTCCTTATTTAGTATCTCTAAACTATTAAAAGGTGTATCAACTTTATAGTGTTTTAGTATTGAAGTTGTAATATTCATCAAGCAATTATCATAATCAGGAACAATTATATTTTTCAATTGAATTCCTCCTATCCTGTACGCATCAGCCTAATTTTTGGTGTAAATTTTACCTTTGAGAATAAATATACTGCAACAAATACTGCCAAGAAATTACTGGCTATCATAGAATACCATATTCCGGCTGGACCAAAGTTTGTTAATTTCATTGTTAGAAGAACAAACGGCAACCTAAACACCCATAACCTTACAATGGCAAGAATGAACGAATATTTTGTGTCTCCACTTCCTTGGAACGTCGATAAGAAAGTTTGAAATATTGCCATTAATGGTAAACTTAACCCAATATAAATCATATATTCAACAGCCAATGCTGCTGTGCGTTCATCATGAGTAAATAAACTTACAAAAGCGTGTCTAAATGGTAAAAGAATGGAAACTCCAATAATCATAATTGTCACTCCCATTAATAGCCCTTGTTTCACGGATTCTTTTGCTCTTTTAATGTTTCCAGCGCCAATATTTTGTGCAACATAAACTGCTACTATTGCACTGATTGATGAAACTGGGAACATGACCAGAGAATTAATTCTGTTTCCAATATAGAATGCTGCTGTTGTACTAGTTCCAAAAGAGTAAATTAAGCTGTTTAAAATAACAAATCCTATTGCTTGAATTGATTGACCTGAAGATGCCGGTAAACCAATCTTAAATATATCTCTGATAATTGGAATATTTATGTAACTCATTTTAAAAGAAACATTTATTCCATTTTTTGAATGTATTAAATAGTATAACAACAATGGAAGCATAACGATATGAGCTATTAAAGTGGAGAACGCAGCTCCTCTAATACCCATGTTAAACACTAGAATCAATAATGGTGTTAATAAAATATTTATTATGATTGCGAATGAACTAATTAATACCGGAGTGAGTGTATCTCCGGTTGAGCGTCTTATTGCTTGAAAAGCAAATGACAAGAATAATATTGGCAATTCAAAACTTCGAATTCTCATATATAAAATAGCATATTCTAAATCAGATCCCTTTGCACCCATCAAACCTAGTATTGTAGGTGCAAGAGTATAAGCTAGTATCGTAAATATTACCCCTAATACAATAGATACATATATGGTATTTGTAGCATATCGTTTTGCGTTATCATAATCTTTGTTTCCCATGAATTGACCAACTAATGCATTCCCAGCGACGCTAAGGCCCATTCCAAACGAAATAAAAATAAAGAAGATTGGCCATGTTAACGCAACTGCGCTTTGCATGGATGTAGCCACAGCTTCATCTGCGATTTGTCCTAAGAAAATCCCGTCAACGATATCATGCAATGTTTTTAAAATATTAGCCAAAAAAACTGGTAAAGCTAACGCGATGATTCCTTTCCAAATAGGATTCTCATGCAATATTAAATTTGATTTTAACTCTACGCTGTTATTCATTATCTTCACCTATTCAAATTTACGGAACCCTCTAACCTTTAAAACAAATAAACAAACATTGTAATACCGTGCATTTCACAATAAAATAACGCATTTTATCTATATATTTATAAAGATTTGATTAGACTTAATAATTTTAACATATATATGCAAATTTGTATATTTAGAAATATCATTCAGCATTTTGAAATTTAGTAAAAGAATATTTTCCTTTTAAACCGTTTACATCTGAATCAAAAACTCTTGTAAGACTCCGTTGTTTCAACGAGAAATAGCAATATAATGTAATTATGGTATATTTGGTTGAAAATTCCTATTCAATAAACCTTGATTTAGATATATTAAAGTACTATAATCATAATGTGCGAAAATGAACGAAGCACACAATTGAAAATGTAATTATTTTTATGTGCGAAATATAGATTTTTCCTCAGGAGGTGACCGCTTTGTTCGATCATGTTGTTATTGGTGTTTTAATTTTTACAATTTCTTATATCGCAATTGTTTCAGAAAAAATAAATAGAATGGTTGTTGCGGTTTTTGGAGCTGGACTAATGATTTTATTTCACGTTCTTTCCCAAGAGGAAGCATTAGCAAGAATAGACTTTAATACTCTTGGGCTTCTAGTTGGAATGATGATAATGGTAAATATCATTCGTGAAACAGGGCTTTTTCAATATTTAGCTATAAAAGCTGCAAAAATAGCAAAAGGAGATCCAAAGAAAATACTTATCTTATTTGCATTAATTACTGCAGTTGCTTCTGGACTTTTAGATAATGTAACAACAATTTTATTAATTGTCCCTGTGACTTTAGTTATTGCAGATATTTTGAAGCTTAATCCGATTCCGTTTATAATTACAGAAATTATGAGCGCTAATATTGGTGGTGCAGCAACATTAATTGGTGATCCACCTAATATTATGATTGGTGGGGCCACCGATTTAGGATTCGTTGATTTTATAGTAAATCTTTTACCATTAATGACAGTTATCCTAATTATTACTCTCGCAATATTATTACTGATATTCAGAAAATCATTTGTTACAGATGAAAAAAGCAAACAAGAGATATTAGCTCTTGATGAAAAAAAAGCAATAAGAGATAAAACCCTTGTTATAAAAAGCCTTATTGTACTGTTCATAACAATAACCGGTTTTGTTTTAGCAGATGTTATAGGCGTTGAAACTGCTACTATTGCAATTTTTGGTGCTTCATTACTACTTCTGATTTCAAAAATAGAACCAGAAGATATGTTAGAAAAAGTGGAATGGACCACAATATTCTTTTTTGGAGGTTTGTTCATACTGGTGGGTGCATTAGTAAATATTGGTTTAATTGATTTGTTAGGAGAAAACCTATTAAAAATCACCGATGGAGATATCCCAATTACTACTATGTTGGTACTGTGGATGTCATCTATAATGTCATCTTTCTTAGATAATATTCCTTATGTAGCTACAATGATTCCCCTAATACACTCAATATCAGAAGGTTCTGTTGCAGCATATGAACCTGTATGGTGGGCGCTCTCAATTGGTGCTTGTCTAGGTGGTAATGGGACTATTATTGGTGCATCTGCAAATGTTGTTTCAAGAGGAATTGCAGAAAAGCATGGATTCAAAATTTCTTTTGGGTATTACATTAAAATTGCATTTCCACTTATGATTCTATCCATCGCTATTTCAATGGTTTACTTGTTAATATTTTATGTTTAATTAAATAAAGGAGAAATAATATATGAATAAATATGTTTGGTCTGAAACGAATCAAAATATTATGAGACTTATGCAAATTGGTGCAAATGTCACTGTGATTTCTAGTCAGATGGTATATGTCTCTTTTGACATTACCGATGAAATCAAGGTTTCATATGTTTACAACATCAACAAGAAAAATAAATACTTTCTTGAAAGAGTAAAACCATATCCAATTGAAGTAATGGAATTTAATACTCCAGAAGATATTTGTGATATTATTCGTATTGATGTGGAACAGTTTAAAAACGCTGTTAAAAGTCATAATATTAAAGACTTCATTGGTATAAATAAAGATCTCCACGATACGATTCTTTCATTTGAGGATTTATTTCTTTATTACAATGTAAATCATGATAATATAGATAAAATAAAACACTACATAGAACAAATAAAAGAAGAAATTCATAACTCTAAAGAACACTCCAAGAGAGTATTCTTTGAAAAAGAACCTGATCATCTTTAAGTTCTATAATAAGAATTAACTTTTTAAAAAAATAGCTAAACATCTGTAACCAAAATGTTTAGCTATTTTTTTTATATATATGATACGATTTCTTCAAAAGTTATTCTCACAAAAAAATTGTAACTAAATATTGAATAATTCCAATAAACGCGCCTAAGAATAAGCCTATGATTTCTACAAAATGCAATTCCTTATTCATAAGTCCAAAAATAATTTTTTCGAACTCTACAAAATCAAG
>Ga0075122_10001311_pt1 | contig 17863 bp, 20 predicted proteins | sample AntAceMetag02UKB_FD_69790 | JGI IMG/M metagenome (GOLD analysis project Ga0075122, IMG submission 69790) | Saline lake microbial communities from Ace Lake, Antarctica - Antarctic Ace Lake Metagenome 02UKB | ecosystem: Environmental > Aquatic > Non-marine Saline and Alkaline > Saline | place...
TTATTGATTTCCCGTCACAGCTAGGATTCCTACACTTATACATGTCACGCTCTTTAATGCTATCCCTGAATTTTTTCTTAAACCAAATGGCCGGCCTATGTTCGTAAGACTTGCCGCCTTTCCAGTTAGGGTTTAGCTTTCCAAATTTACCCCAATTAGGATTTTTATCTTTAGCAAATTTACCTTTTAAAGACCTTGATATTTTTAACTTATGCTCTTCTGATAATTTTTTACCAGTCTGTGGGTATGGAATCCCTTCAGGCCATTTTACACCCTTTTTTGCTTTTGATATATTTGCTCTGTGCTGGTCGGAGAAAACAGCCCCTTTGAGAGCCTTTGATATTTTAGCTCTTGTTCCCTTAGAAACTTTTCTACCATACATAGGGTTGTTTTCCCCTTTATTAAAGCCAGCTGGCATCTTCATTAGGCTTCTTTCTTCTCTTCAAGAATCTTCAGCTCAAACTTGCTAAGTACAGGCAGATACTCTGACTTATCAAGGATATTGAACACTGAAACTTTCTCTATAGCAGAAAAACCCGTGATTGGCTCTGAGTTCGCTTTTGAATTCAGCGCTCTCATAGCTCGCTTCTTTGCCAGCTTCAAGCCGCCAACGAAAGGTTTCCACTCACCACCTTTCTCTTTCAGAAAGCCATCATCCCTGACGAATGGATCTTCTCCACCGTTACATAGGGATACGCCTCTGGCAGTTAGGCCACCTTCATTCATAACGAGATAAACTACGCCACACCTATGTATCCCATTCGGTATGGTCTTTCCAGTTTCCTCATCGATTACAGTCTTTTCTTTCCTGAGATAAAAATACCGTTCCAACATTTCGTTCTCCTTTTCAATCCCAAATATGGGTGCTTGTTGATTCCCTGTATTCATATACAAGGTCTGCCATTATGGCAACTCTATCGTTCTTTATATTTCCAGCTAACCATTTAAGGTACCAAGACGGAACTTCATCAAGCGTCTTGTCTTTAAATTTACCGTATCCTAATTCAAAATCAAGTGCCTTTTCAATCGCTTCTAATTCTTTAGGCTTCATCATCTATCCTTTCTTGATCCCAGTATTCACGTGAAGATCCACATTTTGTACAATATCCCGCCTTATCTTCGGCCTCTATCCTATCCGATTCAAGCTTTTGTAGGCCCCTGACACACGTTTGCAGGGATTGTTTTTCTTTTAGAATAGCGGAGTATACCCCTTTAATCTCGAACAAGGTATTTCTCCTGTCAGTAAATGCTGATAATTCTTCTATCGTCTCTTCAGCATTCTCTGAAATTTCTATAATAGAGTCATCGACATACCCGTGAAGAAGATATATAGTGTCGGATATCTTCTTCTGTTCTTCTATTCTCCTAACGTGTGCCTGATATTCTATTTTAAAAGCATCCATCTTCTTTTTTATATTAAGGATAGAGCGACTTTCACTCACATTGTTTCTTTCATCGTCTAGCTGCGATAAGATAGCTTCGATAGCTTCGATGTTCTTGTCTATAAAGTCTAGTGCTTTGTCCGCATCTTCAATCTCTATAGCTTGGGCGTATAGGTCATCTATCCCTTCCATCTCAGGAGACTTAAGGCTTTCAGCAGCAGTTTCTATTTGAGAGTTAAGGACGGTTACATGCGAGTTAGCATCAAGCACGATCTTCTTTGCTTTCTTCAGCTTCTCTGCGATTATCTTCAGGCCTACGACTCTGTTTATTTCCTCCGCTACCTTGCCTGGTGTCTTGTCTATAAGAAAGTAAGGATCGCCTTGAGACTGTACATTCTCATCTCTCATGCGAGTAATGGAGCGAATCTCTTCTGGGACATTTGTCTTTAGGGCTGCGTATGGATCTTCACTTTCAGATGACCTATATAAGTTGATTCCTTTCTTTTTGCTTTTTTCCCTTACGATGTGCTGATTATCATCGAACTGGATCGCTACGGAGGTTGGGTCTTTTGGCTTACACCCATCAAGTCTAAATCCATCTCCTTGTGGCCTATTTTGTAAGGCCCATCTTATAGCTCTTACGATAGATGACTTGCCGGAATGAGTTCTTCCGGTTATCACATTGACACCTTTCCCAAACGGGAGTAAGGTGTACTTGTGGGATTGGAAGTTTGATATCTCTACTTCTTTAATCATCTATTAGCCATTATCTCTTCATAATGTTCTTGCCAAGACTCTCTGTTATAATTGGCTCTTGAGTTACATGAGACGCATACTGTTATTATATTGCTTGGTCCACAGTTCTTCTTATCATAATCTATATGGTGTCGGCACAGCTTTTTACAAGTCTTGTTGCATAATGGATTTTGGCACTTATACTCATCTCTTTCAAGGACATATGCTTTAAATTCACTATCAGTCCAAGTGCGACAATATTCTTCAAAAGACTTCCCGCCTTGCCAATTTGGGTGTTTATTTCCTGAAATAGACAAAGATATGTTATCCTTATGCCTTTCACTAAATATAACACCGGTCATAGAAGTTGATATTTTTAACCTGTGCTCTTCTGATAAAGCAATACCTTTTCTTGAATTGACATCGCTAAAGCTCCCGATCATTGCAATAAATTCTTTTGATTTCTCACTAGATTTAGATGCCAATCCTATTTTCACCTTTGTTTCTTCAGATAGGCTAGTGCCTATTTTAGACTTTCTTATTCTATTGCAATGTCTAGCGGAAAACTTTTTACCATACATAGGCGCTAGTCTGCCACTTCGCACTTTACCAAAGAACGGGTTTCCATTCTTTTTTATATTATGACCTTTTATCCAAGTGTTACCAGGCATTACTTCCTCTCCACACCCACATTTACAACATCGGCGTTTCCTTTCTGTCATGCTAATCCTATATGCTGTCTTCTGCAATAATCAGCAATAAGAAGTGCATCTGCTCTACCGTCCTTTTTGCCGCCTCTTGGACCAAACAACTCTGCATTCGGAAACATTCGGCCAGCGGCAGCGACAGATGGCTTTTTATCTTGTGCTTTTGATATAACGCCCTTTTGCCATACCCGTGGGGCCACCAGCACAAAAGGTATCTGTGCTGCGGCTAATAGACCTTGCCATATGCCGTAGTTCATGCCGAATTTAAACATCGACACAACTCCCTGTTTAGGCATAGCAGATACCTTTTCAATAGCAGCGTGAATTTCCCATCCACCTGAATTGACAATTATACTTCTTATTACTCCTGCTGCTTGGATCTCATCACCAGGCCAATCTTCTATCCTGACTATTTCTCTTTCGCTGCTTATTACTGCTACGGCCCCTGATTGTCCTGGATCTACTCCCATAAATAAAATCATGAATCAATTCTCCTTGATTTTCTTTCCGTGTTTACTTTGCTAAATGGACTTTCAACTTTCACTTCTTTGACTTTCTGTGGCATCAATCTACTTCTCATCCCATTTACAGTTGGGAATATATTTATTCCGTCTGATCCAGCATAAGAAGTGCCCATCTGCATCACCTGTGTATGATTTGGAGGAGATTCATAGCCATATGTTATCTCAACGGTATTCGCAACAGGTAGTATCATTCCGTCAGGTAGAGTCACTTGTGAAAAAGGTGGACCACTTGGCGCTTCCATTGCTCTATCAGCCTCCTCAGCTATTTCCATTCTAAGGGATTCTATCTCTTCTTCATAAAGGATTATCTCATTAGGCGGTATTTTATCCATATCTTTTTTAGAAGCGAGTCCACCAATCATCTTTGTAAGTATTCCAATCGCACTAAATATAGACACGATTACTACTCCTGTTAAAATGTCACCCATCAATCTTTCTCAGCAGTCTTTCTTTAGGTTCAATACCAAGCTGGATTTTAGCTTCAGGTTCACTTATTTTTGCTTCAAACTCTATATGTAAATTAGCAAGCCCATCTGGAATCATCTCCATTGTCCCACTAAATTCTGAAACCTCTATCATCCCTTGACTCATAGTCCAATTAGAAACAAATCCGTCAATTTCTACACCATCGATTGAAATCTTAGCTTTGCCGCCGTAGCTGAGCATTATCCGTCGATCCTTCTTGTGAGCCTTGGCTTTTTTGGAAGAGGTTCATTATCTTTTATAGCTATGATATCAAGGTTGCCGTCCACTTTCTTTGTTAGAGTAAAATGATATTCCGGCACTTCAGAATAGTCTTTAACTGGATCAAAAAGGTGCGAGTACCCTTCGTATTCGACGCAATCGCTAGACAGAATCGCTTCTGCTCTTATTATGACAAAGTGGGCGAAGAACATGAGTAGCTCATAGTCAGGCTTTAAGGCATAGTCTATCGATATCTTCCATTTGCCTTTTCTTGCTTTTATATCGCCAGGACACATCTCGTGAGTCGTCCTGCCAGCATTTAGCATATGTGGTTTAACCATTTGTTCACCATATTTGCACTAAGAAGTGATTTGAATCCATAAGACTCACATACGCTTTTAAACGATCTGACGCTTGGAGCATCTTCTACTATGTCTATGTCCATCGTACCGTACATAGGAAGTACAACAAGCTCCCTGTTTTCTAAGGCAGTCGGGAAATAATTTTCGATCTTTTCGTATTTCTTTGACGACTTGCTAAGCTTTCCTGTTAAGAATTTCAAAGCCGTTGGCTCAGCTACCCCTTTAAGACCAGTCACATTATCTGTAGAGCATCCTGATATCGCCTTAGCATATCCCCAAGCTAGAGGGTGGCATCCAAACTCATCGACGAACCATTTCTTGTCCCTGATGATCTTCGTCATAGGATTAAAGAGCATACAGTTATCGTCTATTATCTGGTACATGTCCTTATCTGTAGTTATGACTACGAATTCATATCCTGGGTTACAATTTACAGCAGCCGCCATTAAGTCATCGCCTTCGTATCCATCTTGTACGAATACATTGTTAAAGCCTAGGCTTGGGAGAGTATTAAGGCGAATCTCATCGAACTGGTTGTAAGCGACAGACTTCGCTTCTTTCTCTTTTGTACTTGCTTCCTTCCCCGCCTTTATACGTGGCTTTTTGTAATCTGGATAGACTTCTTTTCTTATTGAGCTTTTTGAATCCCATACAAAGACTATGCTATCTGGCTCAAACCTTTCAGCAAAGGATATGACTCTTTTCACAAAACCGTAGACTATAGATGTAGTGCTATTCTTGAACGATAAAATTGGCATAGAATGAAATGTAGCATGGCAGATATAGTTACAGTCTATGACTAACGCCTTCATATCGGGAACCTGCTTTTCTGGGAAAATTTAGCAGCGTCTTCAACTCTTTTCCATTTTTCTTCCGTAAGCTTAACAAGCTCTGCCTGCTTGTCGTTATCATAAGCATACTTTATAGCAGATTCATATTTCTTGAACTTGAGATCAAATAAATCTTTTATGGCTTTAGATTTCGGGCCATAAAGATAATGGATCATAGATGAGATATCGTCTATCCCATAGTCAAACATGATAGGGAATCTGGCTTCTCTAAAAGGCTTTGCTGCTTTATTTCGCTTTACCTTTGCCTCACACCCAATTCCAGTGACCATGCTTATCTTTTCTCTGGTCTTTCTTATCTTCTCGTGCTCTCTCAACCAAGCTACTTGATGAGTATAAAAGTTTAGAGCATCTCCTCCAACTCGCACTTTAGCAGCTCCAAATTTTACACCTATATTCGCTCTAGTCTGAGATACGATAAGCAAGGTACAATCTTTATGGACTCTACCATTCCCGCCTTCCATCTTAGAGCATAAAGTCTTGAAAAATCTTTTTGATCCATATCTTTGCTTTCCAAGATCAAATGACCCTTCCATCGCCTTGTCTTCTTCAACTGATTTTATAAATTCCTCAAGCTCTTCATCAGAATCAAGCGCATCCCAACTATCGATTATATAAAGTAGAAACTCACCAGACTTAAGTGCTTTTAGCCTATTAAGAAAATCTCTCCCAAAGGCTTGTATGGTACCTGTTCTCATCCACTCAACGCCAGCGTTAAATTTCTTGCCATACATCGTGTCGATTGGGAAGTCCATAACGCCTTCAACATTATTGTAGACAATAGTGACCTTCTTGACTTTAGGGAAATTATGGCTATCGTTTCCTTCCATAAAATAGAACGCATGGGCAGCAGCTTCAAGAGCACAAAGCGTCTTTCCACTGCTGCCGTCCCCAACTAGGTTGTCTATCCTACCCCTTGCCCATCCACCATCTAAGCCCCTTTGCGAAAGGGCAAGGTTAAGAACAGTAGAACCTGATGTGATAAAGTCAACAGGGTGTTCGTCATCTACCTGAACACTTCTCCTCACTCTATCTGCCATTATTTATCCCTATCTTCCGTTGCTTTTGCTATGCGTTCTCTAATCGCTGACCTAGCAGCTTCAGATTTGCCGTTGGCTTTTTCTTCCGGTTGCGTCCTTGACTTTCTTGTCGGACGTTCTGGCTTTGATGGCTTTTCTGGTTTGACTGGTCGCTTGGGTCGTTTCGGCCTTACAGGTTTTTCTGGTTCAGGCTCTGGTTCCGGTTCAGGCTCTGGAGGATTTTCGCAGTCGCCAGCGTATTCGCAATCTACGCAATCCTGCCATTCGTCAAACTCCTTCTGGAAGCATTCTGGCGGCCCTTCTGGTTCCGATTCTGGTTCTTTCTCTTCTGGTTCTTGTTCAGCTGGCTCTTCTCCACCTTCAGCTGGCTCGTAGTCCTCAGAGCATTCAAACGCAGCCTTTACAGCATCGTATTCTGGGACTATAAGAAGCTCACGAAACTCTACCATATCATCAAGAACTTTTGGATCAAGAGGATGAGCAGCCTTAAACACTTGGACATTTTTGTATCTCGTCATCTTGCCTTTGCCGTCTCTTTCAAAAGAAATCGGAACGCCTTTAACAGGATCGGATACATCTATGTATGCGCCAGTTTCTTCGTCTGATGATCTTGAAAGAATTTCTTCGTGAAGAGTCCAAGGGCAGCTCCAAAGCAAAACTTCTTCTTTATCGTCTGAAAGAAGATCGTGGACAAAGAACCACATTCTCCGGTCAGGGTAGAATGTTTTAGCGAGATCAGGATTCGCATCCCAAAGCTCAGGTGTCTGCTGTTCGCAGACGAAACACTTATTAGGAACCTTTATGTCCTCGTAGCAATCTCTAAGAGAATCTTCATCCTCTCATTGCACAAGTAATCACCGTGTAGTTCTTCTCCCTCATCGCCTACGTTTCGGTGGAAGCTCATCTCCAACCCATAGAAGCCAAGAGCAGCGAGTTCAAATGGCTGAATAATCCTCAGCCTATTCTTCCCTTCTTTAGGGATGAATACTCTCATCACACCTTGCTTAATATAGGAGATGCGGGAACCTGGGCTTTTGTAGTACTGCCCTTTCTTCTCATCTTTTTTCTTGAGGGCTTTGCTTCCTAGCCCTGGTTGAAACTCCCTCTTTGCCATGTCAGTTCTCCTTATCTATGTAACGCTTCTTAAAATCCCTTATGGCTCTCAACGATATGCCTGGAATAAAATAAGCTAAGAAGCAGATTATTGCTGTCACTATAAATGTTTTAATCAGAAATGATTCCAAAATCTTAAGTCCTTGGTCTCCGTGGCTTTCCAGATGTTTTTCTGCTCTTAATCTGCTTTTCAATCTCCTTCTTTACTTTGTTCGCTATAATTGTTCTCATGTTAGGCTTCGACTCTATTTTTGAGAAGTAGCCTTGGCCATGTAACCTGGCCAACACGTCGAGCATTCTAATCTTTTGTTCGAATGATTTCCTTTCTGCTTCTGCTCCAAGCTGTTGAGATTTTAACTGCTGGAAGTTTTCGTCGCTGCCGATGATTGAATTGATCGCCCCCTCTGTAAGTTTCTTTACCCCAAACCTACTCATAAGGACTTCTTCAGCCATCCCTCTGAGCTCCATACTCATTTGAGATTCAAGGTTCTCTTTTCTTGTTTTTGCGTCCGTCTCTTGGGTCTGCCAATAATCAAAAAAGGCAGGAGCAGAAGCGCACTCTTCATCCAGGTTGTTGCGGTCTATTATTATTGACTCATCAATTATTGGCATTCTTTATTCCCCCTGTATAGTTATATAGCGAAACAAGACTTTTAAGTCGATCAGAATAAAATAGATACCTTGTTAGCAAATTCTGCTATTGAGGCGTCAAGTAGCGGCATATTCTCTTCACTATATGCTACCATTGACGGGCTTATAGAATATGTTACCCAGCAGTTATGATCCATATTCCATTTAGTTGTTCCGTTTACAGCAATGATGCCGGCTTCTTCTCCATCAAAGAACTGCCTACCGAGATTACCAAGAGACAGGACCAAGAATGGTTTTGCTACTGCTATCTCTTCAGATAAAATTCTTTTACAAGCATTGACGTGTTTCTTTTTAGGCTTTTTGGTTCTACTTGGCCAGCATTTTATGACGTTCGTAAGATAGAACATCTCCCTGTCTAGGCCATAGCTATCCAGCTTTCTGAATAGGACTTCTGCTGGCCTACCGCAGAAAACATACCCGCTATCATTGTCTGCTTTAGTTGGCATCTCTCCAACTATCATTATGTTACATTCGCCTTGCTTAGGGAAGGTTGGCCGCTCACATTCTTCACGTAACTCACAAGCATCGCAATCGTTGATGATGCTTAAATCTGCCGGAGGTTCGCTTTCTTTGCCGAGTTTAGCATCTAAACCCTCAAGATTACCTGACGTGAGTTCGTCGCTAAACCAAGCAGCCTGAGTCTTCAAGGCTTCTTTATCATCCGTGTTATTAGCAAGAGTTATTATGGCTTGCCCTTCACAATGCTCTACTATACTTTTCTTCTCATCGTAAATCTGGTTACCAAAGATAAGCATCTTGAAATCTGTATCGTCTTTAAGGTGGCCGTATACTCCACCAAGAGAGCCAAAGTCGCTACTGTTGCTCGTCTGCTTAACGGCTTGCCTATACCCAACCTTTAGACTTTCCATCCTACCATAATAATATCCAAGCTCATTCCCCATCGGAATAGAATCGCAAAGGTTGATGAACCCAAGGCTCTGGTCGAGGATTTTGAATATCCCTCTAAACCTATATAAAGGATCATTTGATAATTCGAAATCGAAATATTGAGATAAGGCTTCAAGTTCCTCTTCAGGTAAGAAAGTTTTACTCTCAGGAGACTCATATGCTTTTGTTTCTTCTAGTAGCCTACGGACTTTTACATTGACTTTTCTCTTAGGGACTCTAGACTCTAGGTCGGAAGGGCTTTTGTAAGGGCCTGCATCGTCTCTGCAACGAATGATCTCGGTTGCGGCTACCTCCCCTATACCCTTAATCTCTAAGAACGGTGACAGTAGATTGCCATCGTCGTCAATCTTCCACTTTTTAGCTGTAGAAAGATTAATATCAGGTAAGAGTATATTGACACCCAATCTTTTGGCTTCATTTATAAGCTCGTGTTTCTTTCCAGCCGGCCCATAAGATAAAAGAGTTGCCATAAATTCGACTGGATAGTTTATCTTTAAGTACATCATCCAGACTGCTATCATTCCGTACTCGACAGCGTGGCTATTGTGAGATACAAATCCGTTTGCTATAAAGTTGTGTTGCTCTGTATCCATCTCTACATCGTAAACATATTCTCCACATTTAACTATCTCTATCGACGTTATAGGATCAAGTGCTACTGGTTTACCAATAGAGTGCCTTACTTTTCTTTCACCTTTTTTATAATCAAGTTTTTTATGACACGGGTTACACAAATATTTTAAATTTTTATGTGAGTGATAAATAGAATAATCAAAATCGCATTGCTCTATATTTTCAATGTGGGCTATCTCAGGCCTACCATATTTTATTTTCTGGTGGCAGCATTCACACACACCCTCTATCTCTATTTTACAATTTTCACATTTCCCATCTGCTCTTTTTATTACTGCTTTCTTCCCTTCTTTGAAATATTTAGCTCTGCCATCTATATAAGATATGTTATCTTTTCCCTTTTGAAATCCACATCCATCATATGTAGTTTTTTGGTTGTGCGGCTCTCCCTTTTTAATATGTTCTTCTTTTTCTCCCATTATAGCCATAAGATCGCCAACTTTAAGCTCTCCAACCAAAACGTATCCTTTATCTGTGAGGAACCTATGATTCATCGTAGCGTCTATCTGCTTGCCAGACTCAGTCGTTATCCTTGCTATTGTCCTTCTTGTTCCGTTCCTGTGGATAGCCTTTATTTTTGCTGGCCTTACTCTGCCATCAGGATCAACTTGCATAATCTTTAGACCCCTTTTTGGGTCTCTGTATTTTGTCCCTACTTGAGCTTTAGAGTTCCATCTCTTGTATAATTCTTCAACAGTTATCTCTTGTTTTTTGCTATGCTTCCCGGCAGCAGATCTTATAAGGGACGTAACCCCCCGTAAACACTTATTAAAACTATAGCTGCCCATATTCTTAAGCTCACCGAAAACTATCATAGCTTCTGCTTTATTAAGGGTATCCCGTTCTTTACAGCCATCTATAAATTGCTGTTCGAACTTCATGAATTCCTCAACGCCCTTCGATTTACTGATTACCTTACGGATAGTGTCTGCGGTCTTCCAAGTAAGTCCACCGAGCTCATACATCAAGCGCATCGCTTGCTCTTGATAGATGATCAGACCTTGGGTATCCTTGGTTATCCCTTCTATCCACGGGTGGGCATACTCAACGTCTTGAGCGCCAAATTTACGATCTCTATATATTTGCGTAAAACCACTTCGTAGAGCACCAGGCCTATGAAGGGCATTGAGGGCTACAACTTCATCGAAACAATCTCCTTTGATATCTCGACATAACTTCATCATGCTATTAGAGCTAAACTGGAATATGCCTATCGTATTCCCAGCTATGAACTCTACATACAATCTCTCATCGTCCAAGTCTATGAGATTGTAGTTTATATTTATCCCGTGCCTATCCTTAACAAGGTCTTTTGTTTCACTCAAGATCGTCAAAGAGTTCAGCCCTAATATATCAAGCTTCATTAGGCCCATATATTCAGCATCTTCTTTGGCCCAGTTACAGACATTCTTTTTATTCCTGACTACAAAATTAGCATTTTCTCCTAACCTTAAGTCTGTCTCTGATACGCACGTAGCTGCGGCATGTCTACCAGCAGATTTTATCTGTCCTTCAAAAGACATAGCCATCTTAGTCACTTCTGGGTATTTTGCTTTAAAGGCTATCCCATCTTCAAATGTGTTGAAGGCATCTTCGATAGAAAAGTCAGCCCGAACATCACCACCCGATCTTGTAACGATACATTCTGCTGCTTTCTTCACTTCGTATAATGGTATATCGAAAACTCTGCTGACGTCTCTTATTGCTCCTCTACCGTGCATTTTCAGGAAGGTAGAGACTTCTATGACGTTCCACTTCCCGTAGATATCGGCAAGATGCTTCTTGACATCCTCTCGCCTTCTATCTTCGAAGTCCATATCAATATCAGGTAAATCGATTCTGCCTGGAGATATGAACCTTGAGAATACAAGGTCGTACTTTAAAGGGTCAACGTCCGTTATCCCTAAGCAGTAAGCAACTAAGCAACCTCCACTAGATCCACGCCCCGGCCCCACCATTATTTTCTCTTTTTCACACCAATGTACAAGCTCCCACACGACAAGAAAGTATCTTGTGAACTTTGGCATAATCTGCTCAAGTTCTTCTTCTATTCTTTCTTGATATGCTGCTATATCGTTCTTTATCCACTCGTGATCTTCAGCCCTGCTATCCAAGCCATCAAGGACAAGTCTTATAATCTGGTCATCTTCGCTGAAATCTGGATACTTAGATACGTGGACTCTGGGCAAGTTTGGTTCTCTTGCTTCTATTTCGAAGTCACATAGCTCCGCTATAGTCATTGTATTCAATAATGCTACTCCGACATCCTCACGACTAACTACGCCTTGTTCAGCGAACGAATCTATCATCTCATCAGCCGTCTTTAGATATAGATCGTCTATATCAAATTTCCACCTATCAGGGTTAGACCATTTTGATTTGGTTTGCATACATAGCAGAACTTCTTGAAGCTTAGAGTGCTCAGCCAAAGGATAATGACAGTCGTTAGTAGCAACGAGCATTATATCATTCTCTTTAGCTATCTCTATCGACATCTTGTTCACTTCTATCTGCTCTTTAAGATCAAGAGGCATGATCTCTATCGCTACATCGGTTCTCTCTTTAAGCTGTAGCATCAAGTCTATGCCCATCGTATCTAAAGTTGGGGCCATGTCTAATCTTCTGCCCCTTGCAGGTCTAGAGGGTTTTTCAATTACGTTCCCCATATTAAGGAAAGTAGAAGCGCACGCACTCATCACAACAAGCCCTTCGCAATAGTCTAGAAGGGTTTGTGGATCGAACCGTGGCTTATAGTAGAACCCTTGGATGTTTGCTATGGTAAGAAGCTGAAGGAGATTTTTCCAGCCTACTTCATTCTTAACAAGTAGTGTAATGTGGTACTTCTTTTCTTTCTCTTTAACAGAAATATCAGGTACGATGTACCCCTCGCAGCCTATAATGCTTTTGATCCCTTCTTCTTTACAGGCTTTTTGAAATTCTATAACACCATCAACCCCTCCATGATCAGTGATAGCCATATGAGTAAACCCTAACTCAGATGCTCTTTTGGCATACATAGCCGCTGTGCCAAAACCGTCTAGAAGTGAATATTGTGTATGGAGATGTAAGTGACAAAAATCTTTATTTAGCATGGTATATCCTAAACGTCCCACAGTATGTAGATGAAAATGATATATAGCCTTGTTCTACTCCTTCAGCATCTCCAGATATACCACCATGATGAACATCGAAACCGCAATTGAAATCTTTGCCGTGTACTCGGAACATGGCAGAGTCTTTACCATTTGGTTCTAATGTTAGATCTGTCACTATTGTCTGTGCTTCTTGACCCTCATCAATAGAAACAAGTTTCTTCCCTATGAAGTCTGCTTTTTTCTCTATAAATTGACTCCATAGAGGATATTCTTTCCCGTTAACTATCATTTCTTCTCCTTTTAATTGGTCTCGGTGGAGGGATTTGAACCCCCGATCCCCTGCTCCCAGGGCAGGTGCCGTACCAGACTCGGCTACACCAAGACTTTATTAGTTATATCTGTAATTTCCGGTTTTTCTTACCAAGATCGTGAACTATGGTACGGGGCCTATCTTTATCCCCTATTGAATCATCGTCCCTAAGAATGATATAATCATTTCCATATTCCACTTGGACGTGAAGGATAGCAGATCTAACAAAGATAAGGTCGGTAAGCTCACCGGCTATCACCTTTTCGAACCACGGGAAGATTTCCTTCTTCGTGTCTGAATCCCCGTAGTTGCGAAGGTCGCCCCAAATAATAACATTATATCCACGATCACATTTAATTGCCTCGTATTCTATACTGCCTTCACTACCGCACGGGATGTGAGATTGAGGACAGTTCCCGCCATCCTCTCCAAATAAGCCAACGTGCTCGTAGCCTATCATCTCCCCTAATATCTCTTTGATTTCTTGGAAGAAAATAAGATCGATTTGCTCGCACCTAGCTGCTTTTTCTACAGCATGTTCTTCTTCTGTCTTATTCCCTCCAATAGTTGATCCAGCGTGGGCCATAGAATCGTATCGGATGTTACCGTTTACATGAGTCCATTGACTCATAATTCACCTCCTCTTATTATTTACCACGAATGTATTGAAGCATAATCTCTTAGATCACCAAGGGTAAATACAAAACAATCAGTCTTGTAGCTACCAGGCCAGGATTGTAACACAACAGTATTCTTGTTATATTTCGAGTTTATAAGAGTCGTGACGTGAGTAAACATCTCCATCTTTTTTGGAGTCACGACGATGAATGGGGAAGACTGCGCATGTGTTATCTTAATGATAAATGTATATAACCTAAATAACTCAATAAAGTCTGTTCTGAACTCACCTTCAATTTTCACATTGCCTCCTTTTAAGGTTGGCGCACCGGGAAGGAATCGAACCTTCAACCACTGGGTTTGGAGTCCAGCGCTCTACCTAGTTGAGCTACCGATACGCTGTTAAGTGGCAGACAGGACTTTAACCTGTACCTTTATGGATCTCCGTGACGGAGTGCTTTGAGATGAGGTTCACTCTTCAGTCTCTGCTCTATTCAGCCACTGCCACAAATTCTACATACAAGCCGCCAAAGGCAACTCGCCTCTTTCTTTTTCTCCCCAGTTGTTAGCAAGCTTGACTACAGCTTCTTCGTCATTCTCTATAGCCAGCTTAAGAGCAACTACGTTGTCCGTCTCTGGATACTTGTACTTGTTCTCAAGGTGTACGCAAAGATCAGCTATCTTGTCTTTTTGGTTTCTTATTCATATTAAAGTTACCAATTTGGATAAAGCTCAGCATAATCCACTGTATATTTTGGATCAGCCGGTTTCATATCAAGGCCACCGTTCTTAGCATACATCTCCCACAGTTTTTTAGGCCAACGTTTTTCTTCGTACATCCATTCCCAATCGTCATACCGCCTTCTAAGATAATCACCTATGTTATTATCGATTAAGCTTATGTTATGGAAATTCTCAGGCTTATTATCGTAATCAGATAATTTTCCTGTTATGTGAACAGTCGGGTTTGTCATCTGTTTTCCGCACCAATACCCTCTCTCGACTCGACACATCGACATCAGAGTTTCTTCTAACCCGCCAGGTATATCCCATGTGTCTTCTGGCGCTAAGAAGAATCCGTGGTCTATCATGTTTCGGAGGAATAGGCCACGATTCGTTGCGACCATATCATCTTTAGTATTTATTATCTTGAGTTTCTGGTGAGCACCGCCAAGGAAGGATTTTGTATTAAGCACGCCGCACTTAGGGAATCTCATTATGTAGTCTATAGAGTGAAGGTATCTCTCACCGGATGAGAAAGGATACTTGGCTGTCTTCTCAACAAATCTAAAGTCATCGTCTACAAAAAGATATAGGTCGCAGTTAGGTTCAAGAGCAGCCGTAAGCTCTCTCATCATAATTAGCTTTATAGGTCTATCCCATATGCCTGTATGATCCCACTTGACTACAAATCCAAAGTCGTTTAGCTGCCGAACACATTCTTCAATCTTTATGCTATCCCATTCAGGGCCGTTGAAGTTTATAAGGAATGTCGCTATATCTGATAACTCAGAAATATATTTGACGGATGGAAGCAGGTCTTTGAAAACGACATCAGGGTTACATGTTGGTAGAATTATCCCTACTTTGCCTTTCAACAGTCTTATATCCCTCACTTTTATTATCTCCTATCCTATATTTAGTTATACGCCAATTCTCCTTGAATTTTTTTCTTCTCACTCGAAAATTTTCTAACCTTGCTCTCCGTTTGACTATCTCAGGTGGAGTGAGAGGTACATCTCCGTGGTCCATATACTCCTTTGGTGCTCCGACAGAGAATCGAACTCTGATCGTGGGCGTGAAAGGCCCATATCCTTACCGTTAGACGACCGGAGCTAGTGGGGTGACCGGAGGGATTCAAACCCTCTTACAATGGGGCCACATCCCATCGGCGCATCAAGTTGCCTTCGGCCACAAGGAGGAGCATCCACCGGATGCCACCCCTTCTGACTAAAAACTATTTCGTCGCTATCCTTTTCCCGTTATCAATTGCGCTTTTCATCAGGATCGTATCTTGTAGACCACCAGGCCTGATTGCATCAAAGGGGATTACAACGACTGTGTTGTTTGTTCCTTGAGCAAGCGTCACTAAAGTCTCAAGTTGCTTTACGGCAAGGATGGCTGGAGTAAGACTTGTCGATCTGATTTTGTTAGCGGCAGCATCGATCTTGGCTTTAACGATACTCGCCTTGCCTCTCTCAGATTCAAGCTCAGCGTCACGTTTAGCTTTAGCAACATTCGCCTTTGCTATCGCAGCGTTCTCTAAGTCCGCTAGCTCAGCATGCTTGATCTTTTGTCTCATCGCCGTTACATTTTTAGGATAATCAAGATTCGTTATAAGCAGGTCGGCAGTTGATATAGGATACTTCAACTCTTTCATCCGCTTAAGAAATTCTTTCTTTATAGCCTGACGGATAACGTCTCTTTGCTCTCTGATGTTATCTGTGTTATAAGGCGATACGGTATCACGTGTAATACTTGACATGATATCTGCCATCGCAATCCTAAAGAACGCATCGAGAGATAGCTGCTGGACTTCATTGCCTTCTATATTAGCAGTCTTAGCAGGAACCTTTGCCTTTATGACACTGATTGTCTGGTCTGTAACAAGAAAAGACCCAACCCACTTTACACTTACGCTCATATTGATATCGTCAGCACAAAGTATCTTCAAGTCCTTTTTAAAAGACTTCAATTTGCCATCTACAAAATAGGCTCTGTCTCTGTTCCAAGCTTTGTAAGCCCCATTCTTGTGGATGGTAGTCTCGCCATCAGGCTTTACGATGATGACTGTCATCCCAGGCGGGACAACATTACCGCATCTAACCAGAAAAAACGCCGACATAATAACAGCGATTAAAATAAATAGCCCCTTTTTCATTTTCACTTCCTCCTATTAAGGCGTTTTGTTTATTCTGCTTTTACCGCAGAATCATTGACCAACTTGTCGATCTCGGACATAGCAGCATTGTTATTAGCCGTAGCATCTTTCTTCAGCTCAACTGCTTTTTCACTAACAGCTATCTTGTTTGATACTTTAATTTCAGCTTTAGCTGGAGAAGAAAAAGATTCGTCAGAGATTGCCCTAGGCATAACTTCTTTATTGCTACCAAAAGGATTCGATAAGAAAACAGCAAAAACTACACCTGCAAGAACGCCTACAAATAAGGTTGCAGCACATGCTATGCCTCTTACCATCTTAATCACATTGATGGATTCGTTGTCTTCGTCCTTCGTATTTGACTTTCTTACATAATGTATTATGATACCAGAAGCAGCATAGATAAATATCAACGCAACTACACAGATTAAAGCGATAGGCAGCATATTGCTAATAACGTTGCTAATAAAGCCTTCCATATATTCACCTCCCTTCTGTTAGTTTTTGGTAGCGGGGGTGGGATTCGAACCCACGATTTTGTGGTTATGAGCCACATGCCTTGGACCGGACTAGGCCACCCCGCATTAACTGTTTGAAATGGGGCGGTAGCATTCCTTGAGCCACCGCCCCTGTCTATGTCATTTTATTTAATGGATATTAACCATTGCGTAATAAGTTATGACGGCTCGTCTATGAAGTATATTGAAAAGTCGTATCAATTTGATTAAGACCCTTGCTCTTCCACTGAGCTACCCAGCCATAATTTTTGGGGGCTGGGGAGGGATTCGAACCCACGACCCAGGGTGTAGTGTATCGACTTTCAACAATTCTATAGAACCCTGCCTTGAAGCTATTGGGTTTCACGCTAAATTTGAATCTGAGTTTGATACCTTGAGCCATGGACTTTGTTTCAAGACTAACCTTCAGGGGTTAGCTTGTTTTGCGCCTTGACTCTTAAAGGCATTGAAGCTGACGCTATCCCAATCTTATGAATTAATAAAACCAAAAAGTTTCTCGCCAATTTTCACATCATCGACCTTTACAGAATTAGCTCTCTGCCTTGCGGTCTTTACTGCTCTGATTAAAGCATCGACCTTATTCAAAAGCCTTGACTTCTCAGCAGAAGAGATCATCCCACACCAGGTATCCGTAACGATTCTTGCTATCTTCTCATCCTCATTATAGACATCGACTTGAGCAGGATGTTTGTCGGTAGCGGCAGCACGGACATGGTTCTTCATCATCTTCTTCGTTCTGAATTTCTCATCAGAGTCTCTCTTTTTGAAGACACCTTCCATCTCGTTCGTATCTACATCCCAGTGGATACTGGGTTGTAATGTAGGGATCTTCGCATACACTTCGTCCCTTACT
>Ga0075122_10001312_pt1 | contig 17854 bp, 29 predicted proteins | sample AntAceMetag02UKB_FD_69790 | JGI IMG/M metagenome (GOLD analysis project Ga0075122, IMG submission 69790) | Saline lake microbial communities from Ace Lake, Antarctica - Antarctic Ace Lake Metagenome 02UKB | ecosystem: Environmental > Aquatic > Non-marine Saline and Alkaline > Saline | place...
GTTATTGAAAAGTTACCATATAAGTCGGAGCAGTTCGATGCAGTATATTGCGTGAATACTTTATTTTATACAAGTCCAGAAGAGAGTTTCCCAGAGTTAGAAAGAATACTAAAAGATGGAGGAGTGGCGTTTGTTACAATAGATAGTCAGATAGCTGATTTAGACAAAAATAAAGAAATTCATTCACTAGATGTAGAAAAGGCATTAAAATTTTTTAAAAATTGTAAGATCATAAGTAAAAATCAAAAAGAAAGAATTGATGAAAGCCCATTCAGGCACAAACATATATTTTATGAGGTTGTTCTTCAAAAAGTCTAACCCCGCCGCTTAAAAAACTCAATCTGTCTAAATCTTTTCAAAACTTTAGCATATCCACCCTCAGATAAAACTCTTGACTTATCCTTCGTTAAAAGTCTAAAATTATATTTACTAACACCAAATTCTAGCTTATCCTTTCCTGGATATTTTTTCCATCTCCTTTCTTCTTTTAGTTTGTATTGCAAAACCATTTTTACTTTCCCCCTTTTTTTTATAAAAGCAATAATAAAATAATAAAAATTAAAAAACCTTTGCTAAATACTCCTAAGAGTAATTAGTTTCTGTTTGCTCTGAAACAGTCTTGACAAAGAACATCTTTTCCTGGCGTAGGCTTGAATGGTACTTGGCATGACTTTCCACACTTTGTACATTTTGCATCATGCATTTCTCTTGGTCCTCGGTCGCCTCGATCAAATCCACGGTTTCCACCGCCGCCTCTGTTGTTGTTAAAACTTCTCTTAGGTCTGCTTTTCATAAAACATTCCTTACATTTAACAGACTTACCTTCTTCAGGTTCAAAGGGAACTTCACAGTCCTCTCCGCACTCAGAACACTTGGCTGGGTACATCTTTCGATCGTCGTTTCTAGATTCTTCTTTGCTTTCTTCAGCTGAAGTTTCACCAGTAGCAGCTTCTTGAATATCTTCTTCAGTAGCGTCTTCAGATTCCGCAGGTGCAGATTCTTCAGCTTCTGTTTTAGGAGCTTCTTCTTGATTAACTTCGTTGTTAACTTCTTCTTCCATATTACTTTTTCCTCCTTTCTACTTCTATTCGGTTTTTCTTCTCAGAAATATAAATATTATTCGTCTTTTTCATTGCTTTCATTTTCTACTTTTTCTTCTCCTTCCACTATTTCAGAAACTTCTTCTTTAATTTCCTCTTCCATTTTTTCCTCAACTTCTTCTTCAATCTCATCGGCAGGGCTCTCATGAACCCCGATGACTTTAATCTTGAATATAAGTTTTTTACCAGCTAAAGGATGATTTAAATCAATAGTAACATTTTTATCTGTAACTTCAGCAACTCTAGCAGGAATTTGTTGTCCATTTGGAGCATTCATAACCAAAGTCATTCCAACTTCCGGAACCTTATCTTGAGGCAAAGCACTTCTTGGAACTTCTTTTTTCAACTCTTCATTAATTTCTCCATATGCATCTTTTGGTTCAATTTTAAACTCTTTTTCCTCGCCTTCTTCCATACCTAATACAGAATTATCAAACCCAGGAATAACTTGCCCGCTTCCAACTACGAATTCTAAAGGAGATCCAGAGCTCGAACTATCAAAAATCTCACCATTTTCAAATTTTCCTTCATAATCCAAAGAAACCTTGACTCCATTCTCTACTTTCATATTTTTATAAAATAGGATGGCTATTTAAGCCTTTGTGTGCAAAACTAAACAAATTTAAAGAAGGAACGGCAAATATTTTTATGAAGAGTGGGATAAATGCAATAATTTTTGACATGAATGGGGTATTACAACTAGGAGGGAATGCTAAAAAAGCGATTAGGGGGCATCATACAATTGGAGTACACAAAAATATTGCAGAAAAATTGAAAATCTCAGTTGATCAGTGGTTTGATGCAATCGATTCCACATATGCGAGGTCGATTGAAGGATTGATTTCTGAAGAAGAGATGATTAAGGCAATGTCAGAAAATCTAAAAGTATCTAGAAGAAAATTTAAAAGAATAGTGGTAAGTGCGCATAAAAAACACTTTAAGAAAAACAAACAGCTGTTCAAACAAGCGTTTGCACTAAAAAAACAGGGGTATAAAATAGCAATCCTTTCAGATCAATGGCCCCTATCAAAAAAAGCGCTAATGCCCAAAAAGTACACAAAAAGATTCGACGAAGTAGTTATTTCCTGCGACGTAAAAATGAGAAAGCCAAACCCAAAAATATATAGGTTAATTCTAAAAAAATTAAAGCTCCCAGCAAAAAATTGCATATTTATAGATAATCAGAAATGGAATTTAGTACCAGCAAAAAAAATGGGAATGAAAACAATACTCTTTGAAAATAATAAACAAGTAGCAAAAGAGATAGTGGGGCATCTGGCAAATTTCCCAAAAATTATTTAAAGAGCCTTATGCAACTTATAATGGTGAATATGGTACGAACAGCAATTTTTAGACAAGCTTGAAATAGAATTAAAGATATCTAAAAATTCAGATTACACACTACGAAATTATTCTAATGCAAATAAAGCACTTTTCGAATTTACAAAAAAATCTCCAGAAGAAATAACCGAGGACGACATAAAACTGTACTTAATAAAAAATTTACAAGATCATTCAGCATCTTCAGTAATACTTTTTCTTTCCGCTATAAAATATGCCTACGGAAACATATTAAGAACAAATCCAACAGAAAACATAAAGAGGCCAAAAAAAGAAAGAAAAATACCAGCAGTTCTAACAAAAGAAGAAATAATAACTCTGCTAAATTCATGTTTTTCCGAAAAATCCAAATTAATAATATCTTTAATTTATGCCTGTGGGCTTAGGGTTTCAGAATTAGTAAATCTAAAAGTAAAAGACTTGGATTTTAGCGAAAGAACTGGACATATTATCCAAGGGAAGGGCAAAAAAGATAGAATTTTTAATATACCTATTTTTTTATCTAGCGAATTAGAGGCTCAAGCCTTTAAACAAAAAGAAATCGGGGAAGTTTTTTTATTCTCAGGGCCAAAGGGAAAACTCTCAACAAGAAATATACAAAAAATTGTTTCAAAGGCAGCCTTTAATGCAGGAATCAAAAAAGATGTACACACGCACACGCTAAGACATTCTTTTGCAACTCATTTATTAGAGAACGGAGTAGATTTAAGGCATATACAAGTTTTGTTGGGGCATAGCTCAATTTCTACAACTCAAATTTATACACATGTTTCAACAGAAGAAATAAAAAAAATAAAGTCACCAATTGACGGGATGGGTATGTAAATGAAAAAATGTAAAAAATGTGGATTTGAAGAAGAAGATTTAAAAGAAAAGCTTGGAGTATATTTTTGCGATGTATGTTTTTTATTTGCACCAGATAATAAAGAGAGTCTAAGTATTTATTCAGAAGAAAAAGTGAATGGAAGTGAGATAGACTTATTTAGAAAATATAGTCCGAAATTAGGAGTAAGGCAAAAAGAAGCCATGATTAAAAAAGCTAAAAATGGAGACCTTATGTCAAGAGCGCCATTCGGATATAGGATAAAGAATAAAAAATTAGTTCCTGAGGAGTTCTCAAGAGAAATAGAAGAAATCTTTGAAGAATTTTTAAATTCTAACATAAGCTTAAATCGTCTTTCAAAGAAACACAACCTTTCAGTAAATGGATTAAAAAAAGTTCTAACCAATTTTACTTATGTCGGAAAAATAAAGTTCAATGGAGATATATATGAAGGACAGCATGAGCCAATAATTTCACCAATACTTTTTAATCATGTTCAAAATAAAATAGAGAAGTTAGGAATAAAAAGGATTTAATAAAAAATTATCTCTTAGAACTCTGCCTTTTACTTCGAGCTTTACTATCTCCAGGCTTATATGCTTCTTTTCTTCTCACATCCGCAACTAAAAGATTTCTATCATATTTAAGATAGGCTTCTTTTAATTCTTGAGATCCAGTAAACTCCAAAATAGCTTTTGCTAAAGCAAGTCTTGCCGCATCAATTTGACCTTTATCTCCACCACCACGAATATTTATGGCACAGTCAAATTCTAATTTTCCAAGAACATGTTTTGCAATTTCAATTGGCTCAGAAATTCTCAACTTGTCAAAAAGATGTAAATTCAGATAATTTTTTTTATTAACAGTAACTTTACCGTTACCAAAAACAATAACAGCCCTTGCAACACTAGCTTTTCTTTTACCAGATGCGATTATTTTTTTAAATTTATTTTCGATTGCCATTTTACCTTGAAAATTCCTTTACTGTAGAAAATTTATGTTTCTTTTGCATTTTAATTGTTTCAATTTTTTTACCTTCAAATTCTTTTGGAATTCCAACATAACACTTAATCCTTTTCCAAGCTTCTCTTCCTCGGCCCCATCGGTGATTTGGAAGCATTCCCCTAATAACTCGCTTAACCATTTTTTCAGTTACTCTAGCGTGCTTAGGTCCCTTTTGACTATGTCCGATCATGTTTCTTTTTCTTAAATATTCTTTTTTAATTGAAACTTTTCCACCAGTGATAATAATTTGTTCACAATTAAGTATTGCAATTTCTTCTCCCTTAAGAGCTTCTTTTGCAACATCGCTAGCAAGTCTTCCAAGAATAGCGCCTTTACCATCAATTATTTTCATTTTCCAAATATTTCCAACCCTTTAGCTTCGGGATTTTTTTTAATTTCTTCAAGTATTGTAACAACTTCGCAACCAGCGTTTAAGAGTTTTTCTTTTGCGGCATCGGAAAAATCAAGTGCCACAACTTTTATTTTTTTATTTATTTCGCCTTCAGATAGAACTTTTCCACAAACAATTGTATCGTTTAAATTAGAAAGTTCATGAATGTTAGCGTTAAGTCTTTTTCTTTTAGGTCTACTTAGTATTCCTGCAACCTCAACCCACGCAGGATTTTTTAAGGCTTCTTTAATAGTTCTAACCAAGTATCTACTAGTTTTACCGCTAGTTTGTTTTGTAATTTTTGTTTTTGATTTTATCATTTTATATTATTGAGAAGTATTAACTTCCCACTAAGCGCCCCCATTTCTGAGCTCGCAGGTATAATTTCGTACAAATCTTCCTTTATAAAGATTGCCGTTTAAATTTCATGTGGATGTGAGCGTATTCTGAAATTTCGAATAAATGAGTAAAGCGAATTTAAAGAAGATTTCACGGATCGCGAGTTCGGGATTCGAAGAATCCTTTCAGAAAATTCAATGCGGATGAAAGGATTCGAACCCTCGTAGGCACAAGGCCAACAGATCTTGAGTCTGTCCCGTTTGACCACTCCGGCACATCCGCATATAAAAGCAAATCATTTAACACTTTTAAAATATATCTATAAGAAAAAATAAGACAAAATTACTTCAATCCTTTTGTTAGAACTTTAAGGTCTTTTTGTAACTCTTCTATTGATTTTTGAAAAACATCCTTAGGTGGCATTTGCCCAAAAGACTCAACTGTAATAATTAAATCATCTCCAACCTTTGTATCAATTTCTTTTCCAGCTTTTTGCAAGAGACCTTCACATACGTCTAAAACTTCCTCAATTTGGTCGTCTGTGATAATAATTTTATCTCCCTTTTCTTTTATGTTGGCACTTGGACATATCTTTTTTACTTCACTCAGAAAGGATTTATCCATTGTAAGCTCAGTTATATTTCTATAAAACATTGTTCCAGGATTATGCTTAGCATGATCTTTTCCTTTCCCAATTTTTGCAGTAGCAGTTAAAATAAGTTCTTGTTCACCTCTTAAGTCAGTAATAGGAATTCCTTCATATGCAGGGGCAACATCTCCCTTTAGCTCTCTAGCATAAACAATTCCTTCTTTTTTAACAGAAAGCTTTAGCTTGGCCTCATCGCCTTCTTTGTATTTCTTTTTCATAACTAAAGGTATAAGTCCAATTCTATGAGCAACAGTTTCATCAAATAATGGGCCATCATTTCTTGATATTTCTATCTCATCCACAGCAAGTGTTGGAACTTCAACAAGGTATCTTCTTATAGCATTAGCTAAACTATTACCCATATCAGTTTTAAAAATTATTTTTATGTCGTTTTTTTCCAATGTTTCCATGTTATTACTTCCAATTAATGGTATTTAAATCTAACCCTAAGGTCTACGTCCTCTTCTTCCACCTTTCTTTTTAGGTCCACCACGAGGAACTCTTGTAGAGTCGAGTATGTTTAGAATTTTGAGTCCCTCACGAGAAAGGCTTTTCATTATAGCATTAGCACCAGGGCCAGGAGCAGGATTTCCAGTTTTTGCCCGAATACGAACATAGAAAGATTTTATACCCATATCTTTCACTTCCTCAGAAATTCTTTTTGCAATAAACATAGCGATTGTAGGGTTAGCCTTAAGACGTCCATGCTTAGTCACCATACCGCCAGTAACTTTAGTAATAGTCCTACCACTCATATCAGTGACATGGGCAAGTGTATTATTGAAAGAGGTATAAATATTGATAAGCGCCTCATATTCCTTTTTTTTCTTTTTCACATCAGTTTTAACTTCATCTATCTTTTTGGCGACAGGAGCTTCTTCTTTTACATTTTCTGTTTTTTCTAATACTTCTTCTTTCATTCTTTTTTATCCTCCGCAGGCACTTCTTTTAATTTTGGCTTTTTAGCCTTTTCTTTTATGGTTATTTTATCTTCTGATTTTATCGGAACAATATACGAAGGACTGTCAACAACTCTTCCATCAACCATTATTTTTTTATGAGTGATTAATTGTCTAGCACCCTTAGCTGTAGTCGCAAGTCTTTTTATGTGAACAATACTTTGTAGCCTTCTCTTAAGATAATCTTCTTTTGTTAAAGATAAAATGTCAGCAATAGATTCAACCTTTATACCTACTTTTTGAAGTCTTAAAAAAAGTGCTTCTTGATCTTTTGTCTCAGCTCCAATAAGTTTCTTAGCTTTCTCCCTCATAGATTTAATCCTAGCTTCAGCCATCCAAATTTCTTTTTTATTCTTAAGCCCAAATGTCAATTTAATCTTAGCTTCTTCATCAATCCTTTCTTTATCGAAAGGTCTTTTCGGTCTTGAGTATTGTTTGTGTTTTCTTTTCATTTTTTATTATGCTTTCTTTTTAATTCCAGAACCTTTTTTCCTATTTCTTCTAAAATTAGACTTTGTTCTCTGTCCTCTTAATGGAAGTCCAAGTAGGTGTCTAAGTCCACGGTAATTTTTAATTTTCTTTAATCTTTTAATATCAAATTCTTTCTTTAATTCAAGATCACTTCCAACTAAATGAAGGTCTTCTCCAGTCTCAAAGTCTTTCCGCCTATTTAGCATATGGCCAGGAACATCAGGATTTTTTAAAAATTTAGAAATTGTATCAACTTCTTTTTCATCAAGTGATCCAATCCTTTTATCTTCATCAATCTTTAATTTATGACAAGTAGCTTTTGAGAGAGACCAGGATACTCCCTTAATTTTTGTAAGTCCAGGGTAAATTTTCATCTTACCCTCTATGTCTTTTGAGAGAATTCTAACTATTCTTTCATCTTCACTTGTCCGTTGTTTATTCGCGTTTTCTACCATATAATTAATTCCCTTAAATTAAAGAGTTGGAAAATACTTTTTCCATAGTATTCAACAAAAAATATGCTTTTTAAATATTGCGTTTGTCCGACATTTATTTAGTAAATAGATTGTATCTTTCAAGCGACGTTAATTCTAACATAATCCTTTTTTCTACTGCTTTTTCGGGATCTGGAAGATTCTTAATTCTAGCCTTCATGTCGTCAAAGCTTTCAAAAGCCTTTTCTTCCCTTTTCTCAAGAATTTCCCTCATATGTTTTTTTCCCATGCCAGGAAGTAGTTCTATTTGATGTATTCTCTTATTTATAGCGTCAGACTTGTTAAAAAAGTCAATATATGTAGAAGTATTCTTTTTAACGTGCTCATCAACGAACTCTTCTAATTGTTCTTTAGCAGCTTCTGTTAATTTTTCTCGATGTAGTCTTCCAAGAATGTAGTAAACCTTATCCCTTTTCCCTTCGCCGATATAAACTTTCTCGCCCACTTCAAGTTTCTGATCCCTTCTGGGGACAAGCTCTAGCAATGTAAGCCCATTTTCACCTATAGCCTGAGCTATTGGCATCATTTTATTCTCAAGGGGATATCCATTAGGTAGGAATTCAAGTACCCTTGCGTGTTCTTCTTTTTGAGTTTCGTTATCCATTTTAGTTTAAGTTAGATGAAAATACCAGAAAAATGTATTATTTAAGTTTATTTATTTAAATTCAGACACAATATCTATAATCTTTTTTGCGTCATCCTCACTTAATGTGACATTTGAGAGAATTTTACTGAGTTCTTCTGTGTTTTCAGGCAGAATATCAACAATTTTAACGATATGCGAATCGCCTATTTGAATTAAATCAAGGTCTTTAATCTTTTTACGTATATCAATAGCATCCTTTCCCTTAGTCTTTGTGAATTTTCCTATAAATCCAACAGCATCGGTATTTTCGGATTCAGACTTTTTAATATAGTCTTGCGCTTCAGGCATACTTAGTGGTTCGTTTTTGATTATCATTTTATTGTTTTTATTTTCTTTAGATGAGCAGGTTCAATTAAAAAAGTTTTCTCCTTAGCTTGATCTTTAATTAAGACAACATATGCCTTTCCTCTTTTCCCAGATACTTTGCCAGTTCTACCCTGAAGTCTTGGAGGGAAGTTGGTATTTAAAGAAGCTTCTCTAATTACAGAAACGCTATCTCCCTCATCAAAAGTTTGAAAGTACTTACTAAATGAAATTTTTCCACGAGTCCGAACGGGTTTTCTGTTTACCATAAATTAACAGAGAAAAATTCATTTAAAAATCTATCTTTTTTAAGTATCCGAATTTTTACTGATCCTTCCAGCATCGCAAAGGTCTCCATTTTCCCGAGCATCTTCCATATTTTTCACTATTGCATCAAGCATCTTTTCTCCCCACACTCCAACCCCACAATTTCTACAAAAATCTATAACGGAGTCATCATCTAGTTCAACTTTACAATATAAACATTTCTTTGTCATTCTCTTTATTAAAAAAGTTAATTTTTGTTTTTAAATATTTATATTATTTCAAATAGATTTGGGCAAAAAACATAACCTAAACCTTTTTAATCTGAATCTTTCTCATTCTTTTATGGCAACAAAAGAAATACCAGAACTAAATGTAGGAGTCGTAGGACATATCGATCATGGTAAAACAACACTTCTTTCAAGATTGACAGGAAAATTTGCAGACACACATTCAGAAGAATTAAAGCGAGGCATCACAATAAAATTAGGATATGCAGAAGTAACAATATCTAAAGATAAGGGAGAATATACACAAGAAAAAAAAGGATCTCCAGTAAGATATATAAGTTTTATAGATGCCCCGGGACACGAAATGCTTATGGCGACAATGTTATCTGGAGCAGCAACGATAGATGCAGCAATATTAGTTATTGCCGCAAATGAGGGAATAAAGCCGCAAACAAGAGAGCACTTAATGGCATTGCAGGCAAAAAAAGTAAAAAATATAATAATCGTTCAAAATAAAATAGATTTAGTAAGTAAAGAACAGGCAATAAAAAGTTATCAAGAAATAAAAAGTTTTGTTAAGGGAACTTTAGCAGAAAATGCCCAAATAATTCCAGCATCAGCGCAGCAAGAAGTAAATATAAAAAAGATATTAGAGGCTTTAGTGGAAATAGAAATACCAAAGAAAGATGAGAAGGCAAACCCAATTTTTTTAGTAGCAAGAAGTTTTGACATTAATAGGCCAGGAACATCTATAGAAAATTTAAGTGGAGGAGTTTTGGGAGGAATCCTAAAACAGGGAATCCTAAAGCAAGGTGATACAATTGAAATTAAGCCAGGGGTATCTGTAAAGAAAGGGGGAGAGTATATTTACACCACATTAAAAACAAAAATAAAATCTTTGCACAAAGGAAAAGATGTTGTCAATGAGGTTCGTCCGGGAGTAAGTATTTCAATAGAAACAGAGTTGGATCCGAATACAACAAAAACAGATTCTCTTACGGGATGCATAGCTTCAAAAGAAAATATTCTACCAGATGTGTCAAGCGATATTAAAATAAATGCAAAATTATTCAAAGAGATGTGGGGAGAAGAAGGGCATAAACCAATTGAACCTCTAAAGACAAAAGACCTACTAATGCTTTCTGTAAATACGACCATAACCGTTGGAACAATAGAAAAAATAGAAACAGATACAATCTCGCTTTCCCTGAATATACCAATTGTAGCATTAAAAGGAGACAATGTGGGATTAGCAAGAAGCATAGGTGGCCACTGGAGGCTTATCGGATTAGGAGAAATTTTGTAGTTAAAAATGACAGTATATTCTCATTCAAGACTTAGCTCCTTTGAGCAATGTCCATTCAAATACAAATTAAAATATATTGACAAAATAAAACCAGAGATAGAAAAAACAATAGAGTCCCACTTGGGAACCTGCGCCCATGATACATTGGAGTGGTTATATAAAACAATTTTAGAAAAATCTCCAGTACCAAGTTTAGAGCAAGTTATAGAATATTATTGTAAAAGATGGGAAGAGCAGTATACTAAAGACGTATTAATAGTAAAAAAAAAGTTTACAGAAAAAGATTATTTTAACAAAGGGGTAAAGTATTTAATAGATTATTATCAAAAACACAAACCATTTTCCGACGGAACTCTAGAGTTAGAAAAAAGAATTATGATTATCTTGGGAGAAAATGGAGAATATAAATTAACGGGATTTATTGATAGGTTGGTCTATAATAAAGAGAAGGATGAGTACGAAATTCATGATTACAAAACGGCAAATTCTATTCCATCCAAAGAAAAAATTGAGGGCGACAGGCAGTTAGCACTATATTCAATCGGAATAAAAGACCTTTTTGGAAAAGATAAAAACGTAATTTTAACTTGGCATTACTTAGCCCACAACGAACAAATATTTTCAAAGAGAACAGATTCAGAGTTAGAAAAATTAAAAAAGAAGATAATGGATTTAATAGATAAAATAGAAGTGACTGAAGAATTTCCAGCAAAAGAATCCATGCTTTGCCATTGGTGTGAATTTAAACCGATATGTCCAAGCCACGGAGGAGTATTGCCAAAATCTAAGGAAGAAAACGAAAAATTAAAGAAAGAATACCCAACAATTTCGAGATATTTAAAATAACTATTTTTTAATTTTCTTTCTGGCAGATTTTCTTTTTGCAGCCTTCCTTTTTGCAAGAACGTTTATAGCTTCTTTCTTAATTTTTTTCTGAGGTGTTTCCCTTATTTTATACTTCAATGCTTGGTCAGTTATAAAATTAATAAAACCAAGCAAAATTCCAACTCCTGCGATAACATAAAAAATAGTAAAAAGCCTCCCGACAGATGTAATGGGAGAGATGTCTCCATATCCAATTGTACTTAGGGTTATTACGCTAAAATATAGAGAATCTAAGAATGTCCAGCCTTCAACTTGGGTGTAAAAAATAGTTCCAATTCCAAGAGTAACAAGAACTAAGACAAGAAGAATATCGAAACGTGGATTTAAGAATATTTTAGCGACAAATTCATTTAATATATATTTCAATCCCCTCTTCATAAATAAATAATAAGATAAGACTTTATAAGTTTTTTAGAAAGTTATATTAACAAAGTTTTTCTAATATATTTGTCTCTTAAATTAAATAGAGAGAGATATAGAGGTTACCATGGAAGATAAAAAAAGTTTGATCCACATATCAAAAATAATTTTAATTGGGATATTGGCGATATATTTTACAATAGTAGTAATAGGAAATATAACAGATTATGCCACCAACTATCAGTTCGTAGAGCATGTTTTAATGATGGACACAACATTTAGTTCGCCAAATTTAATGTACAGAGCCATAAGCTTGCCAATTTTTCACCATATTTTTTATTGGATAATAATATTAACAGAAATTATAATATCTATTTTATTATGGAAAGGGGAAATAAAATTATTAAGTAAGAGAAAAAAAATACAAGAGAAGGGAGAAATGCATGCAATGAAGGGAGTAGTTTTAAGTATGATACTTTGGCTAGGATATTTTATAACAATTGGAGGAGAGTGGTTTGCTATGTGGCAATCTTCAACGTGGAACGGCTTAGACTCAGCATTTAGAATGTTCGTAATATCGGGAATAATATTTTTAATAATAATACATAAGGATTAAAAGTCCAAGTAAAGTAATTAGTTTATGAATATAGAAAAAATAAAAGAAAATAAATCTATAGAAGAGCTTTTAGAATTTGGGATAATAAATATAGACAAGTCATCGGGCCCAACCTCTTTTAATGTTTCTGAATTTGTAAAAAAGAAATTAAATTTAAAGAAGACATCTCATTTTGGAACTTTAGATCCGAAGGTAACAGGGGTTTTACCAGTAGCGCTAAGCAGGGCATGCAAATTATCTGGATATTTTTTAGGAGAAGATAAAGAGTATGTCGGGATAATGTCAATACACAAAGATATGGATATAAAAAAAATAAGGACGGCCATAAAAGAAAAATTTATAGGAAAAATAATACAGATGCCACCGCTGAAGTCACGAGTCAAAAGGCAAGAAAGAGAAAGGAGCATTTACGAGTTTAAATTATTAGAAAAACAAGAAAAAAATATTTTATTTAGAGTTTCCTGTGAAGGGGGGACATATATAAGAAAACTTCTTACAGACTTAGGGGATTTTCTTACGATAGGAGCCCACATGTTGGAGCTTAGAAGAATTAGGGCGGGAATATTTCTAGAAAATGATAAGTTATATCCTTCAGTAAAGCTTTACGATTTTGAAAAAGCAGTCAAGAGGTATAAAGAGGGTAAAGAGGAGGATTTAAGAAAAATAATTATCCCAGCCGAAATAATTCAAAAGCTACATAAGGTAGTTAAAATAAAAAAAGACAGGTTAAAACATATTATGGCAGGAGTGCCACTTCTAGAGTCAGACCTGAAAGAAAAATACAAAATAAAAAAAGAAGAAATAATTTCAGTTTTTTATGAGAATACTTTTGTGGGAATGTATAAAGTAATAGATAGTGATGATATTTTTGCAAAGGCAGAGTTTGTGATATAAATAGGTGAAAATTGACAAGAAACTATTTACTTCAAAACTTTTAAAAAGAATTTTTTATTAGAAGTTATATGAAAAAAGATTTAATTATAACAATAGGTGTAATTTTAGCAGTAATAATTTTAGCATATGCGGTATTAAGTACCACAAAGCCCAATCCCCCAACTAGTGAAGATGTTGTGAAATGCATAGGAGAAAAGTCTACACTTTACGTTCAATTAGGATGTCATGCATGCGAGACTCAAGAAGAATTATTTGGAGAAAGTTATGAGATGTTAAATGTAGTGGATTGCTTTTATGAAAGGGAGAAGTGCGAAGGTATAAGGGTTACTCCTTCATGGAAAGTAAATGGGGAGTTGATGGAAGGAGTTAAGTCAATTGAAAAATTAAAGGAGTTGACAGGATGTTAAAATGATTTACGCAAATTTTGGGAAAATAACAATGTTGGCGCTGGCAGACTCTGTGAATCCTTGTGCTATAGCAGTATTAACAATGATTCTGGTGGGAATTTTAATTCAGAATCCAGAAAAGAAAAAAAGAGTTCTTTTTGCTGGTTTAGCTTTCATAGCTTCAGTTTATATAGGATATTTAGCATACGGGCTTATAATAGTCCAATTTTTCAGAACCTTTGCAGAATTTTTAAGGATGAATTCGATTTATATATATAATGGGCTAGGCATTTTCGCAATGATCCTTGGAGCATTAAATATGAAAGATTATTTCAAATACGAAAAGGGTGGATTTGCCACAGAGATGCCAATGTTCCTTAGGCCAAAAGTAAAGGGTGTAATAGAAAAAATAACGTCGCCAATAGGAGCTTTCATAATAGGGTTTGTAGTTACCTTATTCTTACTACCTTGCACAATGGGACCATATTTAATTGCATCTGGATTATTGGCAGAGCTAGGAATACTTGGGGCCCTTCCATGGTTACTATATTATAATCTTTTATTTGTAATACCGATGATAGCAATAGTCCTACTAGTTTCTTTTAGTTTTAGACAAGTTGAAGAAGTTTCAGGTTGGCAAAAAAAGAATATAAGAAGACTGCATTTAATCTCAGGAATATTATTATTTTTGGTAGGATTAGCACTTATTGCAGGCTGGTTATAATTTTTTATTAATTTAAATCTCTTTTAAGTATTTTTTTAACCATTAGGTTAGCTTCTTCTATTCTTTTAGAATCTTTGGCACCAAAAGAATCCGATAGGTCAAAAATAGATTTAACAAGCAGCGCATCGAGTCTACAGGAAAGACCTTCTCCAAGATTACAACAGCTATATGGATCTACACCTGCTTCCAGCCAAGCACCATCTGATTTTCTTAACTGGTATATACGTCTAAAATTACCATTATTGTCATGAAGGACGTGGTCAGGGTCACAATCAGGAGTTGGAAGGTAAAATTTTACAGTTGGATCTTTATGAATTGGAAAAGCAAATCCTTCTTCCCACTTACGAGCAGAATACCAATGATTTCCTCCAGGTTCCCAGTATAGTTCTGTATTAGGAACTGGGAATTTATCCTTAGACTCAGAATTAAATTGCGACCTTTCTTTGAGCATATCCATAAAAATAGAAAAAGAGATGCATTTAAAAAAATAATTGTGCTGTAAAATATTAATAATTAGGCATGAGTTCATTGTGCCCGAACTGGATAGTTAAGTCAATATTAAGTTTTTCGATTCCTTCTGGGGTATCACACGCCCCAAAACATTGTCCAAGATAAATTAAAAATTCTGCGTCAGTTTTTTCTTCTAAGTAGTCAACCACAGCCGTTGCATATTTTTTTAGTCCATCAGGAAATTGCAATAAAACCAGCTTAGCTTTATTATTTTTTATTTGAGAAATAATTTTTTCAAATTCTAAGTCATAATATTCTTCCAGTTCATTAAGTAAATTTTCTTTCATTTTAAACAACATTAAACTTCTTTCTTAATACGGTAGAGAAAATTATAACGAAGATAAAGTAAAACCAGAACCAACTAAGAAACCCAAAGAACTTAACACCTTCAATTAGTGAGAAGTAATCATGGAACCATCTAAAAAGCAAGATAAATGGAACCGCAGTATAAACCATTGCACGACTAGTCAACTTAAAAGTTTTCATAAAAGTTTCTGGCATCTGTTGCATTTGTTTCTTCTGTAAGGCCAAAAGTTTCTCAGGATGATCTTTAAATTCCTTCATTTCTTCTTGTAATATTTTTTGCTCTTTCCTAAGTTCCTTTAAAGATTCTTGATCAGTAGCATACTTTTGAACAACAGTTGTAAAGACGGAAATAATAAAAACTATAATAAGCATACCAATAGTTAAGTGCCAGTCAAGAAGTATTCCGGCTGTCGGGTCAAGTATTTTATGCGCAAAGTCTTTAACAATTGGCCACTTATCCCATAATCCGGCAATAACTAACGAAAACGCCATCACTAAAAAAACAAGTACAAGACTGCCCTCTTTTCCTTTATTATCCATATTATTACTTATTGAAGTTTGTTTTTAAAGCTTACATTCCACCCATAAACTTCTTCATAGCTGGGTTCATATCTTCAGCATGTTGCTGGGCGATATTTTGATAGAATTGGAACATAATCATGATTACCAGCAGAATGGCAGTTCCACTAACAAGAGCGCCCATTAAGTTCGTAGCGGAAGCTAGAATACCAATTGCGGCACCTCCCATGATGGTAAGCGGCATAATATACCTGTCTAAAATACTCTCGAGTACTCTAATGTCTTGTCTAAATCCGGCAACCTGCAATCCAGATGCTGCAATCTTTTGAGCCTGAGCTTTAGAATCCATGCCCGAAGTTTTTACCCAGAATACAGAGAAAATTGACGACAGTAAAACAAAGGCTAGTATGTGAAAAAATCCCTGAATTAGATATTTCCAGAGAAAACCACCGCGAATAAAAAGTTCTAATAGATTGGTTGAGCCAATCCAAAAGGCAAGTCCGGAAATTGCCTGTCCGGTAGATTTGTCAAATGTCCCTATCCATGTAAAGTGGGTTGCGATTTGTCCAAAAGTAGTACAGATACCTTCCTCAACTAAGCATGGCATAGCAGCATTCTCCACGAGTCCTCCAACTAGTGAAACATTGGCAAGTAAAGCGGCAGTTAAAATAATAGGCATAACTGAAGCATAAAAAAATGCCAAAGGCCATTTAACACCATATCCTCGAAGTTTACCAAAAGATAATGGGATTTCAACCTTTAGTGATTGAACCCATACGACAATCAAAAATATAATTATGGTAGAAATAATAGCTCCAGCCGCAGCCAAGAACGCAGTAACATCACTAGGCTGACTAATTAAGGATGTAATCATTACAAGAAATTTACCGCTAGGCTGAAACATCAGTTTACCAGTAGCAGCATCTTCCCCAAAGAACTGGAATGCCTGAGTAATAAGTCTAAGTGAAACCCCAGCTCCAATAAACAAGCTTACACCGCTTCCGAATCCCCACTTTGTGGTCACTTCATCCATATAGAAGATGGCAAGCCCACCAAGAATAAGTTGCACTATTAAAATTATAGGACCCATGGCACCGAGGACTGGATCAGCCTGAAGACCTTGCATTAAAACATAAACTAGTGATTCAAATAAGATAAAGAAGAATACAAGTAGCTTTTGAACTCCCTGAAAGAATTTTTTACCCTCGGTAGTCGAGGTATCAATATTAATTATTCCGGCCCCAGTTAAAAGCTGCAAAATAATAGATGCCATTACGATTGGACCAATACCCAATGAAATAATACTTCCAAAATCTGTACCCAAAACAAGTGCTAAGTATTCAAATCTCTCAAGGGCATTGCCACTTAATCCGAATAATGGAATATTAGTCAAAACAAAAAACGCAGCCAAAATAATAAGTGTCCACTTAAGCTTAACGTTGAAAGCGACTTTCTTTTCAGTGGGTTTAGTAACCTCAGGAATAAACCCGAATATACTATTTAGATTTGCCATTTTTGTTTAATTATTGATGAGAATTATTGTTTTTAAAGCTTATTGATATACATTTCTCATACTATCCTCAAGCAAAAATAATTAAAGAGAATAGTTTGTTTTAGGACATGGACACAGAAGTAAGAAATAAATTAATTGAAATAGCTAAACGAAGGATTCCAACTATAGATGTCTCTCATGATTTTGAGCACGCATTAAGAGTTTTATCTAACTCGGAAAGAATTTCTGCAGCAGAAGGAGGAAATCTGGATATAATTATTCCTGCGGCATTATTCCATGATTTAGTAGTATATCCTAAAGATCATCCAAAAAGAATTAGTTCTCAAAGTGAGAGTGCCATGGAAGCAGAAAAAATATTGAAGACATTTGAGGGTTTTAGCCAAGAGTCAATAGATAAAGTAAAGCTATGTATAAATGAATGTTCTTTTAGTAAAAATATAAAAGCAGATTTATTAGAATCGAGAATATTACAGGATGCGGACAGCCTGGAGGCAACAGGCGCCATATCTATAATGAGAACATATTCTTCAACAGGGCAAATGAAAAGGCCTTTTTATAATTCAGAGGATCCATTTTGCGAGAAACATAAACCCGATTCAGGACATTTTGCATTGGATTTATTTTACACAAGATTACTCAAAGTGGCAGAAAGAATAAATACAAAAACAGCAAGGGAGATTGCCGAAAGGAGAACAAGATTTTTACTTAATTTTTTAGAAGAATTAAAGTTAGAATTAGATGGAAAATAGTTTTTTTTAAACACAAGGAATTATTCTTTCTTTTTTTTAGCCTTCTCTTCTTCTTCTCTTTTTTTCATAGC
>Ga0075122_10001318_pt1 | contig 17832 bp, 14 predicted proteins | sample AntAceMetag02UKB_FD_69790 | JGI IMG/M metagenome (GOLD analysis project Ga0075122, IMG submission 69790) | Saline lake microbial communities from Ace Lake, Antarctica - Antarctic Ace Lake Metagenome 02UKB | ecosystem: Environmental > Aquatic > Non-marine Saline and Alkaline > Saline | place...
ACGATAAACAATTGGGTGATGAAATTGAAAAAATAATTGAGCTAATTAACTATATTGTAAAACTCTTTAATTTAAAATTTGACCATGTTGAACTTTCTACTCGTCCTCCAAAAAGAATAGGAAATGAAAAACTCTGGGACAAGGCAGAGGCTGCACTAGAATCTGTTTTAAAGAAGAAAAAAATGAAGTATGTAGTTAATGAGGGGGACGGTGCGTTTTATGGTCCAAAAATTGACTTTCATTTTAAAGACTCGCAGGATAGAACTTGGCAATGTTCTACAATTCAATTAGATATGGCGCTTCCTGAGAGATTTGACGTGAATTATATAAATGAAAATGGAAAAGAAGAGAGACCAATAATGCTTCATCGAGTTCTTTTTGGAAGTCTAGAAAGATTTCTGGGGATTATTACCGAGAATTATAATGGGAAATTTCCACTTTGGATATCTCCTAATCAAATTAAGGTTCTGACTCTTAATGATGGCGTTGAGGATTATGCAAAAGAAGTTTATGATAAGTTATTCGAGGCTGGGTTTAGAGTTGAATTGGATGCTAGAAGTGAATCGATGGGGAAAAAAGCTCGTGAGGCGCAAATTCAGAGATTTAATTATTTGGTAACTGTTGGCGAGAAAGAAAAGAAAGATGGGAAAATTGCGGTTAAAATTCGTGATGGTAAAGAAATTGAAACAACTGATTTAGATTCTTTTATTGAGAAATTGAAGAGTGAAATTAAGGAGAGAAAGTAAATGAACTTTCAATTTTATTTGGAGAAACTAATGGCGGGAGAAGAATTTGTAGAATTTATGCGAAATAATAAAGATGCTTTTTGCTCTGGTGGATTTTTTGTTATTGATCGTGAGAAATCTAAAGCTTCTGAGAGCAAGCAACATTTCGATTACTTTGTCCCTTCTGAAAAAAAAATGTATTCATTTGCCCTTGAGAATGGTGTGAAGAAAATTCCGGTTGAAATGTTTGGAGATTCCGAACCCAAAAAAATTGCACTTAATTGTGATTTTGATTTTGCGACGATAGAGAAAATGATTGAAGAAAAGATGATTGCCGAGGAGACTAAGGGGAAAATTGCTAAGCTTTTATTTTCTATGCAGCACTTGGATGGGAAAGACTATCTGGTTGGGACGATTTTTCTTTCGATGCTTGGGATGCTTAAAGTTCATTACGACATAGTTGAGAAAAAACTTGTATTGTTTGAGAAGAAGAGTTTTATGGACATGCTTAAAATTACTGGAAAGAAGAAGAAATAAACCTTATTCACAAAGCTTTTAAAATCAATATATTCTAATCTATATATTCATTCTCATATTCACCATGAAAGATATTGTAATACGTGGAGCGAGAGAGCACAACTTGAAGAATGTGAGCATAACACTTCCTCGAGATAAATTAATAGTTATAACTGGTGTTAGTGGAAGTGGGAAGTCTACTCTTGCTTTTGATACGCTTTATGCCGAGGGTCAGAGGCGTTATGTCGAATCGTTATCTAGTTATGCTCGGCAGTTTTTGGGGTTGATGAATAAGCCTGATGTCGATTCTATCGAGGGCTTGAGCCCTGCGATTTCTATTGAGCAAAAAACTACGTCGAAGAATCCTCGTTCTACCGTTGGAACCGTTACGGAAATTTATGATTATTTGAGGCTTCTATATGCTCGAGTTGGTACTGCCCACTGCCCTATTCATGGAATAAAAATTGAAGCTCAGTCTCCGCAAAGAATTTCTCAAAGAATTTTGGAAGACTTCGATGGTAAAGTAAGTATTTTATCGCCAATTATTCAGCAGAAAAAGGGAACATATGAACAGCTCTTAAAGGATTTGAATAAAGACGGATATTCTCGGGTCAGAGTTAATGGGGAAATTATTCGGACCGACTCTACCATTAAGCTTGACCGATATAAGAAGCACGATATTGATATAATAATTGATAGCTTTGACCTTGCGGACGAGCAACGACTTAAAGAAGCTGTTGAGAATGCGGTTTTGAAATCCGATGGACTCGTTGTTGTTAGTAATGGGGGCCCTCGGGCACTACCTGTCGCTGATGCGAAAGGGTCGGAAAAGCTCTACTCTGGAAACATGAGTTGTCCGAAGTGCGATGTTGCTTTTTCTGAACTCCAGCCTCGTATGTTTTCGTTCAATAGTCCTTTTGGCGCATGCGAAGTTTGTCATGGGCTTGGCATTAAGATGGAATTTGATCCTGATTTAGTTATACCTGATAAAAATATGTCTGTTCTGGATGGGGCCATTGCGCTTTATGGTAAACTTGATTTATCGTGGCGTGGGCAACAGCTTCAGGCGGTTGGGAAGACTCACGGATTTAATGTTTATACTCCGATAAAAGATTTGACGAAAAAACAGTTAGATGTTTTACTTTATGGGTCGGATAAAAAAATTAATGCGAATTGGGATAGTGGTGCTACTATGAATTTCAATGGTGGGTGGGAAGGCATAATTCCTCAATCTGAGAGGCTCCACAAATCGACCGACTCGGATTATCGAAGAAAATTTCTTGAAAAGTTTATGAGGGTTTTGCCATGTGTTGTTTGTGACGGGAAAAGACTTAAACAAAAAATATTAGCAGTTAAAATTAATGACAAAAACATCATGGATGTAAGCGATTTATCTATTCACGATGCTATTTCTTTTTTTAATGGTTTGAATTTGACGAAAAAAGAAGAAGAAATTGCGCGACAAATTTTGAAAGAACTTAGGGAAAGATTTAGTTTTTTGGAAAAAGTTGGGCTTGGATATTTGACATTATCTAGAAGCGCTGGAAGTTTGAGTGGAGGGGAGGCTCAAAGAATTAGACTTGCTACGCAGATTGGTTCGAATTTGATGGGAGTTTTATATATTTTAGATGAACCCAGTATCGGGCTTCATCAAAGAGATAATCACAAGCTTATTGAGACTCTGCATAACTTGCGTGACCTCGGAAATACTCTTATTGTTGTGGAACATGATGAGGACACTATAAGAAAAGCTGATTATGTCGTCGATATTGGGCCTGGCGCTGGAGTGCATGGTGGAAGAATAATTGCTGAAGGAACGCCTAAGCAAATTGAGAAAAATAAGGATTCTCTAACTGGACAATATTTATCTGGCGTTGAATTTATTGAAACTCCTAAAGTTAGAAGAGAGCCTGGTCTGCCGATAAAATTGATTGGATGTAGCGAAAATAATTTGAAAAATATTGACATAGAAATTCCGACTGGTGTTATGACTTGTGTTACTGGGGTTAGTGGGAGTGGGAAATCTACTCTAATTAATGAAACACTTTACAAGGCGATGATGCAAAAGCTACATGGATCTAAAATTAAGGCCGGCGAACACAAAAAACTTGAGACCGAAGCGTATATCGATAAAGTTGTTGTAATTAATCAGTCGCCTATCGGGAAAACGCCTCGAAGTAATCCTGCCACCTATACAAAAGTTTTTGATGAGATAAGAAAGATTTTTTCTTACACGAAAGAAGCTAAAGTGCGAGGATATCAAATGGGTCGATTTAGTTTTAATGTTAAGGGCGGACGGTGTGAGAAATGTCGAGGGGATGGGACGATAAAAATTGAGATGAACTTTTTGCCTGATGTTTATGTTGAATGCGAGGAGTGTCACGGGAAAAGATATAATTCTGAAACTTTAGAAGTTAGATATAAGGGTAAGTCTATTGCGGATGTACTCGGTATGACAGTTGAAGAAGGGTTAAAATTATTTGAGTTTGTTCCCACGATTAGAAATAAATTAGAGATGCTCAGTCGTGTTGGATTGGGGTATATAAAAATTGGGCAGAGTTCTACTACATTAAGTGGCGGAGAGAGTCAAAGAATAAAACTTACAAAAGAATTATCAAAAAGAGGAACTGGCAGAACTCTTTATATTTTGGATGAGCCGACTACTGGGCTACATTTTCACGACGTTAGAAAGCTCATTAGTGTTTTGAATGATTTGACAGACAAAGGAAATACCGTAGTTGTTATTGAGCATAATTTAGATGTGATAAAGTGTGCTGATTGGATTATCGATTTGGGGCCTGAGGGTGGAGACGGTGGAGGATTAGTAATTGCCGAAGGAACGCCGGAGGAAGTGGCTAAGAATAAGATGAGTTGGACTGGGAAGTATTTAGGGAAGATGTTGTAGGGGTTTTTGTGGGAAGTATTTGAAGGATATGTTGAAGGGTAATAAAAGTTAAAAGAGGTATCTGACTTTGCGACTTATGGATGATAAAAAACCTACCACAAAAGAACTCGAGGACAATCATGATTTTCTCAATTACATTGAGAGAGAGAACTACCGCCATTTAAAAAAGATGAAGTCAAGTGAAAGATTTAGCGTAGGTCTCTTTTTTGGTTTATTTTTTGGTATTATTGGAAACTTAACTGTTTACCTGATAGGCGAAACCTTACTCATTTATGCTCCATATGAAATAAAAACATTACTCCTCCTGTGTCTTTTACTCCTGATATCAATTCTTATTCTCTTGCTTAAGCAAAAATGGGGACCATATAGTATAAGAAGAAAGAACCTAGAAAAAATAGATAAAGAGGTCTCTAATGATCGTTTTTTGTTGACCCAAAATCAATTTATCCTTGATAAAAAATATCTGTTTGAAAAATATATTAAATGGGCAGGATATCTTGATAACGGTCTTTATGAAAAATAACTCTTTAATTCCAAATCTTGATCCCATATCCATTTACTATTCCGCTTTCGCTTTTTTTAAATAGGTCCCAATATAATTCTAAAAAATCATTATTATTTTTCAATTCCTCTACTTGTAAATTATTATCTGATAAATCTTTTATGTTTTTCCATATGGAATTATTTAAAGCTAAAGCTATTAAATCTGAACATTGCAATATGCCACAATTTTTATCATCAAAAAAAGACAAACAGGGATAAACTCTATCTGATATAGAATATCCATATTTCCATCTGGGAAGTGAAAAAATTGTCTTCTCTACATACTCTTTAAATCCATTTCTAAAAACTTTTTCACTTCCATCAATAGAATCGTGGACTACCCACCCAAAATCTTTTGAGATATTCAAATTTATAAAAAATCTTTCTGCTAAAAACCCAATAGCTTCCAAGTAGCAATCCTCAAAATTTTTAACAGATTGCATTGTCACTGGACCTAAAATTATTGAAAGAACATAACAATCCGCTTCTTTTAAGATGTCGGCCATTTTTTCAGAAATTTTTTTCTTATTTTCAAGCTCTAGATAATTGGTTTTTAACTGCTTAAAATTACTTAGAGAATATTAAACCTTAGCGCTCTTAATTTAGATTCCACCTGGAACATCTTTTCAGAGTCCACAACTATGCCTAGCAGTAAAAAAAATCTCCTTTTTTTTATTTCTACCTTCTTCGACTCATCAATAAATAAAATTTTCATAAAAATTCCATAACTTCTTAATTTAAATACATTATCTAACCTTAACTATCTACGAACAAGGAGATGCAAGGTCTGATGGGGTAAACTAACTAGCTACTAAAATGACTGGCAGAATCTGATGAGTGGGATGCAGGGTCTGATGGGGCGTCTTCGAACATCCTCCATTTGTTGATACTCAGGGGTAATCCTCCATCCCTCACAGTAAATATCTGACTTCTGACCTTAGCAATCTAAGAAATCCGGTCTAGTTGGGGTGAATGCGTGAAGTGATGTCAGAGAAATGCTATTTTATATCCAGTTCTTTTAAAATATATTTTGTCTCTTCGGTAAATCCTTCATCATTAAATGGATCTGGGTCTTCTGGGTCATAAATAGCTGGCAATATTTTTTTACCCCTTAATGTATTTAGTAACTCTCTCCCCGACCCGCCTTGTCGAATGTATTTATCTAAGCTTGTTTCCCACAGCCACATCACACCTTCTTCTTGCTGTTTTCCTAATAGGCGACTTGAATTTCCTCCGGTTAAATCAGTATACACAACCGCTGGCAAATTTACACACGTCTCTGTGTCTAAAGAAAGATTGGCGCTAGTTCTTGGATTGACCTCCATAAAATAATATTTTCCATTTAAATCTGATCTTTTAAGATTAATATCTACTGGTCCATTGAAGACTAATCTTTCCATTAATCTTTTACTTGGGTCAATTAGCTCTGGTAGCCATATACTTTCAAATACAACTCCTCCATAAACGCCCTTATTCATTCTTCTGGAAAATAAATTTCTTTGCATACCTGATATAATGACTCTGCTAGAATCGCCATAAGCATGGACCTCTACCAAATCCCTATTCCCGCCTGGAATAAACTCCTGAACCACCATCTCTCCATGTTTATCTATTAATTCTTGTCTTCTGCCTGCTGCCTCCCCGCCACTATTGTAAACACACATATCTCTTTTGCTGCTACCTACACTATTTACTGGCTTAACTATAACTGGTCCATCTATTTCTCTTCCTGTAAAGGTTGATAAATACCCCGACCAAGGAACACGAAAGCCAGTGCCTCTACCCATATTATTATTTGCATTTTTATCCAAAAGTCCTTCTAATTTCCCGTTAGTTGCGTGTGGTACATGGAAACCCTCTTGGAGTATCTCAAAATTTCTTGAACAAAAAACTATGTATTCATCTCCCGTTGGGAATAAAACACTTTTTTCTTTTTGCTTTCCTGCAAAACTTAATAATTCTCTTAATAATTCTTCTTCTCCCTCCACTCTTCGGACTGGTTCTTCTAAATATTTAGATCTGGCCGCATCTGCATCTGTTCCCTCTATATGCATTCCCACCACTGGAATTCCCTCTCGCCCCAGACTTCTTATGGTCCCAAGTGGATTTACCCCCGTCATTCCTAATATCACTGCGTGAGGTGCGCTCATTCTGTAAATCCCTTCATGGCGCCTCTTATTTCTTCCGGTGTTGGACACCCTGCTCTATCGCCATAATAATAACGCGACTCTTCATGTGTGGGTATAGAAAAATTCTTTCTGACGCCAACAATCTCATGGCCCGTCCTAAATATCCCTAAGGTCTTTTGCTGCGTTTCGTATCTTTTGGAAACCTCGTCTTTAAACGATTGTTCCTCTTCGGTAAGTCTCGTCTCCCTCACCCCGCTCATCTCATTATCATCCAAAAAGGATTTAACATACTTTCCATCTCTATCAAGTCTATATGTAACATATTCTTCCACCCCTACTCCCTTATTTCTTCCAGCTGCATGCGCGCAGAACCAAACTATTTCGTGATCTGGATGTGCCTCTGGAAAACTATGAGTAACAACTCTTTCTATGTTTTTCTCACTGATGGTCCTCTCTATTTTTTCAACAATTTCACCTACGTGCCTATATGTTTGTTGGTCAGGAAACTCCCCATCCATGTACACCCTGTCCGGAGACACTCCCAAGTCTTGCATGGCAGCAGTTTCCTCGCCTCTTCTTTGGGCAAAATATTCTTCTGCTGAACGAAATTCCTTTCCTCCTGCAGTCCAAGGATACTTTATAGAAGATGAACTATCTGTAACTGTTAAAATATGTATGTCTTCTAGTGCTCTAGATATAGTGATTCCGGCTCCGATAAATATATCGTCTGCATGTGCCCCTACATAAAGTGTGTCTCCTTTTGTCATCATCCTTGCCCTCGACCGTTTGAGTTCTGACACATGTCTCTATATACGCCCATATAGTCTGACGCTTGCCTTTCAACCCTAAAATTTTCTTCCGCCCACGCTCTACAATCTTGTCTAGAAAGCTCCCCAGCCCTAGATGCTGCCCTGATGAATTGTTGCTCATCCCCTCTTCTCACGGTGAATCCACTTACTCCATTCTTCACCACTTCCGGCACCCCTCCACTTAGATAGGAAACTACCGGGACTCCAGATGCGTTTGCCTCTGCTGAAACAAGTCCAAATGTTTCGTCAATTGTAACTGGAAAATAAAATGCATCTGCTCCTGTGTATAATTTTCTTTTTTCTCTCGCTCCGAGTTCTCCAACATAAAGAACATTATCATCAGACTCCACAAATTCTCGAGCTAAATCTCTAAGCTGATCGGCGGGGACTCCTAACTCAACTCTATCTACCTTTGGCCGAAGCCTTTCTTCCCAGTATTTTGCGTTATGAAAATAGGGTCCAGCTAAAATTAATTTTTTTCCTAATTTTAATGCCGTATCAATGGCAACATGAGTTCCCTTACCTCTATATATAGATCCCATTGAAAAAACATACCCTGCGCCTTCGCCTCCATATTCGTAAGAATCTACATCTATTGCGTTTAAAACAACGCTATCTACGTCTACTGTTCCTCTAAATGCAGCTCTTTGAAACTGGCTTACTGCGCTAAAATGAACTCCTTGATCTCTAAACAATTCTTCAAAGCCTTCATACATCTCTCGGTTCTCTTCGTTTAAATATCCGTGAAGTGTTATTAATACTGGTGGTATCCCTCCCGCCTCTATTTCTTTGGCAGTTCTTAGTCCCTTGCTCGTATCAAAAAGACGCTCAGAAACAGAACGTTCCCTGTGATACCCTGTATGATCATGAATTACATCCGGCTGAACTTCCTTTATGTGCTCCCATGTTTTTCTCGCATGCTCAGTAAAACCTCTTGATATATGATCAACATCTGCTTTCATGTGTCCCCTCCCTGGTCCATACAAAGAAGGTATTGTGGGCAACAATGTTCCTGAAACATCTGAATCGGATGATGCTACAACAAAAGATTTATGTCCCATCTGGGCATAACGCCTATCTAGCACTTCTACAACTTCTTCTAGTCCTCCATATCCTCCAGACTTTGCCAGTATCGGAACATTCGGATGCGCTATTTGCAATATCCTTAATTTATTTTCCATTTATCATTATTAAATGGTTACACTTCTATTAAAAACTTTTCCCTTCTTTTTCCCAAAACTTAACACCTCCTGGCGTCCTCCTGCATTGATATGCTAGGGGTAAACCTTAAATTCCCTATTTTATTGACGTCCCCATGATAGATACGAAAAATCTTCCGAATCTTCCGGGATGTTATATTTACAAAGATAGTCTGGGGCGAGTTATTTATGTCGGGAAAGCAAAAGATTTGAAAAAAAGAGTGTCATCTTATTTTGTAAAAAAGGATCATGATTTGAAAACCTCTGCGATGATTTCACATATTTTTAGCGTTGACTTTATTGTTACCTCTAGTGAAGTTGAAGCATTGATACTCGAGAATAATCTTATTAAAAAACACTCTCCAAAATATAATATTGACTTGAAAGATTCCAAAAGATATGCGTCTTTAGAGATTACAGATGAGAAATTCCCTAGGTTGATTATGTCTCGTGGGAATAAATCTGGGAAAAAGCTATACGGGCCTTTCGTCTCGGCTCAAGCTCGAGATTATATCAAATATTTATTGAATAAAACATTCAAACTTAGAACTTGCAAAAATCTTCCAAAAAAACCGTGCTTGAGGTATCATATGAATATCTGCAATGCCCCTTGCGTGAAAAAAATCTCTGAAAAAGATTATATAGAGAAAGTCCGGGCCGTTGAATCTATTCTATCTGGTAAGACAAAGTCACTTGAGAAAGAACTTAAGCAAAAAATGAAAAAGTTTTCTAAAAAACAGGAATATGAGAAAGCGCTTGATTCAAAAAGTCAAGTCGAGGCAATTCTTTGGCTTAAGGAAAAACAAAACATGGAGAGAAATAAAAAATATGATGAAGATATAATTAATTTCGAAGTTCGCGAAGATATGGTTTACCTTATGGCATTTAATATTTACAAAGGAACCTTGGAGAATAAAAACGAATTTGTCTTCGACTTCAAGCCTGATTTTTTAAATGAATTTTTGGTTCAATATTATTCTGAGAATAAAGTTCCGAAGAAAATTATCTTGCCTGAAGAAATTGGTGATGATCTTGTTGGGTTTTTGAGGAAGAAAAAGGGGTGGCATCTCAGGGCGTCCTCTCGTACTAACATGGGTGGGAAAGTTGAAATTGTTGTTCCGAAAAAGGGAGAATTGAAAGAACTCTTGGATTTAGTTGCTAAAAATATTGAGATTTCTTTTTTTGGAGACTCTGAGAAATTAATTGCCGTACAAAAGGAACTTGGACTCAATGAGATTCCTAATGTTATTGAATGTTTTGATGTTTCGCATTTGTCTGGAACTGATATGGTAGCTTCGATGGTTCAATTCAGAAATGGTAAAGCTGACAAGAGCAACTATCGTAAGTTTAAAATAAAAACGGTTGAGGGCGTGGACGACTTTGCGGCGATGGGAGAAGTTGTTGGGCGAAGATATTATGGCATAGGGAAAAATAGGGGGGAATATCCTAATTTGATATTAATTGATGGCGGAGAAATTCAATTAGAGTTTGCGTTAAGAGAATTAAGAAAACTCAAAATCAATATTCCGATAGTTTCCTTGGCGAAAAGAGAAGAAGAAATTTATTTGCCCGACGGTAGAGTTTTACAGTTAGGAAGCAAGAGTAAGGCCAGATTATTTTTACAGCAGATAAGAGATGAAGCGCATAGATTTGCAATTAGTTATAATAGATTGCTTCGTGGAAAAAAAAGCTTATCTTGATATTTTAATAGTTATTTTGGTGTGCCATCTTAAGAATAAACTTTTATACCCATGGATATTGAACTTTTTATGAAATTTAAATTATCTGCCCCACATAAACCGGCAGGCTCACAACCAGAAGCAATAAAACAATTAACCGAAGGTCTAGAAAAGAAAGAGAATTTTCAGACTCTCTTGGGAGTTACTGGTTCTGGAAAAACTTTTACTATTGCAAATGTAATAAAAAATGTAAATAAAAAAACGCTTGTTCTGGCCCACAATAAAACTCTTGCCGCGCAACTTTATGAAGAGTTAAAAGAACTTTTCCCCGACAATAAAGTTGAATATTTTGTTTCATATTATGATTATTACCAGCCAGAAAGTTATATTCCTTCTACCGATAAATATATTGAAAAAGATTCTGCGATAAACCCCAGAATTGACCAGATGCGACTTGCTGCTAGCGCGGCCTTATTGTCTCGTGATGATGTGATTGTTGTTTCGAGTATTTCTTGCATATACGGACTTGGAAATCCCAAAAACTTTAATGATTTCAGATTTGGAATTGACGTCAACCAAAATATAACCCGGAAAGAAATTATTACAAAACTTGTCTCCTCTCAATACGAAAGAAACGACACAGACCTATCTTCTGGAAAATTTAGAGTTAAGGGCGACGTAATTGATTTTATCAGTTATGAAACTCCAAACATTATCCGAATCGAATTAAATGGAGATCGTGTTGAAAGAATAAATGAAATTGATAAAATTAACGGAGACGTTGTAAGGGAGTGGGATCATTATACAGTTTATCCTGCGAAACATTTTGTCGTTCCAGAAAGTCAACTTAATCTTGCTATAAAATCTATCGAGGACGAATTAGAAAAAGATTTGACAGGGCTAGATTTAATTGAAAGACATAGAATAAAACAACGGACTCTTCATGATATAGAAATGATAAAAGAAACCGGATTTTGCAAGGGAATAGAAAATTATTCTAGACATTTTGATAATCGAGCTCCTGGAGAAAAACCATACACACTTCTTGATTATTTTGGAGATGATTTTTTGATTGTTATCGACGAGAGTCATCAGAGTGTTCCGCAGGCACATGGTATGTACAAGGGAGACAAGGCCAGGAAAAAGAATTTGATTGATTTCGGATTTAGATTGCAAAGTGCGTATGACAACCGTCCTCTAAAATATGACGAGTTTGAAAAATGTCTGAAGAAAAACTCTGTAATTTTTGTTTCGGCTACGCCTGGAGAATATGAAAAAGATATTTCGAGTAAAATTGTTGAACAGATAATTAGACCCACTGGATTAATTGATCCCGAAGTTAGCGTTAAACCTATTAAAAATCAAATGGATGACGTGAAAGAGCAGATTAAAAAAACTATCAAACGCGGGGATAGAATTTTACTCACAACCCTGACCAAAAGAATGGCCGAAGAGTTGACGGAATATTTGTCTGAAGCCGGAATTAAAACTAGATATTTGCATTCTGAGATTGATACATTGGAGCGAACTGAAATAATTAGAGAGCTCAGGCTTGGGAAATTTGATGTTTTAGTTGGGATTAATTTACTTCGTGAGGGACTTGATATTCCGGAGGTTGGCTTCGTTGGGATTCTCGATGCAGACAAAGAGGGATTTTTGAGAAATGAGAGTTCGCTTATTCAGACCATTGGTCGAGCTGCGAGAAATAAAAATGCAAAAGTTGTTTTATATGCCGACGTTATGACTAAATCTATTATTCATGCGCTGGAGGAAACTCAACGTCGTCGTCAGATACAAATAAGCTATAATAAAGAACATAATATAACTCCGAAAACTATTATCAAGCCCGTAAAATCCATAGATGTCCCAATTACGGATAGTAAACATATACCCAAAGCTGAAATTCCTAATTTGATTATTGAATTGACTGCCGACATGGAAGAAGCTGCTGATAAACTCGACTTTGAAAAGGCCATTGCGTTAAGAAATAGGGTTCATAGTTTGAAGAAAAGAGTTGAGGGTTAATTATTTTTTTCGTTAAATTCCTAATATACTAACTTATTAATGGGCCATAAATTTCTTTTGGATAAAATGCTGGAAAAACGCCTCCAAACTGTCTTTCCCTATACTCTCCATGAGAAATAGCAGGATCGCTGTTTCTTTCATTGTGGGCATCCAAAGTTAATATCTGCACCTCCACCGGAACCCTCTCATATCTATCGAGCCCTCCGCTTGTACTTCCAGTTTTTATTGGAGTTCTAAAAACAAATTTCGTAAAATAATGGTCCCCACTTGAATGCTCCCCCCTCCCTGCAGCCCCAGACTTAAAATTCTCAAATTTTCCCCCTCCTCTAATCGCTCTAAATTTTCCCAATAGCCTATCTCTTTCTTCCGGGTTTTCAACAATAATTTCTATACCGGTCCTATCTCTTACGGCCCCCAAGTAATCTCCCTTAGCTAGCATTTTTATTAATATTGATCCGTAACGAGGATTCCCTTCTTCATCGAGACCTTTAATCCTAGACCTAAATGGAGAGTCTTCATCTCCATACATTGAGATATTGTCTCCTGCTTTCCAAATATACTCGAAATCGGGATGATTTGATGTTCCCGCTCTTTCTAATCCCAACATTCTCCGAAACCTGTCTAATATAAGAGGGTGTCTACTCTCGGCAATTTGGAATAAGGGATCGTTATCAATCATCAAAACTCTGTTTGCTAAACCCACACTCTCAACACTTTTATATGCCTTACTTATTTCTAAGCGACCCTCTCTACTTATGGGACGACTCCCTTCATGCCTTCCATCTCGAGCTTCTATCCACCTTTCTTTAGCAGTTGTAGCAAGATTCAAAAAATCTACACCTTTTCCTAAGGGATCTAAAATAAAAAGGTCTGGCTCTTTAATATGTTCCAAACATAACTTATTTAATGCCCCTATCCCACGATTTGCCGCTTCAATGAACCTCCTTCTGCCATCCTCCAAACTATCATCTGGGAAATGATTTGCCTGAGCTTGCTTTAAAAAAACTCCTCTGTCTCCCTCCCCAATCGCCCTACGTACTAGCGTTGAACTTAAAACACTTAATGAAGGACTAAAAAACTCAAATTTTCCCCATGCTCTGCTAAGCCTTTTTTCATCCTGCTTCTGGTACAATTCGCTGGCCGATAGCATAAAAATAATCGCAGTAAAGCCTATTAAAAACTATCGTTTTCTGAAATAACACTTTATCAGACAAACACCTAAACTTATTATTAAAAATTACTGTGGCTTTCTATTAAAAAATCCGGCATATTCAGAAACATCCTTGGGTCCCGCAATATTTAATCCCATAAAGTCACCAGCATAATCCATATCAAAATAAATATTTCCCATCCACTCCTTACCACTATCCTCACCTGGCTCCTTCAGCATATCAAGCCATAATTTATTTCCTCGTAAAAGTCGAGCCAAACAATTAAGGCTTTTTCCTGGGAAAAGCACTTTTATTAAACCATGTTTTTTTAGAAAACTCATATTCCTCTCCCTATAAAAAGCACCAAAACCAAAAGGTACATACAAGCCACCAGATAAAGTAAAACCCTTGCGGGGAACAGAATGAATTTCGGTAGAAGTGAGTACCTGTCTCCCATTAAAAACATCTCCAAATAGGTTGCCCAAGCCATCAAAACCTTTATCATAGTTTTCTGCCACATTCTCCATGGCATCAATTGTTTCAGTAACATTTAGAAGTCTGCCATAACTATCTAACTTTCCACTTCTATAGTCTCCCAAAGAAAATTTTTTCAAAAATTCAAATTCCTTATCCATAAAACCCAATAACAAAAGAACTTTTTAAAAATTATTATCCTCTAAACCTCCCCTTTACTAAACAAATCTATATAAACAATTTCTAACTCAAACAAGCATAGGGCACACTCTGTTCCTAGAATAAGAGATATATAATGATAAGGGAGGACAAATAATAAAGATGGTATTAGATTTCGCTAAAGAAGCAATTCAAAATACTGGAACTCATAGTATTAACTTTGATGAATTAAGGGCTGGGAAGGCCAACATTAAGGTTATTGGTTGTGGTGGTTGTGGTGGTAACATGGTTACTTGGTTATTTAACAAAGGAATTAATGGAGCTACTATTTATGCAGCAAACACAGACGCACTGCACTTAAGTGTAACGAAAGCCGACGAGAAATTACTTATCGGTAAAGAATTAACACGTGGATTAGGTTGTGGTGGTATGCCCCAAAAAGGTCGAGAAGCCGCTAAAGAAGCTATAGTTGATATTAAAAAAGCCGTTGGCAATGCTGACATGGTTTTTGTATTAGCTGGAATGGGCGGTGGAACTGGAACTGGCGCAGCGTCTGTTGTCGCACAATTGGCAAAAGAAACTGGAGCTGTTGTGATTGGTGTAGTAACTATGCCTTTCGAAGCTGAAAAAGCTAGAGTGGACAAGGCAGAATTCGGACTTCAAGAACTTCGAGAAGTATCTGACACATGTATTGTTCTAGATAACAACAGGCTTGTTGATATTGCTGGACAACTTCCAATAGAGCAGGCTTTTGCTGTTGCAAATGAACTTGTATCTACTATGATTAAAGGTATCGTTGAAACAATAACGCTTCCAAGTCTAATTAACCTTGATTACGCAGACGTATCAGCTATCATGAGAAATGGTGGCGTTGCAGTTATTGGTATCGGAGAAGCAGATACTCAAGACCGTGTCTCAGAAGCCGTAAAGCAAGCCCTGACTCATCCTCTACTTGATGTGGATTACAAAGGTGCTACTGGTGCTTTGGTACACGTAACTTGTGGACCTGACTTGAAGCTAGAAGAATTCGACCACATAGGTAGAATTGTTTCAGAAAATTTAAGCAACGAAGCGCAAGTAATCATTGGTGCAAGAATTTCCAAAGATTTCGCAGGAAAAGTTCGAGTAATAACTATCATGACCGGAGTAAAATCTCCATACGTATTAGGTCGTGAAACAGAATCTCAAGCAATGCCTGTGCAAAAGGAAATGACCGACTTAGGAATTGAAGTCTGGAAATAAAAAGAACCCGTTGGTTCTTTTTGATTTTCTTTTTTTTCTTTTTTTTATTTTTTTTTAGAATTTTAAGCACTTATGCTCTGGGTATTTTGCATCTCTTTGTTCTTATAGCTATTAAATCTCATAATAGTATCTATGCCCGTTTTGAATTTCTTGGTTCTCATGGCTTTAGCTTCGTAGCCTATCGGAAACATTGCCTCGACGTCAACATTATCGGGTATTCCCAGAATTTCTTTAACCTTGTTATCAAAAAAGTGTCCTACCCAGGTAGTCGAGAGTCCAAAATCTTGTAGGGATAGTAAAAAGTTTTCGATTGCCGCACCAGATTGTTGATGACAATACATTGCGCCACGATCAACAAATCTTTTTCTAGTAGAATCTCCGTCACAGACTGCAACAACAATAAAATGAGCACCAGAAACAAAAGGCTGTTGAGCGGCATCTGCCAATGCATCTATTTTATTGACGTCATCAATTAATATAAATTTTAAATTAAATTTGTTTCCAGCCATTGGGGCATGTCTTGCCGAATCAATTGCATCAATAATATCTCTCCAGTCTGGCTTCTTTTTTGTAAATTTTTTCACGCTTCTTCTTTTCTCAATTGCTTTATTTAATTCCATAGTTAGATTAAGTATAAAGAGATTTTAAAGGTTTTGAAATTACGTAAAATGCTTTCTATAATGCTCTTGTCTTGATTTTTCAAGTCCTTTACGAACTCCCCCCACCAATTCAATAATATCCACATGCCCTGAGACGACTGGACAATCCACCTCTCCGAAGGGTCCAATGGGATTACGAGAGATTATCAAACTAACACCTGATCTTAATACTTCATCTAATCTTCTCCTTGAATAATCCTTACTTAAAACTGTGACATCATATCCAGGGGCTACTGTTTTAAAAAAATTATCTGGTAATTTCAATCTTCTATCCCACGGCACATATATAATATTTCCCATCTCTTCCCCGGGGCTAGGACATTTTCTATGATCCGAATTCACATCAAACCTATATAACAGATCGGCACATCCTTGAGAAAGAACGCCATGGCTAGGCACAGCATCCTCAGCAAGAGAATATTCTCCAGCAGGAACCAACCTTCCATCAATTATTGCGGAATCACAGACCATACAAATACTAGTCTTTTCTTTACCTGTCATAAAAAACTAAAAATATCGTGTCTTATAAACCCTTCTATTTGTAACTACTAAAGAATAACACTCTTTATTCTATGAAGTAATATTTCCCCCGCCCAAAACTTCCTCCACTGCGTATAATACAATCGCTTGTCCATCACTAACTCCTGTAATGGGCTTTTTTAGTTCAACGCTGAATCCCTTCCCTTTGTCATAACGCAAAACTCCGTCGAGAAGTTCTCCAACCTGACGAATTCTAACTGAAACTCTTTTTGCCCTTTTCTGTAACCTCTCTTTTATTTCCTTCTTATCCTCTGTAATGAAATGCATCTCTTTGACCTTCATATGTTTTCTTAAGAGAATTTTATGCCCTTCGGGAGCCGCAACAATTATATTCTTCTTCACATTTTTTTTCGCAACATACCATCTATCCATTCTAAGAGTTACGGGATTTTTCCTCTCCAAATCAAATCCGTACCTTGGACCAAGTCGCTGGCCAATTGTATAATAATAAACGCCATCGTGTTCTCCAATAACTTTTCCGTTTGGATCTTTTATTTTTCCCTTTTTGGGTTTGATTTTTTTCTTTAAAAATTCCTTTAAGTTAACTTTTCCGATAAAACATATTCCTACTGTTCCCTTTTTGTCGAAATTTAAAAAACCATTTTTTTCGGCAATATCGCGAACTTTTTCTTTGGTTAAATCGCCAATTGGAAATAACGTGTGACTCAAATCTTTTTGTGTAAGTTTAACTAAAAAATACGACTGATCTTTTGCCTCGCACTTTGCTCTGAGCATTTTGAATTTAACGCCTATCTCATCAGCGGTGGGTGATGCCCGAGGGCGAATTCTTGCATAGTGACCCGTGACTAAATAATCACATTTTTGCTTTTTAGCTTCTTTCCATAAATATGGGAATTTTATTTTTTGATTACATAAAACATCTGGATTTGGAGTTATTCCTTTTTTGTAATTTTTATACATGTCCTCCACTACGACCTTTCTGTATTCTTTTTCATGATCGATAACTTTAAACGGTATGTCTAGTTTCATGGCAATTCTTAGAGCGTGTCTTTTTTCTTCTCTCCAGTCGCAAACTCCGATATCATTTTTCGTATCGCTCCAGTTTTTCATAAATAC
>Ga0075122_10001319_pt1 | contig 17818 bp, 14 predicted proteins | sample AntAceMetag02UKB_FD_69790 | JGI IMG/M metagenome (GOLD analysis project Ga0075122, IMG submission 69790) | Saline lake microbial communities from Ace Lake, Antarctica - Antarctic Ace Lake Metagenome 02UKB | ecosystem: Environmental > Aquatic > Non-marine Saline and Alkaline > Saline | place...
GTTATGGTCAACTGGGCAACGGAAGCACTTCAGATCAAACGACTCCGGTCACAGTCAGTGGTATTTCCACTGCCACACAGGTCTCAGCCGGTCGTTATCACACCTGTGCCGTTTTAAGCGACAGCACCGTCAACTGCTGGGGGGATGGAGGTTATGGTCAACTGGGCAACGGAAGCACTTCAGATCAAACGACCCCGGTCACAGTCAGTAGTATTTCCACCGCCACCCAGGTTTCTGTCGGTTATTATCACACCTGCGCTGTTTTAAGCGACAACACTGTCAAATGCTGGGGGAGGGGATATCAAGGTCAACTGGGCAACGGAAGCACTTCAGAGCAAACAACTCCAGTTGCTGTGGACTATTCACCAAACGGCTTCACATGTCCGGTCCCAGGTAGCCCCAGCAATCAGGCATATGATTTTGAGACCAGCAATAATTCAGATATTAGTCAAAGCTCAGATAGTGATACTGCATGGGAGAGAACATCAGCCGACCCTAAAAACGGTGTGTACAGTTATAAAGCGGGTAGCATAAGTAATAATCAGAAGTCTTGTTTTGAAATATCGAACAATTATTCGACTGTAAGTTTCTTCAAAAAAGTAAGTTCTGAATTGAACTATGATTATCTGAGATTTTATATTGATGACGCCGAACAGGATAACTGGTCAGGATCGGGAAGCTGGTCAAGTGTAGCGGAAAGTTATACAACCGATAGTGGCAATCATACATACAAATGGTGTTATACCAAAGATGGAAGCGTAAGTTCAGGAGCGGATACTGCCTATATTGATGATATAACATTCCAATGATTTAGAATAATGACATATGTTCCCGGATAACTGGTCTGGAGTTTTCGTTATTTCAGGAATAATACTATGAATTTCAGAAAGGTTTGAGATGAGAATAAAACTTTCGGTTTACTTGCTTCTAATTGGCTGTTTTATTATTCCACAGCTCAATGCGAAGGAAATCGACTATAAAACCCTCTATGGAGAAACATCGCCTGCTGTCGTACTGATTTTAGGAAGTGATGATAAACATGTTTCCAAGGGAACCGGTTCGATAATTGACAGAAGCGGGCTTGTTTTAACCAATACACATGTAGTAATGAAAGGCCAGGTGGTCTGGAAACGATTATTCATTTACTTAAAACCGCAGAAGATAACTGGAAACCTTAGAAAGGACCTGAAAAAGGGGTTTGTCGGGAAAGTACTCTCAGTTAAACCAGAGTATGATCTGGCACTCGTCCAAATCGTCAATCCGCCTCGCAATCTGAGTGTATTGCCGTTAAGCGATTTATCCAATGTTGGAATTGGCGAGCCGACGGTTGCAATTGGTCACCCAGGTGGTGGCGCACCGTGGACTTTGACGACAGGGAAAATAAGTGCATCGTGGGGAGACTATAAGAATATTTCAGGGTGGGACGTTTTTCAGACTGAAACGTCTCTTAATCCTGGTAATTCGGGTGGTCCCCTTATTGATGGGTCCGGAGCGATTATCGGTATTAACACTTTCATCGTAAGAAAGGGGAAAGAAGGACTTGCTCTTACCGGTCTCAATTTTGCTGTTAAGACAACCGTTGCTCGAAAGTGGATCAGGAGCACGTTGGGGAAACTTCCACCGGCGTCATCCATAAAGATCAAAAAAAAGGTGAGTATACCTAAGATTGAAACCGTATTAAATGCTCCCCCGCCAGCAGTCACAGAAAAGGTGCCTGCTGGTCCGAGCACCAGAACAATTCTGGTTCCCAAGAAGCCGTCGGAAAAGGGCCGTTCCGCTTATCTGGTTCCGCCTAAACGACGGTCGAAGAATGAGTTCACCACCCGTGTAAAAACTGGTCTTTCTTTCAGTGGCCGCAAATTGGAACAGCTGTTTAAAAAAGCCGATGAAGCATTTGATGAGCTTGATGGGGAAACTGCTGATTTCTGAGTCTTTGATTCAATAATCAAGTTGAATCTAGATCGGTGTTAATCGTTTGTAGCCAATAAGATGTTTTAATTAAAAAAAAGAGGTCGAAATGAAAAAAATCGTATTTACAGTTCAGTCTATTGTTTTTGTAGCGCTTTTTTTAGTATCATTCATTCTACTGGGAGGGTGCTCATCACAGGAAGCAGAGCCGGCAAAAAAGAGGGTTGCCCTTGAGTGTGCATTTCCAGATACGCCGGATCTGGAAGCACCTACCTGGGTTTGTGATTTCCCATTTCCAGGAGTCAAGGTTTCCGCGGTTGGTTCACATAAATCCAAGGCTGGTCCCAGTTTTGCGAAAGATCAAGCGATTGCCGATGCATATGGCAAACTGGCAGCGTCGTTGAGAACCCATGTAAAAAAGATGATAAAAAGGTTTGTCGAGACAACCGGTACGGGGGATGCAGAGACAGTTGATGCAGTCTATACAGCTGTCAGCAAACAAATCACGAAAGAGACCTTGTATGGAACGGAAGTCTACCGAAGTATAACGAACCCAGATACCAAGCGTATTTATGTTCTGGTCGGCCTCAATTCTGCTGAGGTAACTCAAAACGCCAAAGAAGCTATTCAAAAGGCTAGGACCAGCATGAACGACTCGCGCGCCGAATATCAAAAAAACCTGAGCAAAGAGTCTTTGAATGAGTTGGAAAACGAAGCCGGAAAGTTGAACGATGAAGTAAATTAGCCCGGCAAGTTGATCCGATTTTTTCCCTTTTCAAACCTCTTGATGGAACCGGTCTGTTTTGTCAGGCAGGCTCCATCAAAATATCTATTGAACTGACAATTGGAAATACTCTGATGAAGAATAGAACTCAGACAATTGTGAATGGATTGTTAATTGTGCTTATTACGCTTGTTATATTCTCCTGCTCCCAATCTGCAAACATGACTGGTACAATTTGCGGGAAATACAGCGAGGCAGGATTAAAAGCTCCTGAAAATGGCTCCAAACCTGCCTGGTTGGATTCACCGGGTAAGAACTGTGTTGTTGGCCAGAGTAACTGGGGTAATTCCACAAAAAAGCAGGCCATTAAAGATGCCATGATTGAGGCGGTCGGGTATTTGGCGAATGAACTGGCCGGAGTGGAGGTCAAAGTGGAATCGCTGACGTACAGTAAAAAAACGGAAGTGAATCAAGAGGCGCCTTCTTCTTTCCATCAGAGTACATATATCATTGATTCAAAAGGAAAGAGGATCAATCTGAAAGTCAAGAAACGGGCAGTTTGGTTTGATGGTTACATCGTCTGGGTTCTGGTTGAACAAATTACCTCAAACACCGGATCCTGATCAGCGTCCATAATATTTTATTTTTTTTATCAAGCTAACGCCATGACGAGATTTATTCTGTTTTTGACGATTGTAACCGGTTGCCTCTTCCTACTGGCAGACTGTTCGTCTTCAAATCCAGCAAGACAAAGCGATTCAATTAACAATTTAAAAGGGAACTCCACCACGCCAATTAGAAAATCGCTTGAGCGCCCATCCTGCTGGATTCATACGAATTCATGCCCAGGTGACGATCCCGGATTCAAGTATTTCATGGTCGTTTCCAAAGGAGTCTCAGCAGGAGAACGGAAAAAAAAAGCAGAGATATATGCTCTAAACCGGATTTCACTATCAATGGTTACAAAAATCGAGTCGGAGATCCGTTCTCTTGAAATTTGCAAAGGGGCAGATGAGGAAGAAAAGTGTTACAAGGAGTCTGGCCGGGAAATAACAATGAAAACGAATTCGTTGATTCAAAAAGACCTGATTTTAGAGGATGGCAGTTACTTCGAAAAGAAAACAGGCGAGTTTCATTATCGGATAAGGGTCGCCAAGTGGGAATTTGAAGAGATGCTAAAATTTGCTCGTGAGCTATATAACGAATACTAAATCTTTGGCAGGATATTTTGGCGGATGGGGCAAGGGGATTCCGCTCATCATTTCAATCAAGTCGTAGCGTCTTCAGGAAAGTAGGAAGCTCGCATCATTGAAGGATCATGTTGGTTCTAAAAAAGGTTAATACTTCTTTATCGTTTATACTGCTGTTTGTGTTGATGTTTATTGACATCGCGATTGCACAGCCCGGGAATAACCCATCTACAGGCATGATTCCGAATTTTAGTGATCAATCGTCCATGGGTGTCCCGAAATCTGATATTCAGGTGCGATTAAAGCAGCTACAGGATGAGTTGGGGAGAGTGACCGAGGCAATTGGTAAACTAAGAAGCAGTCACAGCGATCTGTCTCGATGGCTCAACAAAACGTTTATGATTGATGAAAGACAATCAATTAAAGAGGAGATCGCCAGGTTAAATGACAACATTCAAACCTATGAAAAGAAAAGAGACGGGCTGAAACAGGATATCATGCGAATCAGGGCTGATAAGAGCCAGGAAGAATTGGAACGGGAAACCCACTCTCCACAAACCAGAAAGATTCAGACGAATGCACCAACCGGTCAGCAAGTCAAAGAAAAGAAACGGTGCGATGCATTGAAGGTAGAAATTAAAGAAGATATTGAAGAAATGACCCACCTTAAAAAAATCGAAAAAAAGGGGAACTATACGTGTAAAAAAGGACGTACACCGAAAGATTGTAAGGATGATATTCTGCAAAAAGTTGAACGGGAAGCGTTGAAGGAGGGGGGAACTGCCATTATTCAAAGTACTACGACTATTAAGGATAGTACCCTGGAAAGCCAGTTTATAATGGAGGTGCTGAAAGCGAAGATCGAAAACAAGATCCCATTACCCATTTTTGACGGGCAGAATCACGGAAAAGGGACACTATTTTTTGATACGGAAGATTCATTTGGTTATCGATATGCCTATAGCATTGAAATCAGGGGAATTATCGACAAGGAAAAATTCAGAGAGCGGATTCTGGCCAATCGTAAGTGTTATGAACTTGACAGCTTCAGGGTTGTCGGGATTTTTCCGTTGAACGATTCGAAGGAAGTCTCCCTGTCTCCTGATATTGAAATCACCTTTTCGCAACCTCCGACCTCGAGTATCAGGCGTATCAGGAGATCGGTATACTTTAAACACCGACGTACTAGAATAAAGGTTAAAACCACCGTTGATAGGAATTCGATCATATTAAAACCGGTCGATGAACTGCTGCCCGGCAAAAAATACAGCCTGAAGATAACGAAAAGGTTGGCCGATCGAAGAAAGCAGATACTTGTAGAGCAGTTTGAGTCCACTTTTACGACAAAGGAGGCAGTGGGTTATTTCGTAGATTCGAAAATCGCTATTGAATTTGCGCCGGTCAAGGGTGGCTGCTTCAAAATGGGAAACGGAAGTATGAACGCCTGGCGTGACGAGTCACCCGAATTCAAGGTTTGCGTGGACGACTATTACATCAGCCGGTATGAAGTATCGAATGATCAATGGGAACATATCATGAACGGCAGGAAAAACGTTCCCAGTGAAAAAGGCAGGCATCCCAAAACAGGTGTAGCCTGGCCAGAGATTGAGGCCTTTCTAAAAAAAATTAAAAATTTACAGAGTGAATCGACAGAAGCAACATTCGACGTTCCAAGCGAGGTTGAGTGGGAATTTGCCTGCAAGGGGGGATTAAAAACCAACCATCAATATGGAACCCGTGACAATAAATATATCCAGGTCACCAATTACGGTTTGACGGACGGCGGTCCTGACAAGAGTGATAATTACCTCAGAACAGCTCCAATCGACAGTTACGGTGGGAATGCGCTTGGAGTCTATAATATGTCAGGCAATATTTTCGAGTGGACCCGTGACAAATACTGCCCGCATATCTATCAAGAGATGCTTAAACAAAACAAAAGAACGGGTTACAACCCGGAAGATGAATACAATCTATTTACCGAACTGGTTCAATTTAAGTGCAGCCGTGAAGGCAAGCGAACCATCCGTGGTGGAAGCTGGTTTACGGGACCGGGCTTTCTGCGTTGCAAAGCCAGGGTCAGTCATTCGGAACAAGGCAAGACTGACGATGTTGGGATCAGGTTGATTATGTACAAGTTTAACGATTCCGATGATGCCGGGAAATAGTTTTTTTTGCTCAGAATTTATTGAATAATTATGACTCTTGGGATTGATATGAAAAAGCTGCATTTTAATTCAATTCAAATTTTTATAGCTATCTCACTCTTTCTAACTGTGAATGCGTATGCCTCACCAAAGGCGGAAGAATACTCCGAGAAGGATTTTTTACTGAAAAAAGATTGGAAGCTGGTGTTCTCAGATTCTCTTGTGCTTAATATTGGCAAAATCGGCCCTAAAGCGATCGAAATCTGGTGGTCGGGAAGTAAACAAATGAAGTGGATTCAAAAAGACCTTTTGGCTGTGAATCCAAAGGACTTTACAACTTTGGATCAGAGTCCCTTTGAAGATTTTGCGGAAAATCAATATCAAATCAGACTTAGCGAGTACGAAAAAAGGAAAACTGCCTGGGATGCATCAGAAAAAAGCCGGTTTCAAAAAGAGATGGGTATCTGGAATCTGAAAAAAGATGAATACAGAAAAAAATATGCTGAGAAGCTTGGATTGTGGGAAAAAGAGAAGTTGGCGTTTGATAAAGAAGAAGACAATCGACTTGCGGAGGAATTGAAAGAATATGAAGAAAAATCGCATGAAAAGGATCAGGAATACCTCGAAGACCTAAGAGAGTGGCAGGAAAAGAAGAAGATTCACGATGCGGAGGAAAAGGCGAGAATTAAAAAAGAAACAGACGAACTGGTCGAGGAATACTCCGGGAAAATAAAAGAGCTGAATGAGGAGAATCAACTTGATTCGAATTACACTTTGTTATTAGAAAAAATTAAGAAAAAAGGACGGAAATGCCTTGAAAACAAAGAAGACAAAAATTGCTATACGGAGCTGAACAGGCTGAAGGAGGAGTCCAGCAAAAAGAATAAGATTTATGGCCGCGTCTACCAACTGGAATCTGAATTGAGGGACAAGATAATAGAACTCAAGCCGATACTTTACAGAAAGTCCTCTTCACTGCTGGGGATGATTGATCACGAAAAACCCTCTATAAAAGGCTATACGACAGAGGCGCCGAGGATGAAGCGAAAGCAGTTCAAAGCAAGACCTGCAAAACCGCAACCATTTGAAACAATTCGGCCACAGCCGGTGTCTCCCCGGTTTTTTTCTGAAAATCCTCCGTTAAAAAACCGATCTCCAGGATTCGATATCAGTGGACTACTTCTGCACCTTGGCCGCACCTCATGCAGGCCGGAGAGTTACCAACTAAGGATTGGAACATCTCATTATTTCGTTATTAGTAAGTCATCAAGCACGCAAGGCAGGTCTGCATGGAGCGATCTGGGGAAACGCCCTTCACTAAAAAAATGCACTATCACCAGCAAAGGGTCGCCAAGCCATGAGGTGAATTTAACGATTGTTTATCATCAAAATCGTCCTCTAAACATCGAAACCGACAACGGCGATTTGATTTCGCTTCGGAAAATTGAATCTCCTGAGCTGGTTGCTTTTGAGGAAGGTTTGGGGGAAAGAGAATTTTATTTGGGAGATTTATTCGATTTTATAAAATCTGCTGGCAGGAAGGAAAGAGACGTTAAAGCGACTTATGCAATGACCGACAGCGGTAATGTCAAATATTTAAATCTGAAATACAGTGCAAACGCCGAAAAGCTCGTAAAGTTAGAATTTAAAACATATCAATACCTGTTCGATTCGAGTACGACGAACAAAAATACCGTCGTTAATCGCGTTGCCTATTTGCAGGATGCCGATTATGTCGGGGGGAGAAATCCATTTATTAGGCGGCATTATTGGTTTTATGAAGGAGAGTCGTCAAAAAAATGGCAATTCCTGGCCAAATATCGCTATGGATTATTAGATGACGGAATTCTGGGCAACCAGATTACCAGGTTGGAAAAAAATGCGTCTAAAGGTGTCAGCAAGCAAATAGTCAGTGCGACCGGGTTGCTACTCGATTTTACCTCTCTGTGGTACATCCCTGCTTGGTATGCTGCCAACGATGCGGATTCAGTCAAGCTGGGATTCTATGATGACAGTCGCATTCATGGAGCAGTGCTGAAACATATCAAAGGTGAATCGGAGACAATTTTTTTCAAGGAGTTTGATAAGCTGACAAGGAAGGTTGTAGCAGACAAATGGGTGCTGCAGAATACATCGGATAATCGTATTATGTTCACGCTGTTGGTTGGTCGCAAAAACAATATCGTCTATAGCATCACCTCAGGTGACAAACGAATCGACCTGATTCGCATCAGATCAGATGTTATCAACCGGAATATAGTTTGGTTACAGGAACAATTCAGCCGAAATAATTTTTTTGTATTAACAAACTAATGTTTGAAGAGAGTTAGCATGAATAGTCGTCAATTGATGCAATTGATAAAGGGTTTGAGGTCTATCAGGGTCATTTTCTGTTTCACATTCGTTTATATAGTTGCGATGAATTGGGTGGTCAGGGCGGATACTTGTCCAATCTGCCTTTGTAACCCAGAAAGATATGAAGGTTGTCAACTGACACCTCCCAAAAAACCATGTCAGTTTCCCGACCGAAACGGAAAAAAACTCAAAAACGGCAATCAGGTGAAACTGCAGAAAGCCCGGGGAAATGGAATCGAAGCACAAACCAGCCTGACTTATGAAGGCAAAAATGGTAAGCAATATCGCTACAGAATTCAAAAATACATGGCAAACAAACCAGACTCAGGGGCACCGATAACAGACCGAATGCTTTTCAATGCAAATATTGACTGCAGAAAGCAGACAGACAGCAATGCCAAAAAATTTCAGATAATTCATCTTTACGCCTTTGAAATGGCGCTGCGACAGAATAAGATATTCGGGGATCCAGAAATCAATTTTGAATTGGTAAGGATTCCGCGATCAGCCTCGGATGCTGAAAAGGATCTGATTCGGGATGAGGATCCGGCGTTCTTTCCATTTGAAGCGGGAGACAGAAAGGTTCTGGTTTTTGACTGGCGCAGAGGGGTCTACAGGGAAAGGGAGGATATTTACTCAAGTCTGAATACCGGTTTTCGTTGTATTGAAGAAGTTCAATAATCTCTTGTTGAGGCATGATGTATACAAGATCCATCGGAAAATATTCGTTCAAGGTGTTTATGTTGGCACTATTGATGTCTGCAAATGCTGAATTCTTATTTGCTCAATCCCAAAAGGAAAGCGTGATCTTTACGACAACCCCCAGGTCAATGGAAGGAACTGGCCTGGCAGGAGAATACAAGCAAAACAGGAAGTGTAATTTTATGTTGAGTAAAATGAGAAAGCTGCAAAAACAAGCACAGGACATTTATTATACCACGAGATATAAACGACTCTGCCGCGAAGAGAATGCAAAGGCAATCACTAACGGATTCGAATCCTTGAAAGTACGATTGAGAAACGATTTACGGGAAAATGGAATCAGTGCAAGTATTGTCGATTACAAAGAAGCAGATCAGATTCAATATTATGATCGCGATTATGCCCTTCACATTGCAGATATTGATAAAGCATTGTATGAGGTTTTACGAAATGTAAAAAATATGGAGGCCGTGGCCAAAAAAGAAAAGGCAAAAAACCAGGCTGGTCTAGAGGCAGATATAGACGCCAATGCCGATATGAGCGCTGACGCCGATATGAACGTCGATGCTGATATGGATGACGATGGTGGCGAAGGATTTAGGATTATACAGAATATGCAACTGGTCACACAGGCTCGACTCCGAAACAATTTTAAGGTACTTCACCAATCCATAACCGATCAAGCTTATAAGGAAAAGGGTAAGCATGTACCGGGTCGGCTGATCACTTTTACTGCAGGAGAGCAAAGAACATCGAATCCAGGGCCCAAAATCTCCAATATCTTCACCCACTTCTTCCAGATAGACCCTCCGATTCCGGGTGCGAGTAAGCCGACCATTTTTTTCAGGCTGTTCATGTATGACTTGGAGCAAAAAACCCAGGGCAATATCCATCCACTCTATTTCAAAAAAACGGGATATAAGTCGTGGAATGTAAGTGCTGCTTCCTATATCGACGTGATGCATAAAGAATTCCAATATATTGTCAAACAATTCACAGTTGAATAACGGATTGCCAGTCGGCCTTGTTATTTGATCAAGAGTTCAAGTTTTCCGATAAAATTAATTTCTATGCAAATCAATCATCATAAATTACCGATAAAGGAGCCAGGTAGAGAAAAATCCAACAAAAATCCAGCGTATTGCCCGCAAAACCACCGCCGAATTTCAATTGTGCTAAAATCGATAGTGATTTACGTGATCGTGGCATGTACTTTTCTGTCAAATAGTTCGGCCCAGACATTTACATGGATTCCGGATGAAAGGTCAGAACGACCCGAAGTCGTTATTATCGGACCGATTGTCGATCCGGACAGAGTTGATATTACAAATACCCAGAGATACTATATCCGTCAGTTCGACAAGGTGATCACGCGCCTTATAGAACGTCCCGGTCGTTATCTGCCCGAAACGTACCTTGACAAAATAAGAAAACTAAGGCGACAACGCTGGAATCCGGAAGAAGAAGGGAAGGAGATGACCGAAGAGGAGGAAGAACAATTGAATGCCTGGCTGGAGATAGCAGGTGATGGTACGTTCGATAATCCAGGAATGGTCATATACGATGGAGTCAAGTTTGACGCGAACAACGTGAAGATTGCCGATATTCTGAGAGATTCATATGCACATATCAAAGGCATGAAAAGTCATCTTGAGCTGGCCCTTCGGTTGAATCTGGATATAGGGGACTTCGAAACCAGGCTACTGGTTGATGGATATCGCCTGGCATACGATCAGCGTGGTCTCGCAAAAGTGGAATGGTTTGCAATACCGATTAGCATCAGCAAACTCTCTGAGAAGGAGGTCGAAAATAAACTGATGAGTGTCGTCGGGCTGCAGTTGATACTACCGTTCTATGAACAATTTAAAAAAGAATTTGAACCTGGCAGGGAACCGATCCCGTTCTGGAAAACGTCGAGTGTTCCAGGCCACATCAGCAGCAAATCAGCAAAATTCGAACTGGAGGAAACACCCATTGCCAGACAATTTGGAGATGAATGTAAAAAAATTGGCCGATGCATGGAAGTAAATAATGAAGGAAAGTTTGTCGTCACAGCGGACGAAGATACAGCAATCCAATTCTGCTCGGACAGGAGAAAATATCTGATTCGTAAAAGTGTATTGCCTTATTTGTATTTGCAGCATAAAGAGCTGATGGAGGAAAACTTTTACTGGGTTGAAGACAGCATGGTACCCATGCGAGTGTCGGAAGGGGACTATGGTCACCTGCAAATTGAAGCTGGCGGTGATTCGCAGGAGGGTATGGTCTGGTGTAGACAGGTAAAATCTGAATTTATCAGCGAGTTTAAAGAACTGGACAAGAATATCATCGTCAGAAATAAGTTCGGTTGGTTGCACTGGTATTTACCAGACAAACCGTTGGAAGACGGATATCTATTCTCCAGCACGGGAAACAATATTGAGGTTATTGATACTGACGAGAATCACCCAACAATCATGATCGGAAAGATCCTGATGGACGTCAATGAGGACCTCCAAATCGGATCCTATGTTTCTTATGACATCTTGGATGACAGCTATTCGGCTATTACTGTTGAAACCTATCAAGTTAACGTTTTGCTGGCGACATCATCAAGTAACGTGGAGCTAGCAGGTGTGCCTGTAACCCGATTATTCTACACATTTGGAAAGCGCTATTCAGGCTATACTTGGTCTGCCGGTATCAGTTTGTTTGGTGTTTCCTTTATGGGTAGATCAGATAAAGGCGATAATATGGAGGTCAATGTAGATTCGGGTAATATGGAAGCTGAGACAATTTTTCAGTCACTATCCGCCCAGTTTGGCCTGGAGCGCCCCAGTTATTTGATAACGAACCTGAGCTGGAGTGCATATGTTGGTGTCGACATGTTGAATGTTCAACAGACGGTGAAGTTTTCCAATCTTACCAGGGGTGAAAATAAACTTGTTTTTAAAATGCTGCCTACCGGGATAGTGGGAATCCGGCTGATTTACAAGGTTTCAGATTATCTTGTTTCTCTTGGAATGGCGTATGGCTCTGGTGCGAAAACGACTTTTGAAGATGATATGTACTTCAGGGAAATTGAAGTAGTTTCAGGTCAAACAACAATGCTCGGTGCATCGTATGTGTTTTAGGAAATGATTCAGGTTGTAGTAGTATAATGTTTAGCACATGGTTTCAAATAGTTTTGCTAATTATTTCAAAGTCTTTGCCAAGATCCGTCGAGGAAGATTCGATGAAAAACAGGTATGAATCCATTTCTGGAGCCTCTTGAAATTGTTCGGTTTCAAGGGGTTTTAATCGGTAACCCTTTTCTTTGAATTAGTCGTTATTACAGTAAAGTAATTTGATATCGTTCAAGGAAAAGATAATCCATAAAAATCCTGAAATCATCATCCTGTATTTGGTCTCACAAATGTACTCGATATGACGGTATTCAGGTTTTTGCTGGAATGACGAGATTGAACGATTCTCGATTTTATTAATGTCCATCAAGAAGGGAAACTTTTGTTTTTCGGATTAATTAGATTGGCGGTCCTGGCACTTTTTTTATTTATCGGTGCAACGATCCGTACAGCTGCTGCAGAAAACTGCCAGTCGGTCCAAGTTGATGAATCCGTATTGGTCACCGGCGGATATTATCCGATGGGGTGCTCAAACTGCTTTTTCTCTGATGAAAAGCCTGTTCACCGTGTCAAAATCTCTGATTTCAGGATAGCAAAATTTGAAGTGACGAATATTGAATTCTTAAACTGGCTAGAAAAAAGCAATACCCTCTTTCCATATAAGGCGGAGCTCAAGAAAAAAGCAACTTTACAGCCCTGTCACCCTGTTGAAAAGGTCAGCTGGTTCTTGGCTGAACGGTTTTGTCGAGTCCATAATGAAGGGCAACTGCCTACAGAAGCCGAGTGGGAGTATGCCGCTTCGATTGATATTGGCGCAAACTGGAAAAAGATGCCTTGGAATTCTGGACTTCTGTTTCCACCACTGAGGGCGAGTAATGGCGATTCGGACAATTATTCAGATGAACTAAGTGAAGACGATTATGAGGGTCTGAGTGATGAAGAAATGGAGAAACGGATAGAAGCCGAACTTCAAGTTTTAGATTCTGCAGGGAGGAAGAGATTATCTCTAAATCTGGTTAACGTACAGGATACTTTCAAGGGATTGAACGGTATACACGGATTGATGGGTAGCTTGTGGGAGTGGACTGTCGACTGGTACGGACCTTATAGTAGCAAAATTAAGTCAAACCCCGATACAGAGAGAATCTCGAGTTATAAAGTCATACGAGGTGGTAGCTATCAGAATATCCACCAGAAGCAATTGATGCGTCCGACTACCAGAAACAAAGCAAAACCGGAGATGCACCTGTTGCATGTCGGTTTCCGATGTGTTTGGCCAAAAAACAAGTAATTCCAGAATGGTTTGAATTTATGATCGGTATTGTACTCAAGCTGTTTCGATTTTCACCGTTAATTCAGACATTGATCAGTTTTCTGTGCTTTGGAATGGTTGCAATGATACTGTTTGTCCTTGAACTATACTCCCAGGGGCTGGGCGCATCATTTATCGACTCGACTCCCCATATATCCATTTCAAGTGAAGAACATAACGATATCCTTCACTCGATTTGCATGATGATTGAAAAACAATCGGGAGTAACCGTGGCGACTCCTTATATTTCAGGCACAGGTGTTTTCCGGATTGAAAGCAAGCCCTATCCAATAATCGGAAGAGTGAAATCAACAGCCGAAATTGAAATAACTGGTCTCACGCTGGATGAGTATCCGTTTGCAATCCCGTTTGAAAATACGAGGTCCCTGCGCAAGTCCCAATTTGTGAATATCTATACAAGCAAGGAACTAATACTAGCAATTCTCGGGAGCCCAAATTCCGCCATCATCAACGAAGCAATGGCAAATGTTTTTTCGCCGGCGAATCCTGCTACTGAAGACAATTATGCCGTTTACAATATTAGATACCCGAACAGACTGCTGACACAGATTAAAATTTTCGCGGTCCTGAAAGACTTGCAGGATACTCCCAGGATGTTTGTTTCCCAGAAAACTGCCAAAAAAATATTACAAACAGGACAATACAATGGCATCTTTGTGCGATTGACGGATTCTATTGCAAGGGATGGGGACTCTCTTTCTGAATTCAAAGACAACATACGGTTGCTGTTTAAAAAAAATGGTGGTGATTTTAAAAAAATAGAGACATGGCAGGAAGGTGAATTAATGCAACAGAAGATATTCATGGTATTTCAAATTATTTCTGTCCTTGTCCTTGGATCAATTCTGGTATTGTCTATTTTTTCAGGTGTCCTTGGTATCTTTAGAACATTCGTTATCAAACAGAAATCGATTAAAATTCTGATGAGACTGGGGACTTCCAAGCTTAAGCTTTTCAGCATTATCTCAGTCATAAATATTCTGGCGCTGTCCTCAGGTTTCCTGATTTCTTTTTTTCTCATATTTGCATCCAGGAAGTTTCTATCCAACTATTTTCTACAAGGACTTCGACAGATTGTTTACGTCCAGAAGGTTGATCTAAATTGGGAACCCATCATAAACGTTAATTTGGCTCTGCTTGCAGGCTATGTCGTACTTTTTGTATTTGCGCTGTACCATATAATTTCGAACAAACAGCCCATAAAAATATGATCCGACGTTCTATCATATTGTCGAATACAATTTTTCAAAATGTCGAACTGATCATCAAAATAGGCATCAAGGTCGGTTTAATATTTGGCCTGGGTGTGGCAATTGGTGGGAATCTGATTGTTTATCATGTCATGGACAGTTACAATCAGCTGGTTCATCAGTCTTTACTAGGGATCAATGGATCTCTGCAATTAACGACCCGAGTTGACACCTGGGATGATTTGAAGCGCGATCTCGATTTTTCGAATAGCGGCACAGGCTTTAGCTATTTCTGGCAGAGTTCCCGTCCTGTGAAAATAACATTCAAACAAGGCTTTAAGCAAAGATCGTTTCAGATCAGGTACCAATTGGTCCAGAACGACTTTCTAGTCGACCGGCTTCTAAGGAAAAACATCTGCCGGTTGGAGAAAGGTGAATCGCTTTATTCGTTTGGTAATCGACTATTGTTTAAAATGATTCCGGATTTTAACCTTGATAAGAAGATTGAAATTTCGTCAAAGCGGTTGGGTAACAACAGGCCGGTGAGGTTCATACAGGATAAAAACTGCCAAATTCCAACCGGCATGATGGTGGACTATCCTATTTTGTTTCTGACATGGGAAAGCCTCGGCCTGGATGCGGTTGGATGGTCGGACCCTCTCACTATTTCATTTAATACAGATGACAGAAATACTTCAGACCGATGGTATCAGGAGTTGACTGAAAAATGTTTGGCTGTCGCACGAACCACAGAGACCGGCTCCGAACTCTTTAAATGTGAACTGAATGATGTCTACCAATCTCAGGAGATGGCTATGGCAGATAATCTGAGCCGACAGGCCGAAAACATCAGTTTGGTTATTAGGACGGTAACAACTATATTAGCCCTCCTGATAGTCTTTTTTGGCTTTTCTATGCTTCGGGCGTTCAAAAAAGAGGTTATCCACACCTTAATAAGGCTGGGCAATCATCAATTAGATGTTTTCTGCGCATTTTCGATCAAAGGTGCTGTATATGGACTCTATTCGGCCGTTATCGGTGTTATCTGTGCCAACATTATAAAAATAGTTATCCAACGCTGGCATTTGATTCCGTTTGAGCCTTTTTTCGTTGAGTGGGAATATTTACCAATTATTGGGCTTCTCCTGACAGTTTCATTAGGCATAGGGCTTTTTTCAGGTATCGTAACATTGATTTCTCTGCATCTAAATCCAACTGCAACAACATGATTCGGATATCAAATCTGACGAAGTACCATATTGGTCGATTGAAGACCTCCAACAAAATATTGCGGAACCTGGGACTGGGCAGGTCCAGAAAATTCAAGATTCCGATCTTCGAGGACTTCTCCATAAACATCGAAGAAGGAAGTATAGCTGTTATAACTGGAAAATCCGGCAGTGGTAAAACAACACTGCTGAATATCATGTCCCTCCTGGACCCGGCATTCGCGGAAGAATTCAGCTTTAACGGTTACGATGTCCGGAATATGTCTGATTGGCGTCGTGCTTCCTTAAGGCGCGAGGAAATAGGTTTCGTTTTTCAAAACTACGCTCTTATAGAAGAACTGAATGTTCTTCAAAATGTGATGCTGCCTCTAAAGTTATTGAAAAGGCCCAGATCTGAAGCCCAAAAAATTGCCCGGGATCGACTGGTGCAAGTAGAAATTACTGACAAAATGGAAACATCAAAAGGAGGCTTTTTTGAAAAATACCCGAAGGAGCTATCTGGGGGGCAGCAACAGCGTGTGGGTATTGCTAGAGCGCTAGTTCACGATCCAAAAGTGGTATTCTGCGACGAACCGACTGGAAACCTTGATGATAAAGTTGCCTATAATATCATGGATAGGCTTTTGGAATATGGCAAAAAATCAAAGGAAAAAAAGACCATTATTATCGTTACACATGATAAAAAGCTAATTAGTTATTCGACCCATCATTTTCAACTATTAAAAGTTGTTAATCAACCATCTTACTTGGCCTGATCAGTTTAAATTCACTATTACCATCACGGTTGGTGAACTAATGGATTCCAAGACCTTGAATTGGACAAACATCCTGTTAAACAGTCGATCTTCCGATGTTAGTGGGGTCGTGTCTTAGGGGTAGTACAGCCACTTTTGTAACTTCAGTCGATATTATTTCTGTGAATTTGATTGATCAAAAGATAAACCAATTGGAGGGACGATGAAAAATGCTCTTTTTATAGTACTAATGATCATGACAATGCCTTCAATAACCTATTCGGGGTGTTGGAGTGCCGAAGAGAAATCGAAATTCGAATTTACCGAATTCGATGAAGTTGTCCTTTTGTCTTTCAAGGATGCGGTTGATTGTTCCCCAATAAGCCAAGGTGACGTTGAAATTATGGGTGAACAATATCAATCAGATAACCAGGGATATGTCAAGGTCCCGACCGAAAAATTCGAAGAGGTCGAGGATAGAAAAGTGGGTATCGTCGTCAGGAAGGAAGGATATATAACATTTAGAAGTTATCTGAATGTCGTTTTCGGAAGCGTCTGGAATAAGAAGAACTTGATGTCCAAAAGATTGAAAATCGGAGAGATGCGATTTGTTCTCCAATGGGACAATGATCCGGAAGATCTCGACCTCCACCTGGTAACCGATAAATTTCATATATCTTATCGCAACAAGAACAACGTAAGTGGCGAGGCCAAATTGGACATTGATGCTCGCCACGGTTATGGCCCGGAAACGATTACTTTGAAGAATATCAGAAACGACAAATTCTATAAGATCTACGTTCATCATTACAGCGGAAAGGGCACAATCGATCAGAAAGCACAGGTTCATGTGTACCGAGACAATGAATTGGACAAAGTCGTTTCTTTGCCGAAAACATCGAGAAGATATGTCAGTATTCTGGAGTTACTGAATAGCGATATTAACTATATTAATAAACCTAAACTTAAAATAGTCAGATAAATGCTGAAAGGCCTACATTTAAAGGTTTTTTAATTAGTAGCTTTGGTTTAATACCCCGCCACTTGCGGAGGTTCTAAATAAGTAGTTCAAGTCCACAAGGATACTCCGCTGCTTCTGCCGGGGAGTTCATTGGTTCCTTCATCGACAGGAGTTTCTAAGATTCACTAATCTTGATGGTTAACATGACCAGGCAAAAACGGATTATTCTGAAATTGATAGT
>Ga0075122_10001320_pt1 | contig 17811 bp, 31 predicted proteins | sample AntAceMetag02UKB_FD_69790 | JGI IMG/M metagenome (GOLD analysis project Ga0075122, IMG submission 69790) | Saline lake microbial communities from Ace Lake, Antarctica - Antarctic Ace Lake Metagenome 02UKB | ecosystem: Environmental > Aquatic > Non-marine Saline and Alkaline > Saline | place...
TTCTATTAAAGAGTTTATAGGTTACGCTAGTATGTTTAATATTACAGAACTTAATAGTACGAGTTTGACTAGTACGAGTTGGGCTACTGCTGATACTATTGTGATTAATAATTCAGATCACGCAACAGGGGATTTATTAGTTAAGGCTTCTGCTTCTACTATTTCTACTAGTGGTGATCAGGAAGTTACTTATAGATTATATTATAATGGTTCTGAGTATAGTCCTGAGTATGTTAGAAGTATTGATAATGCTGGTGCTGGTGTTAGCGTGTTAGAATACTTATTTTTAGATATTGGTACAGGCTTATTTGATGTTGAACTTCAGTACAAGGTGGATAGTGCTGCTAGTATTGTTGGGGGTTCTTTGATGGCTTATATGTCTGGGAATATTTTAGCTGTGCCTAACGTATTTTATGTTAATGCTTCTAATATTTGGAATGGTTCTGCAATCACAAGTTTTAATGTTACTCTTGATAGTGGTACTGTATTTGAGAGTAATGCTTCGGGTATAGCAATTGTTACTGCTGTTAATCCTTCTGATCTTAATATTAGTAGTAGTGACTATTTAGATTTATCAGTTATAGGTCATAATACTAGTTTGGATTATGGTGCTGAATTGCATAAGTCTGAGATATGGGTTAGAATTACCGAATTTCTCAGCCCAGATTATATTCATAACTGGACTTTGTATAATGGTTCTCAAATTCTTATAAATACTACATCATATACTGATGTGTTTTATCCTAATCCTGGTGAGTTTAATAATCTTATTTTACATTCTAATACTGGTGCGTTTAGTGATCGTAACTTAGCAGGGTTTAATGTTACCTTATTAGAACAAGATACTATTATTTATGAGTTATTACCTACTGAACTTAATATTACCGCTAAAAATATTTTAACTGGTGCTACAATTGATAATTTTAGTATTACTTATTCTACTCCTACAGAAGTATATAGTCATATTGGTAGTTTATCCACTACTAATGGTAATATTGTTCTTGGTGTGATTAATAATTATGATTATAATGTTATTGTTGACGCTGAGGGTTACGCCTTATGGGGTAATGATATTAACAAAACTATTAGCGGGAATACTAACCACACTTTTAACCTTTATACTAACAATAGTATTAGTTTTGAGGTTAGATGGGAAGAAAATAATACTTTAATAACTGATCTAACAAATATTTTATTAACTGGTAGCGTGGCTACTTATAATCTTAATACAAGTAATGGAACTCTTTACAAAGATAATATTATAGATGATATTTATAGTGTTAAAGCTTCCCTTTCTGGTTTTGATAATAAGTATTATTCTGTTGTTGTTGCTGATAGATCACATCAAGCATTAACTATTTACTTTGCTAATAATTATGATAATGTTACTTTCTTATTTCAGGATAAAAATACGGGTACTTTTATCGAGGGAGTTTATTTTTCTATGTCTAGATATATTAATGGTTCTTTAACTATGGTATCTTCTAAACTCTCAGATATTACTGGAACTGTTATCGCCAAATATGTCCCTGATACTTTTTATCAAATTATTGGTTTAAAATCTGGTTATACTACTAAAACTTTTGATTTAGATCCTGTAGAGTCAGAACTTTATATTGTAAATATGGAGTCAGCTAGTTCACAAATCCTTATTAGTGATGGTGTTTCAGTGTCTTATTCACCTAAAACTTTTACTAATGGAACTAACAATTTTACTTTTATTATTAATTCCCCTCTGGGTTTATTATCTACTTATTGGATTAATGTTTCTTACCCTGATAGTTATAAGAATTATTCTGGTACTACTGCCACTGGTGAAGTTTTTGATTTTGATTTTAGTATTGTTAACCCTGACATTTACGATTATGTAAGGGTAGAGTACAATTTTACTAATTCTATTGGGGGGAGTAGTTCAGCTATATTCTTCCACCCTATTAATTATGTTAATGCTTCTAGTACTGCGTGGTCTAATTATAAAGAGAATTATGATGATCTGGGAATATTTGAAAGAATAATGATTGTTATGCTTGTAGTTATTCTTGTTGCTGGGTTTGGTTATTTGCTCGTTGGGGTTAATGGTTCTCTTATTTTAGGATTGCTTGTTTATGTATTCTTTGTTAGTACGGGTTTTATTCCTTTATGGACTATACTAATATCCTTATTTGTGGGATTAGCAATTATTGTAGGTGGTCGTAGTGGGTAATGAAAAACTAGTTTTAACTCTCGTAATTATTCTTGCTATTAATAGTGTTATGTTTTTAGGGCAGTTTGCTGTTACAGAAATCTCTAACGAGTATGATAGTGGGGGAGTTGACTTTTTTGATTATTCAAACTCTTTTATTAATCGTTTTGATGAAGGAAATTATACAGTTATCTCTAATTCATCGGGTGTTATTCCTGAAGCTTCTGATAGTGTTTCCACAGAAACAGGTAACTTATTCACTGACTCGGCTAGGTCTATTAAGTCGTGGTTTGGTAAAGCTACAGGTTCAATGATTACGGGTTGGGATTATTTTGTATCATTCCTTACCGGGCCGACAAAGTATTTAGCTGTTATTGGTACTCCAGAACCTTTAGTGTTCGTGTTTGGTGCGTTCTGGTATGGGTTAACATTATTATTGTTAATATTATTAATTTTTAATAGGTGAAAATAAAAGAAAATGGTATTTATTAATACAACAGGGTTTATAGGGGGAATGTTTGCTAGTTTTACCACTTATATTTCTGGAAATACTTTTATTACTTTATTGGCTATAACTATTCTATTAATTGGTTTGTTTGCAATGTTTCGTGTGCCTTTTGAAGCTACTATTATTTTAATCTTGCCTGTTATGTTGGTATTTATGGCTTGGTCTGCTGGTGGTTTTTTAGCTATGGGCGGGGCTATTCTTATATTAGTGGGAATTATTCTTGCTAAGAATTGGCTTGTGAGGTGATTTGATAATGAAAGGTAAACCAAAACGTGATGGATCAGGAAAAGGAGTAAGAGCAAATAAAGGTAAAGGTGGGTGTAAAACTACTAGAACCAGGGGGAATAAGAAAATGGTAAACAATTTATTAAGTAAGAACAATATTAAATCAAAAAAAGTAAAAGAAAAGAAATTAGGTAAGCTTGGTAATGTTGTTGCAGATAAGGTTTATTAAACCACCTATTTGCACTAATTACCCCACCTATTTTGTGTAAATAGTGGTGTAAATTTACCCTTTTGTTTGTTTTATAGCTTCTTCTGCTAAAAACTTGGTGAATAATTCTAATTCTGTTATTCCTGTTGTTTCTAGATCTAAAACTTTCAAATATTCTTTTTCGTTAGAACTATCTACTGAATTTTTCCTTTTTTTAATGTATTCCTCTACTATTTTCATATTATTTACCTCACTATTAACAAATGTTTCACCCTATGCTTAACCTCACATTCTTTGCGTGTTCACAATTGGGCTTCCACGTATATTTACTTATCTTAATAAAATCCTTTTTACAAATTTGGCATCTTGGAATACCAGTATCTTTATAATGTTTAAGTTCTTCTGTTAATAAATCATTTGTGTATTCTTTCATTTTATCTGAATTGTATTTTTGATATTGCTTCTGCTTGATCTGCCGGGCAAATCTTTAAGTATTCCATTGTTGTATTAATGTTTTTATGACCCATTAACATTTTTAGCATTACTATATCTCTGCTTTGCTTTACAAAATTATAAGCGAATGAGTGCCTTAACCTATGGGGTGACCCCCCTAAATGCTGAGTTGTTATTTGAAAAGCTCTTTGTCTACAGATAGGGAATACTTTATCACTAGCTTTCATATTAGCCACATAAAGCTCTAAAACAAATCTTATGTCTTGGTGCATTGGTAACACTCTTTCATTATACTTTCTGCTTTTAAGCCATCTAACAGTTATTAATCTGTCTTTAAAATTAAGATCACTCTTTTTAATACTCAAAGCTTCTGTAATCCTAACGCCAGTAATCCAAAGAAACCTCATAAGTATTTTATGAGAATGGTTCTTGCAACTCTCAATATGCTCATTAATATAATCCTTATCCCAATACTTACGCAAATCCTGTTTTACATTTAGTATAGTATTTGTTAAATCTCTGCTCTTCAAAACTACTAGATCTGTATCCTTTGGGGTTATATTATCCATTTTTCCTTTACTTTTTAGTACTTTGGTTAAGCTCTATTTTTTAATATTTTTAAAAAGATTTTCTTCTCTTTAACATATCTTAAAGCATAACCATCTTCTTCTACAGCTTTCAAACAAATAGCCTCAGATTGTTCCTTAACATATTTTAAAGTATCACCATTTCCTTCTACAGCTTTCAAACAAACAGCTTCAGATTGTTCCTTAACATATTGTAAAGCATAACTATTTCCTTCTACAGCTTTCAAACAAACAGCTTCAGATTGTTCCTTAACATATTGTAAAGCATCACCATTTCCTTCTACAGCTTTCAAACAAACAGCTTCAGATTGTTCCTTAACATATTTTAAAGCATCACCATTTCCTTCTACAGCTTTCAAACAAACAGCTTCAGATTGTTCCTTAACATATTGTAAAGCATAACCATCTTCTTCTACAGCTTTCAAACAAACAGCTTCAGATTGTTCCTTAACATATTGTAAAGCATAACCATCTTCTTCTACAGCTTTCAAACAAACAGCTTCAGATTGTTCCTTAACATATTTTAAAGCATCACCATCTTCTTCTACAGCTTTCAAACAAACAGCTTCAGATTGTTCCTTAACATATTTTAAAGCATCACCATCTTCTTCTACAGCTTTCAAACAAAACTTCTCATCACTCCATTGTTCAAATTCAATTTCTTCTTTAGATTTACCATTATTGATAACTTCAATAACTTTATACCTTTTACCTTTATGTTTAATTATTTTCTCTTCCATTTATTTCACTTCCTTTACCGATTGTTGATAATGTTAAGGGATTCACCCTCAAAGAGTTTTCAATTCTTTTTGTAATTTTCTTTTAGCTTCTGCTTCAGACTTTGCCCAAATAGTCCCATAAGCAAAATTATAAGGTTTTAATCCTTTACTAGCTGCTTTTACTTTTTTTATTGCTTTATTGGTTCCAGAACCAAATAACTTATCCATTTTTACCTCTTACTTGCCTTATTTAGTACAATAGTCTATTACTTCTTTGCTTAGTTTCTTTGTTGTTCTTTCTGTTAATTGCCTGTACCTTACTTCTCTTTTTCTTTTTTTAATTTTTATTAGTATTTGTCTTGCTTCTTCATTCATTTATTCCACCTCTAGTATGAATAAGTCTTTGTGATCTATTACTCTTATAATTCCATCTTTCAGTTTTAGTTTACTGAACTCGCCTAAAGTTATATTTTCATCATATATCATATTTCCACCTGTCTTAATATTTTTATCCATTCTGTTAATGTATCATTGATACTCCACTTACCGCCACCTATAACTTTCTGAAAGTGGTTACGATCTTGTATAAGCCTTTGGTGTACTTCTGGACTTACTAAGATTACTTTTTGCTTTTGTTTAGTTCTCATTTTATATATTAAATATGTAAGCTTATATATAAATATTTCCATTATACAACTAAAACATTTAAGCAACGCTTAAAACCTTTAAATACTATTACGAACTTTGTTTTTAATCAAAGCTTTCAACCCAGAAATAACAGTATTATCAAAATACTTAACTCTCTTATTAATAGCCTTAAACTTAAAACCATTATCCCTAATAGCAATACGCACCCAAGCCTTACTCATATTCAAAGACTCAGCTATCTGCTCCATATTCACCAGACCATTAAGCCTAACAACACTATTATTTAACACATCTTTTTTAGCACCAGTACTAAACTTTTCCAACTCCTTAGAACGAACAGGTATAAGATCATAAGTTCTAAAATCATAATTATAATGTGTCTTTAAATAACACTTACTAGGCACAGGGTTCTTCTTAGTATCCTTAAGATCCCTCAACAAGTAAGAAGCCCTATAAGCAGAAAACCCCCAACAAAGATTAAAATTCTTAGATTTATCAGCAACGTGAAAAACACCCCTAACAATACCCTTATTAAATAAGTCGTTATCTAAAACTTTAATACAGGGTAATACCATTATTATAACAATCTTAAACGCTCTGCAAACATCAAACACCCTATTAATCACAGCATTAAACTTAGATAAAGCCCCCCGCCTATTAAAATCTGAAGCTTCATCATAAATAAGAACCCCTAATTTTTGTTCCTGACAAAGCAAAAGCTTTTCCATTAATTGCCCCCCGCCTAGAGCCAACTGAATTTTAAAATCAATAGGTGATCCCTGAATATAAGAAGCTATCTGTACAGCCGTTGTAGTCTTACCAAGTCCTAAACCCCCGTCTATAATAACAACACTAGCCAGATTTTTTTTAGTAACCCTTTCTTTTATTTCTTTAAGGTTACGAGTTATAATAATATTACTAAAAGGGGTGTCCGTACTATTACAATACTTACCAAGTTCCATTTTACATATGATTAGCCTTATTCTCAGCTTCAAAACTAAACGTATCAACAGGTTTTCTATTATCCCATTTGATTAATCCTTTTTCATCTAATATTAAATCTATTACTTCAAAAGCGTTAATTACCTTTTCAACATTATGATCATTAACTAGCTCAACTAACTCCTCAAAAGAATTAACATCAGAAGTTTTCTTAACCTTATCCCATTTCTTTAATCTTTTTAGTACAGCTCTTAGTTCTAAGAATAAGATTTTAACATTAGCTTTAACTTTTTGTTTGGTACTTCTTTTATTGTTACCACTCTTATAGTATTGTTCTATTGCTTGTAAAGTGTTATCTCTTTTCTGTAATATGTTTAGTTTTAATACTATTGCTGGACTTTGAGTGGTGTTTTCTGTAGTTTGTATCATATTATTAACCTCTAGTATACACATTGCTACCCTCAACTTCCCTCAGTGAAACTTGAGATAAACAATTTATTACCAAAAAAAGTATGAAACACGATATATGTCGTGTCAGTTTACATTGATTATTATTGTAGTTTATACCTTACTGGTATAGAGTATGTAGTCACCAGTATATCTTTTTCCCTTAGTTTAACTATTTGCGACCAAACAGTTTCCAAACACCTACTATCATCAGTACCTTTCAACTCCTTATATACTTCCTTGATAGTAAAACCTTTAGTAATACCTTTAGCTTTCTGTTCTTCAAACCATTTAAGCACAACCATCTTACACATTATAAAACCCCCAATTCATCTTTAAATAAAGGCTTCTTATTACAAACAAAACAATTCATTAGATCCTCACTACTAAGTAACCTTTTCTTATTCTTATGAAGATTAAACTTTTTCTTTCTGAATGTTCGTAAATGCCCTAACCAAAAACCATACTTAGAATACATAAATAAATATGATCCTTGAATTATTAACCCAACTAGTATTAACCAAAAGATTATTCTAGCAATAACAAAAAACTGAGTTAAAGCCCCAAATAGTACAAAGAATAATAAGAAGAAAGCTATAAATATTGAGAACCTTAACAAGTACATTAAGGTACTGAAAGCTGTAATCTTCCCAGAATACATGAAGACTAGCCTATCACTAAACAATTTAACCTTATTACTATAAGAATTAAATAAAGGCTTCTTACTAAAAGGTGAAGCCCTAACCTTACTAAACACTTCATTAAAACGATTGATATAATTCAATACTTCGCCCTTACTTTCAATAACAAACCCTACAAGTACCAACTTATTACACCACCGGCACATTAGCACTAAGCAAAGCAACCTGTTTACCAATAATAACAACTTGATCAGCTATTATTCCCTGACTATAAACAGAGTACCCAACCATCAAAACAAGTAAGGCAACCCCTATAAGTATAAATAATTGGTATTTCTGTTGTAGATTAGTTTTAGGATCATACAAAGACCTAATAATAAGGTTCTCTTGTTTTAAAGCGTCAAACGCGGAAACAGTACTAAAATCAGGTTTAACAATCCTATTACCTGTTTCATCATACCTTAAACAATTAACCCCCCAGCTCCTATAAACATCATCAGTATTAATATATAATCTCTTTTCTTTAACAGCTTTACTAAGTTTAACAGATCTATCCTTTACGAATAAGTAACCCTCTTTAACCTCACCTATAACGTAATAGTTTTGTATAGGGTGTATTACTTCCACCAGCAATTTTTGTCCTCTACTAGCAAATACTTTCATTAATTTTCCTAACATTCCTTTGCTTAACCAATTAAAAAAAAAGAATGGTACAAAGAATATAATACATACGATTATAATTTCATAATATAACGCTTCCATCTTATTTATTTCCCCCTAGTAACCTTTTTGTTTTTGATGAAACAAGCCATTTTTTTTAGGCATATCAAAACTCTCTTTACTTTCCTTAGTGAACGTGTTAAGTCTTTTTCTTAAAAATCCCCCTTTACTCTGAGATAACTCTATAATAGCCGCAACTCTAGAAATACTGATGATAAAAGCGTCTAAGTAATGCTCTTTTAATAAATCATTGGCAAGGTCAAGATAATAATTACAAGTCTTAATTTCTATACTGCCAAGGTTTCCTAATCTTAAATCTCTAGTGAAAAATTGCAATTGCTCCCAAAGTTTCTCTTGAGTAGTCTTAATAACTTCCCCTGTTTCTTTATTAACAAATTGTATATTTTTAGTTGTCTTATCCCTAAAAGCTTGATTAACTTCCTGATCATTACCCCAAACCGGATTGGTGCATAACATATTAAATTCTAAATTACTCTCAGGAATAAAAGCGTCCTCTATATGATCTTCCTTATTCATCTTTCACCTCGAATAAATCAGTATTAATTATTTGTTCTTTCTGTTTCTTTGTCAATTTAGTCTTATAAAAAATGCAGTTCAAGTCTGCTTCACTCAAGTTTGCTCCCCTCAAGTTTGCTTCCCTCAAGTCTGCTCCCCTCAAGTTTGCTCCACTCAAGTTTGCTCCCCTCAAGTCTGCTCCCCTCAAGTCTGCTCCCCTCAAGTCTGCTTCACTCAAGTCTGCTTCACTCAAGTTTGCTCCCCACAAGTTTGCTCCCCACAAGTTTGCTCCCCTCAAGTTTGCTCCCCTCAAGTTTGCTTTATTTTTTTCTGCTTCTTCTTTCTTCATTCTCTAATCACCTCTACATCAAAATCTAAATCCTGCTCACAACCAGAACGCAACATCTCACCCTTAATAGAAACAATAAGATTTTCAGCAGAAGAAACAACAAGTTTTTTAGCACTATCACCTTTAGCTTTCTTAAAAAGTTTAGGCTTAAGCTTAACCTCAACAACAAAAGGGTTTTCACTAATAACCTCAGAAGAAATAATAGCCCTCATAAGTAAAGGTATCTTAGCATTTTTCTTAATAGCAACCTTACCCCTATCACTAAAAGACTCAATTTTAAACCCTACAACATTTAATTTATCTTCCATCTTCTTTTATACCTCGCCCATTAAATAAGAAATGATTAAACAAAAAGCCACCAACAATAATTATAATAAATATTTGAGAAATATTCTTAGTAAGAAAACTAGGTCTTTGTCCTATACTCTCTCCACCTAACAATAATTCTTCCTTATACATAGAGGGATCTAAATTATTACATATACTTTTCTTCTGAAAATAGAACTTACCTTTAGGGTTACAATAAGAATACAAATCGTTTCTACATTGAGAGAGTGGTTCTTCACACTCATAATATAAGTGTGGTTCTCTTATATTAGAAAAATCGTACTCAGCCCAAACAAGTAATACTGAAAGGATCATTAACAAAATCATAATATTAAAAACCCACTTATTAAACTTATAACCTTTAGAGTTATTATTAATATTAATTGAGTTTTCTAACTCTTTAATCTTCTTAATTAAACCCATCTTCCAAACCCTGCTTAATCCTATCTAGATCTCTACATATATTTACTTCGTGTTTAAAATAATGTGTTTCTTTAATTCTTTCTTGTATATTATTTAGTATTCTTAATGCGTAATCCTTTTTCATTATTTACACCCCAAATAATCCTAATATTAGCCCATAAAGAAAAGCTAATAACATTTCAACCCCTATTATCCAACCTATTACTATACTTAGTTTTAACCAGCCAGATAATTCTTTAAATTTTATCTTTTTTATATCTCTTTTTTGAAGAAAAAATTTAATAAAAGCTTCCCTTTCTTGATCTAAGTTTAATTCATTTTCTTCCATATTATTTACCTCCATTAACCTTACAATTTAAAATAAAGAATAATAGTAAAGGCGTGGATTGGTTTTCCTTTACTATTATCCTCTTGTTCTCAAACACAAGACAAGTATTATTCAATAACTATAGTATAATAACCAGTAGTATTTTGTATTAAACTAATAATCATACCTACTTCTAATTTACCATACTTAGTAATAAACTTTCCCAGCTTAGATTGTTCTGGTACTTTACCTATAGGATAATGATTATAAGTTTCATTATTCTTAATAGAAAAATTCTCGCTTTCATAAGTAAGAACCATTACTATTTGTTCTGGCTTAGTTGCTTTATCACCAAAAACTTCTTTAGCTTTCTTAGTTTCAATTTTAACTATTACTGCTTCTGTAAAAGGTGGCATTTTAATTAAATCATTTATACCATACTTTATTACTTCTTCTTGTTTTTGTTCTTGTATTGTTTTATTGTTTTTCAGTTCTTCCATTTTAATAATCCCCCTCGTTGTGTTTTGTTAATAATTATCGCCCACCAACAATCAAAGAGTCAATGGAAATTCGTCAATCCCTATTAATAACCCACAATATTTGATTATTTTTTACTTATAATGTCGTGTTTGGTAATTACTCCAATCTTCAATACAAGTGACGTTTAGCGAATGTAAGTTTTATTTTAGTTCATCTCTTATTAATTTCATCATAGCACAACGTATAAAATGGCTTATGTTTTCATATTTTGTGTTTTGATTGATAGATCTGTTAATATCTGCTTTTTCTTGTTTTCTTACCCTGATGGGTATGATCTCACTAAATTTCAGTTCTTCTTCCATTATTCTAGGGTAATTTCTGCTTTTATAATTAAATCGTGTGTTTCTTCAACAAACTTCCTACTTAATCCATATTCTTCTTGAATAATTAAAACAATTCTGTCTATTGGTGCTTCTGCTTTGAGTAATCTTTTGATTTTTCCTGTGGCAAATTTCCTTTTTTTATAGTAATCCATTCTTTAAACCTCCTATTTTTTTTTTAATTTTATTTTTTTTAACCCGTTTTTTAATTCTTGAAAGGGTATATATGTATTACAAAAAGAGATGTTTCATATATATATATTGGTCAAAAAATTAAAAAATTAAAACATTAAAAAAAAGAATGGAACTTATATATAAAGTTTTCTATTATTTCAGGAAATGCTTAAAGATTTTAAGCAAAACCTAAAAGTTCTAATAAAATATATAAAGAATAAAATCTAAATAATCTTAAAAGGTGATTTACAAATGAGTTTCGTTAAAGCAATAATGGGTCTAACTGTATCTGTTATCGTAACTACAACTGTATTAATTCCAACAATTAAAGATATAAATGTTGATGAATACACTGCTGCTGAAAAATCTATGGTGATTTTAGCTGCTTTGATCGCTGTGATCGGTTTAGTTTATGGTATAGGTGCTGCTTTCGGTATGATGTAATAGTCTTTACATTATATTTAATGAAAGGAACGTAAAAGGTTAATTCTTTAACCTTTATACTAATTTTTATTTTTTTTTGTTTTTAAATATAATATACAAAGGTAAAACTATGATATTAACACTCTGGACTATACTACTAATTTTATCATTCGCTCTTCTAATTATAGGATATATTTTTTATCAATCTTCTGTTTCAGATATATTAATAATAGTTGGCTGGTCTTTCATATTCTTTTTAGGAGTAATACTTTTATTAAACGCTGTAGAGTATAGTATTGGTGAAACAGAAACTATTAACTATACTTATTCAGAATATAATTATATTGTAGATGGTACTAACTATACTGCAATAGTTATTAATAATTCTATAACAACTTTAAGAAATGATTATGAAGCTTTTAGTTCTGAGGGTTCTGGTGCTTTACAAAGGGTTGCTAATTCTCACGCTTGGGGTTTCTTGTTAATGATTGCGGGTTTAATGGGTGCTATACTTTTCTGGTTTGATGTTAAAAGGTATAGTAATGAAGTTGAGGAGTCGGAAATTGAAGAAAGTTAATAATGTTAAGCTTAAGTTTAAGGTTTGGGATCAGTATGGTAAACCTATTGATAAGTTTAAGGGTTCGCCTACTGATATTGTAAAAAGAATGAGGGGTATAGTTAAAAAGTATTCATAATGGCTACAGAACAAGAAAGATTTAGCGCTGCTCGTAAGGAGCAGGTTAAATCTTCTAAAGAGAAGTATGATAAGATTATTTCTAAGTATAGAAAGTCTAAGAGTTCTAAGAGTTCTAAGAGTTCTTCTTCTAGTAGTTCGGATAATGATAAGCCTAGTGTTACTGGTTATACTCGTACTGTTGAAAAAACTTTACCATCTGGGAGGGTAGTTCAACAAAGAGTTTCTAAGGATCAGTATGAGCAAAATATTGCTAGGTTGAAAGCTGAGGAAAAGGGTTTTATTGAAACTGATAGAGTTTCTGGTTCTGGTGTTACTTCTGCTAAGCGTTATGATCCTAGAACTGGTAGGGTTGTTGAGGTTAATCCTGTTTCTGGGCGGACTATTGTTACTAGGGTTAAGCATAAGGTTGAGGGTGAAGATGTTTCTAAAGGGGAGTATGAGAGTTTTGTTTCTAAAAAGCTTGGTGAGGGTTCTTCTTTGAGTGTTACAACTACTAAGCCGGTTATGATTACTGGTAAAGATAAGGTTAAAAAAGATGTAGAACAGAAATTCTTTGATCCTTATAAGTTTCAAGCTGATAAGTATATTAGAGAACACCCTAATATGAAATCTCAAAAGTTATTTAAAGCTGTTTATACTCCTACTGGGAAAATTGTTGGGTTTGAGGACTCTGTAAAGGGTCAAAGTGTACAGCTTAAAGAGGGTGAGGTTCTTACTGCTAGTTCAATTGAGAAAGCAAATCTAAGGGCTACAGCGTTAGGTAATATAGAAAAGGATAAACAAGCAGGTAAGCCTAGTCTTTGGAGTGGTGGTACTATAAGTGCAGCTGAGAAGAAAAAGAATATCTTCAGAGTTATTACTGAGCCAGCTGTGAAATACAAGTTTGGTTTTAATGCTAATAAGCTTAAAGAAGATGTGGCTTTTGCTGAGTTTAAATATAAAGAAGCTTTATTAACTAATAGTCCGGGGCAAGCTTTGCTCTATAGTGGTGCTGGTTTTGTGGGTGAAGTAGCTTATAAATATATTAATTTTTTCCCTGATCTTGCTAAAGCTGGTTTGCTTATTGGTGGTGCTGTTAAAGAAATGGTTAACCAAGGAGTTACGGGTTCTTATAATACTCTTTTAAATGTTAAGAGTAGATTAGATACTTATGAGCGGTTAACAGGCGAACCCTTAAACTTATTGGATGAGCCTTCAGTTGAGCCTTCACGGGAAGCTATCAAGTCTATTATTTCTTATACTGGTACTACTGTTGCTGGTATTGTTGCTGCTGGGGGTGTTCTTTTACAAGCAGAATTATCAGAAGCTGGTGAAAATCCTATAACTGCTACTGCTGATGTTTTCGCTGCTGTTACTGCTCCTTTAGTTTGGGGTAAGTTTATTACTTCTATGGTTAAAAGTGGTACTTCTTTAATTGCTAAAACTGGTTTAACTTATGTTGATCCTTCTGACGTTTTTCGTCCTGAAACTTTAGCCGGTGGTTCTTTACCTAAAGCTTCTAGTAGTGATGATATACTTATGGCTTTAGAGAAAACTAGAACTAGTGAGAAAGTTTCTAAGCTTGTTAATGGTAAATGGGTTGATGTTCCGGCTGATGAATTAGCTAATCTTCCTTTTTATACTCCTACTTATGTAAAAATTACTCACGGTACTACTGCTAATCTTGGTACTTCTGGTAGTTTTGTTGCTGGTGAAAAAGGTGTAGTAGGCATAGAAGATCCTATCACTTACTTTACTGTTGCAGGTGAAGCTTCACCTGTAGGCTTTGGTACTTCTAGTAGTTATTCTTATTCTTTTAAACCTTTTAGTTTTGTAGATGATATGTTTACTCAAAATAGATTATATAGTTTAAAAGTTAAAGGTGGTTCTTATATTCCTGATGAAGTTTTAGCTACTCCGGGTTTTGGTGATGACTTAGCTAACTTTTATGCTAGTACTACTGATGATCAGTTAGCTTATATTACTAAAAGGGGAATGATTGGTAAAGGTGAACTAACTCCCCAGTTTTTTACTGCTAGTGATGACTTTATTGTTCCTACAAAGTCTTTAACTGTTAGTAGAGATGGTAAAGTTTTAAATCTTAAAAAAGGTGATACTGTTAGAATTGGTGATATTCTTAGGGAAGCTGGTACTTCTGAGTCAGAACTAGGTCGTAAGGGGGGTTTCATTTTTGGTGAAGATGAAACTAATATTGCTCAGAAATTTTTACAAGCTGAAGCTTATACTGAGTATAAAGGTAAACCTATTTTATTAACTGGTGGTCGTACTGTTTTGTCTGGTGTTGCTGATGATATTGTTTCTAAGGATTTGCTTGGTAGAACTCCTATTAAAGAAAGCGTGTCCTCTGGAAGAATTATGAGCGGTTCTGATATTGCTAGTTCTTCGTCTTTTAATCCTAATATTATTTATGTTGATCCTGTTTCTTCTGGTGCTTCTCTTATTTCTTCTATTAGTAGTGCTGGGGGCAATATTGTTGAAAGTAGAGTTATATCTGGTTTTTACAATTCTGATCCTTCAACTAATATAATAATTTCACCTGAAACTAGTGGGGTTAGTCCTGCTAGTTCTAGTAAGATTGTTTCTTCTACTAGTATTCTTAGTCCATCTAGTTCTAGTAGTTCATCTAGTTCTAGTAGTCCATCTAGTTCTAGTAGTCCATCTAGTCCTAGTAGTCCATCTAGTCCTAGTAGTCCATCTAGTCCTAGTAGTCCATCTAGTCCTAGTAGTATTATTAGTAAAGTTTCTAGTTTTAGTAGGTCATCTCCAACTCCTTATGGTTATCCCGGTTCTAGTATTACTTCTTCTATTACTCCTACTACGCCTTATTCTAACTTTGGTAAATCTTCTAAGCGTTTTAGTAGTTCTTTGTTTCAAGTGGAAGTTCGTAAAAAAGGTAAATGGGTTGGTGTGAGTAAAGGATTTGGTTTTAGTGAACGTGAAGCTTTTCAGAAAGGTTTGGTAGAAGTTGGTACTAGTGCTAGAGCTTCTTTCAGAGTTAGTAAGGCTAAAAAGAATGTTGTTAAAAAAAGGTTTTTTGGTAGAGGTATGCTTGGTGACTTTTATAGTAAGGGTAATATTTTTATTGAGAAGCGTGGTCGTAGAATTAAAAGCAAAGGAGAGTTAGAACAAATTACTTATAAAGGTCAAAGAGCAATTAAGAGTAAAAGTATTATGAGTAAAATGAAATTATGGGGTAAATAAAAATGAAGATTTTAAATAAATATAAAAGTAAGGTTGAGTCTTTCAAAAAGTATAGAAAAGATAAAGATGATCTTAAAATGAAAGGGATTAAAGAAAAGACTAAAAAACTTAAAGAAAGAAATATTACTCTTGGTAACTATGAAAAACAAAAACAGGTTAAAAGAAAAAGAATCTCTAAAAAGACTAAGCGTTTGCTTAATAATTTTGGGTTAGGAAAAACTAAAGGTAAAAGAAAGACTAAAGTTATTCTTGGAAGAAAAACTAAAGGTAAAAGAAAGACTAAAGTTATTCTTGGAAGAAAAACTAAAGGTAAAAGAAAGATAAGTTCTTCACCTTTCGCACCTGAGAAATGGAAATAATAATAATATGGAATTGTTAAGTAAGAATAGGAAAGGGCAACTTTATACTTTATTCTTTTGGATACTGATATTTATAGTGTTTTGGGCTATATTCTTTGGGCAATTCTTTGCAGAGTGGGGGCAGATGGCTATAACTAATAATAATATGGTTGGTATAGAAGCTTTTTTATGGGGTAACTTAAACTTATTTGTTGGTGTGGCTTTACTACTGGTTATGTTTGTTGGAACTCAAGGCTTAGGGGGTAGAGGTTGAATAAGAAACTATTATTAATTCCTGTAATGATTATTTTATTAGTTAGTTTTGTTTCTGCTGTTGGAATTGCTCCTACTGCTTCTGATTGTCTTTCTTCTTGGGAGTTAGAAGATTATACTGATAGTTCAGCAAATAGTAATACTTTAACACAGGTAGCATCTGCAACTGCAGGGGTAAGCACGGGAATAATTGGTAAAGCCGGTTATTATCCCGGAACTACTGGTTATATGGATATGTCTTCTTATGATATTAATACAGCTGGGGGAGAGGTTAGCGTTTCTTTTTGGTTTCAATATGATAGTAAAGCTGATAATGAAGGAATGTTTCAATATGGTTTAGATGGTAATGCTAATCAAAATTTTTTCTCTTTTGGGTTTCATTCTGTTGTTGGCGATGACTTAGTTTTTAAAATAAGATCTTCTTCCGCTGATTATTGTTATTATTATTTAGATGAAACTTTGACTACTGGAACTTGGTATCATTTGTTAATGGTTCTTGATGGAACAACAAAAACAGCTTATATTGATGGTGATTCTGTAAGTGTTATTGCTTCTGGGGCGTGTAGTGATGCAAGTATTAATATTAATGAGATAAGTAATAGTCAAAGAATAATTTTGGGTGCAAGTGCAAATGCTGATCCTCCAGATTATTACGCTTTTGATGGTTTAGTAGATGAAGTTAATATATTTGATAAAGCTTTAACTTCTGATAATGATTTATTTTTAAACCAAGGTGGTTCGCCAGGTTCTGCTCAACAATACCCTTTTAGTTCTGCTGATACAAGTCATTCTTTAGAAACTAATGTGTTGTTTGAACAAGTGGGTGACGTGCAGGTTAATTCTAATACTTATCAGTTAGTTTCTTCTGCTTCTTTCACTCCTCTTAATTCTAGTAATGCTACTCTTAGTTCTACTTTAGAGATTGAGAGTTCTAAAGCTTTAGAAATGGAATGTAAGATTTTAGTTGATAGCGTGGATTATGATACTGAAAGTAACAGGTCTTTTTCTTCTGCTTCTGTGGGTAATATTTATATTACTAGTTCTAAGTTTGAGGTTACTGGGGGTTCTAGTACGGATTTAGAATTATGGTGTCGTAGAGTTAGTATGACCGGGGGAACTATTGATATTGCTAAAGGTGTGAATATTGTTTCTTTACTTACTAATGCTGAGGGTGTAGAAATTAATAATCGTTTTATTGATGATAGTTTTAATCTTGATAGTTCTAGTTATACACTTCTTGCTAATACTACTTTTAACACTTCTAATCTTTCTGCTACTGGTTTGTCTAGGCAACTCGTTTTTGATGGCGAGATTAGTTATGATTATTCTTCTACTGGTCTTATTAGTTTGTATAGTGTTGTGAATGGTGTTTCTAGTCCTGTGTTTAATCGTTATGGTTTAACTGATACTGTTGGTAATGGTGGAAACTTTAATATTGCTTATAATTTATCTAATGAAACAGAAGTGCCAGTGCTTATTTATGGTAAATCTTCGTCTAGTGATGGCTCTGTTGATGTGAAATTTTCTATTAAAGAGTTTATAGGTTACGCTAGTATGTTTAATATTACAGAACTTAATAGTACGAGTTTGACTAGTACGAGTTGGGCTACTGCTGATACTATTGTGATTAATAATTCAGATCA
>Ga0075122_10001324_pt1 | contig 17781 bp, 37 predicted proteins | sample AntAceMetag02UKB_FD_69790 | JGI IMG/M metagenome (GOLD analysis project Ga0075122, IMG submission 69790) | Saline lake microbial communities from Ace Lake, Antarctica - Antarctic Ace Lake Metagenome 02UKB | ecosystem: Environmental > Aquatic > Non-marine Saline and Alkaline > Saline | place...
TGCGTAAACTTCTTTATGTCCGTGAATATGAGGTATTGGTCTTCCTTTTTTAGCTTCTGATAAACTTTTTATATGCTTTTCTGAAAATTTTTTACCCCTCTTATATTCGCCACTACATTTCATTGAACAAAAATATTTATTAGCATAATTATAAAAATCTTTTCCGCAATTTAAACATTTTTTATAGTTAGCGATTGACTTGCCATAACATTGCCGAGAGCAATAAATCTGTTTTCTTGACTTATAGTCTTTTTTGGCAATAAATTCTTTTTTGCAAATGGGACAAATTTTGTATATTTTATACTTATTCATATACTTTAATTATAATCCCATTCACCCTAATTGTCAACAAACTTCTCTACACTTTTTACTCTGTTTGATACCTTTATTTTTTCATTACAATATGGGCATTCTATCGTATATCCTAAATTTTCGCTACTACCCATAATCTTATCAAGCTCGTCATTATCAAAGCCAATTTCCTTTAACTTTTCAACGTCAAAATCGGCAAGCATATCATAACTAAATTCTCCTAAATTACGGTTTAATCTTAAATTTAACTCCCTCTCCTCCTCTAAACTCAATTCTCTATTCGGCACTCTTACATCAACTTCCTCTACTTTTTTTTCAGTTAAAATCCTTATTCTCATATGGCCTCCGATTATGGTGTTGTTTAGGTTTATTACTATCGGGTCAACCAATTCAAACTTGTCTATGCTTGCTTTTAAATCCTCGGCTTGTTTTTCAGTCATTTGGCGCGGATTGTATTCGGCAAATTTAAGGTCACTTACCTTTCTTGTTTCGTTTTTCCATTGTAGCTTATTTTCTTCGGACATAATTTAAGCTTTTTTTTAGTTGTTTCGCTGATTAGCGAATTTATTATTTACCCTTGTTGTCCTTTATCTCCTCCCGCTCTAAATCAGCTAATTTTTTCTCTTTTTCTTCTGCCAAGACAGACAACAATACATTTTTACCTTTGCTTGTCATAATATTTATATCTTTTCTTCCCAATATCCCATATTCTCCTTATAAAAGGTTCTCTAGACAAACTCCAATCTTCATAATTTTTCCAAACTCCAACTTTATCTTCTAAAATTACACCGTCCCTAGTTACGTCTGTAATACAACACACTTCTCTAAAATGAAAATCATTTTTTCCTGCTTTATTAAATTCTATCCAACAGCCAATTGTTAATTCGCTAAATTTCTTTTTAGTCATATATTATTTCGTAATTAATAACCCCACTTCTTTTTTAATAATTTTTTTATTTTTATCATCAATAAAGCAACTTAATACTTTTTTTCCATTACAAATAGGACACTTTGTTTTTTTATTATTTTTATCAATCTTTACCCTCATTCCTTTGCAATTAAAACAAAAATATACAACTTTCCCAGTCTTTTCATCGTATTTTATAATATTATCAGAATATTTGAATTTATCATTTTCATTCTCATATTCATCTTCGTCTTCTTCGTCTTCACCCCCATAACTTCCGCCACTACCCCCATAACTTCCGCCGGAACTTCCACCAGAACTTCTAGCATCTCCACTATTACAAATCAAATATCCAATTATTGCACCAACTAAAAATTCAATCATATTTTTTTATAGTTTTTAAATTATCAAAAATTTGCGATACCTGAAATAAATTTAACTCTTTAAAATGATTACATCTATAATCAAAATGTGCAAAAATTTTAAATCCTTGTTTCCGAGCTTTCTCGCAAAAAGCAATGTCATTACCTTTCCTTACCGTTCCGTCTTTGTTAAGATTACGTTCAAATGGAGCTTTTCTCATCTGTTTATTTTCAAAAACTCTGCGTGATATTAAGAAACAACCTGTTCCTATTGCATCAACTTCTTGTAATCCTTTTTGTGGAAAATATTCTTTATAAATATCTTTTCCCTTAACATATTTATAAACATTCCAATAAATAGGATTTTTTAATATTATCTTAAAATACCAAATTGGAGTTGGCAATCCAATAATATCTTTATCTAATTCTATTAAATCTAATGGATTATCAATAGGAGGATTATCCGTATCTATGTTCAACCAAAAATCATAATCTCCTGCCATAAAATAATTTACAATATGATGAAGATTATTTTCGTATGGTTCGTGTGATGGCGTTATAATCTTTACTTTGTGTATTTTATCCTCTTGCAATAATGTAATTTTTTTTATTATTTTTTTATGTACCCAAGATTGATTAGGTATTGTTAATAATATTCTCATATTCTTTTTGTGCCTCATCTCTTAAAATATCTTTGTCTTGTTTTGTTAATTCTTTTTTTGCTTCTCTTAATTTACGAAGATAAATTCTATTAGGTAAAGTGTATTGTTTTCTATTATCAATCTTACATATGGAAACGTTCCCTTGATGGAACGCGCGTGTCTTATGCGTTCTATAAGTTTCATATCCCATTTTTCTAATTCTATCATACAAATTTCTATCTTCCCCGAAACCAATTTTAAATCTCTCGTCAAACACATAACCGTCCTGTTCTTTAAGTCTATCAAGCAATTCTTTTTTTGCGACCCACAACGAGCCGAACTCAGCCCCCTTTCCATATTTATCGTAGTTAGAACTTAAATCAGGCTCATCTATTTCAAGTGCCACCCGTGCGTCTTTTGTTTGTTTCATTAATGCTGGCATTGCTAGTCCGCAATTATCATTATCTTCAAATGTTTTTAATAATGCCTTGTCCCAATTTTTATATACGAGAATATCATTATTTAAGCAGACGATATATTCACCCTCACAAACAGAAAAACCTTGATTGCAGGCGACTGCGAAACCAAGATTTTTTTCATTCCTAATATATTTATCAGCTACACTCTCCATATAGTCCTGTCCGACAGTAGATCCATTGTCAACTATAATCAATTCATATGGTAGCTTAGTATTTTCTATAATTCTATCAACGCAATGTTTAAAAAACCAAAAGGCCTCTGCTTCTTTAGCTATCTTCCCACCGTCCTTAGTTAGCCAATTAGGGATAACGATTGATAGTTTCGTTTTATATTTCATAATTTTTCGTTAATTTTCGTTTACTGACACCCAAACATAAAAGTAGAAATATGCTTAGGTGATGCTCAAAACCAATCTTACGATTGGATGTCAGTAAATGAACTAGCCTCGTTGTTTTTTCATTTAGTCATAATCTTAATAGTTATCCACAATTATATTTTATGTATCTTTATTATATAGTATTCCTAAAAGAATGTCAAGGCTATTTTCCACACGCACCTCCTTTAGGCTTCTTTCCTGTTAGCTTTTTAAGCCAATACATAACAGTTGTCCGGTGCATTTTCAAAAGCCTGCCTATCTGACTAACATTCATTCCCTCATTATGAAGTGTTTTAATAAGTCTTACTGTTTCTTTTGAACTTTTTTTAAAATCCTTTCTATTCTCTTTCATAATGTATTTTCTTAATTTTATCTGTTACCTCTTTTTGTTGTTCATATTTAAGTGCTAGCCCAGACGGTAAATAAAGTCCATTCCTAGATAAGTACCTTGCAACTAAACAATCATTTTTATCCTTAATATATTCTTTAAGAATAGGTTGCTCGTCAGCCGGGTAGAAAAAATCTCTAGTATCAACTCCTACTTCATAAAGTTTTTTTCTTAATTCATCTTTTTTAATCCCGAATGAAAATTCATCAACCAATATTCCATACATCCAATAAGAATTATCATTTCCTCTGACTATACTTTGTCTAGTTAATCCATTCAAATCATCTAACTCTTTGTTATAAAATTCAGCAATCTCTAATTTCTTATTTATATACCCATTAATATGTTCCATTTCACCACAACCTATCGCGGCTTGAAGATTAGTCATTCTATAATTATATCCGATGTCATCGTGAATAAATCTTTTCTCGTCAGAGTGGCATAAATTTCTTAGCCTCCTCATTTTCTTATCCAATTTAATATCATCTGTCACGCACATACCTCCCTCACCGGTACTGATTACTTTATTCGCGTAGAAACTGAAACAGCTTATATCGCCAAACGTGCCACACTTCTTTTCTCTATGTAACGCTCCCACACCCTCGCAAGAGTCCTCTATAACCTTAAGGTCATATTTGTCGGCAATAGCGCTAATTTGTCGCATTTCGCAAGGAAAACCATAGGTGTGTACTGCTATTATAGCCTTAGTTTTCTTAGATACTTTTCGTTCTATCTTATCTACATCAATACACCACGTTCTTATATCAGCATCAACGAAGACCGGAGTAGCCCCGACATATAGAATAGCCAACCAAACAGAACCCATAGTAAATGACGGAACAATAACCTCGTCGCCTTTCTTAATGTCTAAGGCTCTCAAGGCGATATGCAAAGCCGCAGTACCACTTGAAACTGCTACACCAAATCTACGGTCTAGCCACCCCGAAAATTTATCCTCAAACTCTTTGACAAATTTCCCGGACGATGAAATCCACCGATCATCTAGTGCCTTATTTACATTTTGTTTTGCCTCGTCTGATATTAGAGGCTCATTTACTGGTATTTTCATATTATTGAAAATCTTTATACTTAACCTTAGTAATTATTCTCTCGCCCATTCTTGTTTTCATTTCAACTACAGGCCTAGCCACAATTCCCTCTGCTATAAATTCTCCCCACTTAGAATTAAAACCTTTCTTAACCATATCAATAGCATCTTGCAAAGTTCCTTTGCCGATAACAGGTACAGATTTTAACCCGAGTTTATTTGCTATGTTGTCAACATTAAATCTTTCAAGCCAAATCCCATTTATACAGACATCGAATAAAACGAAGTCAACTCCGTCCTTAATATAATTACCTCCGCCTTTCTGTATTCTAGCACCGTGCCCCTCTCCATATAATACAACTTGCATTTCTTCTCTATTAGGATCCACAATAAAAACCTCAGATAATTTCTTTCTCTGCTCCATAGTCTTAAAATGCTCGTCTAATTTCTGAACAAGATTGTACGGAAGTTGCGCCCTATCTGAACGCCCTCCGAATACACACTCTTTACCGTCGTACATTATTCTGATATTCGTTCCGTCAACCTTTTCAGTAAATTCCCATTGATTGTCTTTTAGATATTCTAACTCCGGACTTGCCCATTGCCCTAGAATAAATTTTCTGTCGCCCTCCATATTTCTCTTGAAAAGAGATAATATCTTGTGATACTTTGGTGATAATTTCATAATTTTATTTCTTATTTAATAATTTTTCACAAGCCTCAATTAATTCCTCCTGCGCTGATTGCTTTTCGCGTATTTCATCGTTCAATTTCTTAACAGTAAAATAAGCCTGAATTAAAGTAATCGGTCTTCCATTTTTTAAGACAACCAGTTCAGTCCTTTCCTCAATCGGAGTGTTTGCATATTTTCCAAAAAATTGTTCTAACTTCATATTTATTCCTTAAAAATTTTATCATCATCAAGGTACTTGCCTTGTTTTACCTCCAACAGTCTAGCACCTTTCTTTATCTTAAATGAATGTCCTCCGGCAATCTGTAATATTGAATCACCCTTTTTTAAGTCAATCGTACATATGTCTTTAAAATTGTCATCGTAAATAATGGCCTCAACTTCACCCTCTATTACATAGATAAATTCCTGCATTTGACAATTGAATTTCATATCGTCTGGAGTATTAACGTGCTTATGCGCTTTAACTTCTCTAGTTTCCTTAGGTTGAATTAATCCTATCTGCAATGGATATTCAGGTGGAGTTAAAAATCTAAGTTCGTTCACAAACATTCTTGACGGGAATACCTTAGCCAATAATTTATTATCTTGTGATTTTATTTCTAGTTCTTTCATATTATTATCCTTTTATTTATCATGTTTAGGACATCCTGCTTCTGGGACAAATCCATATTTATCAGTTAAATGACAATCATAACCACAATAAGAAGTTCCTGGAGTATAGCTTATTCCTTCTGCCATATCTTCATAAGACTTTAAGCCATTGTCTGTGGTATATTCGCTCATATTATTATCCTTGGGGGTTATTTATTCATTAATTTTTATTTTTCTGCAACGTAAACAAATACTGATATTCCACTTCCAGTATTTTCCTTTAACAAAGTCTGTTAACTCCCAATTATGTCCTAGAAATAAACATTTAATTTTATTTTTATTATCCATATTATTATCCTTGTATTATTTGCTTAATTTCTTTTCTTTTAATTCATCAATATTAAGATTATATTTATCTATTAAGTAAGCCTGTATTGTTTCCATACATCTCATCATTGAAGTTTCTTGAACTGGTTGAGTTTCGCCTAAGTCAAGCGGTTTAATTAACTTACATCTTTCTTTTTGCAACCATAAATATAAATTAAAGATTTCTGTATCTAGTAGTTCTTTCTTTTCTTTTTTTATTAGGGATTTTATGAAGTTTATAATCCATAAATCGCTTTCTCTGGCATTTCGTCTTTTATCTTTTGAAATAATACTTCTTCTTATTTTTCCATTAATTATAAATTCAACGACAGTAAATTTATCATAAAATTGTTCCTCTATTGTTTTTGGCATATTTATTTCACATTCTTCATCGCATTTCTCGCAAAAATAAACATTAGAACTTTCCTTACCATCTAAGCTAGTAGGATGTCCCTGATAAACTTTTGCATTACAACATTTTGATAATTTTATATTTTCCATACACATAATTTAATTAATAAGGTTCTTATAAATATAAATTCTGATGTTCTTCCCCAGTCAATCCCCGTTCTTTAAGGCAAGCGTTAAAACCTTTTTTATATTCATCTATCTTTTCTTTTTTTATTAGGGAGTTTATTTCTTCTGTACCAAAATCAATACTTTTGTCTTTATTATGGGGGCTTGCCTCCCAGACTAAATTTAAAATTGATTTAATTTTCTCCTCTATTGTATTTGGCATATTTATTTATTTTCTATATTTATTAAATCCATTACTGGTGTTTTACTAGCATCCATTGTTGATTTTAAATCCCATTGAAATTCCATATACTTGTTTATTGGAAAAGCATTTCTGTTCCAATTTTCATACTCTCCAGAAAGTGGCATAGCTACCTCTAAGATAGGAACTCTAAACGTAGTATTTAAACATTTTTCTGGTATATCAATCTTTTTAGTAGTTATCCCTTGATAAATTCTTAAATATACTTTTGCCATATCACATAATTTAATTAATAATGGTTATTTCTTATAATAGTTGTAAATAATTTGTATTCTATAAGAAATAAAAATAATCCTGAAACAGCACCCAATAAAGCAGAAAATATAATTATCAATTTCTTTTTTTTCTCTTTCATAAATATAATTTAATTAATAAGGTTTATTTTTTTCCGACAACGAGGTCTATTTAAGCTTATTTAATGTATAGGTTTATTTACTTGTATGTTTATATAGAGGAATTAATTTATACGTACTTTAATTAATTTAGGGTTCATCACTTAGATAAAGCGCATTAAGTTAATTACGCCCCATAGCTATCGCCACTCTATATAAACATATAAATAAACAATTTATTTGCTAAAAGATGAGAGGTAAGGATTTGCACCCTACACTGGGCAGGACTTGAACCTGCGTGTAAGTGCGGTGGTTTATTTCATCCACATCACACTTACTGTCGCCTACATCAGCCTACGAATAAAAGATTTATAGCTAAATTACTTTTATTCAGCGATACCTATTCCGCCACTCTCATCTTTTAATAAACAATTTTGTTGCTAAGGGGAAATTTCTCTCCCCCTAGCGGTTAGCGTCTTAGAATAATTAATTATACTACTCTGATTATTTTACTATTGTTAAATTAATTGTAGGGTGATCCTTAAAAATCATCTCTGTTAAATGCCACTTCATTTTCCAAACTTCTGTCTCCATTCCTTTGCATTCTATATATTCAATGCTACCGTCATTATGATAAACTACAAAATCCATAAAGTAATTCCGGAAATGCCTAAACTGAATTAATTTATTCTTTAAATCTAATCCCACTTCATCTGTTAAAATCCATTGCTTTTTTATATACTTAAAATTTATTTCTATCTTTACCTGCCTTTCCCACCGCTTAATATCTTTTGCTCTAACCCTTAAATCTAATTCAGCGGCATAATTAGCTTCCAATTTACTATGATAAGAAATTCCATTATAAACAGAACTCTTTGCTTTATATTTATTATACGGTAGTCTTGTTACGTTATACATAATTTAAAAATCACCATATTCAACCTGCAGACAAGTTACTCCTGCTTGCCTCCACATTTTTACAGCTTGATCACGGTCGTCTAATGCAAATAATATATTATGAAACTTCCTAATTTTCTCATCAAATATTCTGCGCTTAATTATTCCGTCATTTTCATTGTTGCCCTCTGGTCGCATATGTAATTCATCGTATGGTATATTATTATCTTTTAACCATTCCTCTGTCATTCCCTTACAGATAGCATCTCGGCCACTGACGACTATAATCCTGCAAAAATCTTTGTACTTTTGCACTATGTCAATTATCGGTTCATTAGGTAAATCCTCGTCAACCTTATCCCAATCAAATGGACTTCTGTTTTTCATTTTAGCTAGTGTTCCGTCTATGTCCACGACAATAGCTAGTGGTAACTTACTTGTGAATTTATAAACTTCGTTCGGCTCCTTAATATATTTATTGTACATACCTTTAATAACTTTTTCGCCGACTGAATTAGGCCTAACCAAATCTCTTTTAATGCATTCATCTAATTCTACTTTGAAATCTTTTACCTGAACCTTAACATCAATTGACAATACATTAACTATTTTTTTAATTCTCTCTACGTGTTTTTCCTCGAAGTTAGTATCATCAACAATAACATTATATTTAGATCCTAACGCTTCTAAAATTATTGTATCTCTTAACTTTAAAATAAACTTCTCATTTTTACCACTCCACTTTCCGTCGTCAATCATAGCCCGTAAATCATCTTTGTTTACGCGCTTCCAATTTCCCTCTTTTAATTTTTCTTTTGCCCACGTTGTTTTACCTGACGCAGGGAGTCCCCGCAAAATATATACTTTCATATTTTTATTAGTTTATTTTCTATTAAGTATATAAGCATTTTAGCTCTAGCGTCTGCCTCTGTTTTATCATTAAAACAAACATCGTCTAATCGTTCGCCGTTTTTTGCTTCGTTTATATATCCTATAATATAATTATCATCGCCTCTCTCTAAATAAATTTCCCAATCAGTTTCTCCGTAAATTTTATGTGGCAACATCTCCCCTAATTCAGCTACTGTGAAAGCAGCGATGTTTTCATAGCCGGTTGCAAAAGCCCTTATTCTCTGTCCCTGTTGCATTAATTTTAAAGTTGGATAAATACCATACCCCTCTTTTTCGCTTATAAAAGCATAAGTAAATAAACTCTCTTGTTTCACTCCTAACTCTTTTAATTTTTTAGCAAGTCCTCTCCTTACTAATTGATTTTCTAATTTCATATTATATTTCTATCTTAAATGGTTTAGTAGCCTCCGGCCTCAAAATTTTCCAAATTCTATTCTTCCAATCTTTGCCGTCAATCATAGCGAATACAATTCCCGATAACATATGTCCGTCTTTCTGATTAAATACATAATCGGCTTGCTCTTTTCTATCATTAAGCTTCAAGGCTCCTCTTTTAATCTCCCTAGATTTATCTCGTAAATTGGCAAATCTTTTTTTAAATTTATATTTTATACTTCTTACCCACGCATAGAACTCATCGGGAACTCTTTGCAATAACTCGTCTAAACTTTGTTCGTTCCTCATCATATCCCAAATCCTGCGTTCATTAACTCCGGTAATAAGCCGATGAAGTCTAACGTATTCGTCAAACTTAATTTTCATTCTGAAATTATTAGGCCACTTGATAACATAGCCCTCTGCATTGTCTTTCTTTTCCTTTTCTAATTCATTAACATATTTAAACCCCTTAAATTCCTCAACTACTGGAAAAACTTCATTGTAGTTATACTCGTGTGGATCCTCCTCCTCGCCTGTCCTAGTATCTATTACCGCAAGCAAAATTAATTCCTGCTTATCTCCATAATTAACTACGATTCTATTTTCCGGATATAAAATTTCAAAAAGATAGGTCTTGCTTTTGTCTAAATGAATTTCACCTTTCCTTTCATATGTTCGCAGAATTGCAGTACCAGTAATAGCCTGTTCGCTTTCAAAACTTCCTCGGGTAGCTATGTGCATTTCCTCGCCTATCCAATAAAGAATACCTAAACTTCCGTCTAGCTTATCGTAAACCTTGAAATCTCCTTTTGGCAATTTACCCTCTATCTCGCCGAAGTTAAAGAACTTTTTGAAAGGACGCGCAACTATCTCGCCCTCTTTATTTAGAATTAATCCCCGGCACATCATAGTGTACTTATCCCACAATTTATCAAACTGACATTTCGGAGTATAATTATAAATCCACAAATCCTCTGTCGGGTGTTTTTTCTCAGAGATTAACTTCTTCTCAATACCTTTTAACAATTCTTTTTGTAATTTATTCATCATATTTTTGGTGTATTTTTAAATTCAATAATCATTTTCTTCCAAGTTAGAAATGATAGGAATTGCGCTGTAGCCTCAACGTCTTCCAATGTTATCCTAATTAAAAAAGTAGTTTTCAAGAGCAGGAAAATAAAATACCAAATGAAATACTTAATATATCTAAAGCAAAACCAACCAATGTATTTTATTTTTATAATTATCTTATTAATTAACATTTGTTATTCCTCTTATTTTAAGTAATAAAAGATTAGCTAGATATTCATTAGGCCTTTCTTTTAGTACTGACTTACACTCCTTGAACTCCTTATCTTTTTCCTCGAACAATTTCATCAATTTATCTTCACTCAACTTCTCAATTTCAAAATACTTTTTAGGATCCTTTAGTGGCATTGTTATTTTTCCGGTTTCTAATAATTCTAGTCCGGTGTCAAACAATCTAAAACAATGTCTGATATGCTTTCTAATTCTTTCTTGCGTTGACTTACCATTAGTAAATTTATGGTTTCTTTTCAAGTATAAAATTTGACTCATAGCATAGCCAGCGAATGCTTTCCTCAATGGTATCTCGCCCAAAAATACTTCTCTATTTTCAATTATCATTTTGCCTACATCGCTTACAATATTCTGCTTAGGTACAAAGAATAAATGAACCACACTCGGGTTGCCTTTCATAGCTAGTTTAAAAAATTTCTCAACTTCGTGAAGAACATAATCCATTTTTCCATCTCTTGAATCGCAATGAGTAATAGTCTGCTTGCCTTTATGTAGAGATAAAAGTTTCTCGTTAGTTTCTACAAACACTCCACGATAATCATAGTCAGCATCTTTAGTCCTTTCCATACCGAAAGCCCTGCTACCCTGTAGCCCGAGCAGACAAATATTCTTGTCAGGCAATAAGTCAATGAACTCCTGTTTCATATTCCTTGCATTAAAATTTCCTTTTTTATTTATGTCCATAAAATTATTGGTAGCGGTGAGGGGTTTTATTTAGTTACTAGCGCTCAACCCCCCACCTGAACTTATCATTTGCGCTTTATGCATTCATAACTACAAGAGTGCCACACTTCTTACACAAACACATATCAGTATTCTTGAATGAGAATGCGTAATGCATCCTACGACACTCCGGACATTTGCCTTTAACAAAATTCACTATGAATGTTTTCATTTCGCACCTCCTTTATTATAAAGCTGATGTCAAGCCAGTTACTTTTTGTGACTGACAATCATCGCATTGGCAATTAGGACTAAAGCTACAATTACCTTTTTCAATTATATCTTTGGCCTCCGGGATACTGCAATCATTTTCCTCACAGACTTTTTTTATTGAAACTTTACTCATAATTTTTTTGTTAAAATCTTTTCAAACTCCTCAACTGCTTCCTGCGCTTGCGTTGACTTACTTTGATTAAACCACTCTCCGAATGCTTTGAATATCTCATCTAATTTATAAAATTGTTTTACTCCTGATTTTCTTTCCTTATCTCCGTTAGGTAAATACTTTGTTTTTATTTTATACCACGATATATTTTCACCCTCCTCAAATTGACTAAGAGTTTCGCTGTTCAGCGACTCTTCCGAACTAATATGAAACTTCTCAAAAAACTGGATAGCCCGGCAAGCCTCCGAATATCCTATCCCGATATCCTTTGCCAATTCCTCAACCATAGGTTGATTTCCCTTAGCGTATTTCTGATAAAACTCACTGTCTGATATTCTCTGTCCGACTTCACCATAGGCAAGTATCATTTCTCGCCTAGAATTTTTTAATCGCTGTGTTAAAACAGCCTTGCAATCTTCAACGACGTATTTGTACTCGTCTGTCGCCTTTAAAGATATTATTTCTTTATCGTTTTTCATAAGACGCATTACTTAATTGATATTTCATTTTTTTTAATAAGCTACTTGTCTTAGGCAATATTTTTTCTTTTCCACCTTTACTGTCAATAAATTTTTGCAAACCATTAATCATATTTCGTAAAGCCCTTGTTCTTCTGCCCGGTTTAAAATCTTTTACTATTTGTCTTGTATTAAATTCCGGAGTTTCTTGACTTGGTCTTTGTTGCGGATATTGTTTATAATATTCTTTTGTGCTAATAACTTTGGCCATTGTAGAAAATTTATAATGCCCATCGTCTACGTCAACCCCAGTAATACTCGTACCCGGAGTGGATGAAATCATATCAATCTGCTCTGCCTGTTTATTCGTGATAAATTTTACGGATCTATCCATAAAAACTATCACATAATCTGTTACCTCTTTTTGCAAATTCATTTCGTCTTGCATAATTTTAAATCTTAATAGTCTTAGTATTTTTTATAGCTAATTTAGTTAAATCCTCATCAACATATTTCCCGACACTAGATATTGTGTATTTAAAATCAACCATCGTTTCTAAATATTTTAAAGTTTTAATAATTCTCTCGATAGAATATCCTTTTAGTTCGAAAGCATCTTTTTTATTTCTTTTTATAAAAGATTTAAACTGTTCTCTATTCTCAAAAGTTATTCCTTTTATCCTTACAAAAGCAACTATAATTTTCAATTCGTGTCTGCCAACTTCAAACAAATTTTCCATTATAGCATTTTGATTAAATTTTATTAATTCTTTCACCATTACTTTTTGTCTTAGCGCCTTTTTTAGTTAAATTATGGCATTTCTTACATAAAGTTTTACCATTACTCAGGGTAAATCTTAACTTGGGATAATTAGCCCATTCTTTTATGTGATGCGCTTCTAAATAATCGCCATTTTTACCACAATCCTGACAAGTATAATTATCCCTTTTAAAAACTTTCTCTCGCCATTTTTTGTATCTTCTTGAACCATAAAGTATTTTATGTTCTCGTCTACATCCACCCTTCCAATTAGGATTATCTTTGCCAGATTTCCTACATAAATTCGCTAACTGTTTTTTAGTCGGTTTAAATCCTACTGCCCTAGTATTCCCTGTCATTAATTCTCTTAAAACTTTTTTACGACACTCGGTGGAACAATATTTTTTCTTTTGACTTTTAAACTTTTTGAATTTATTTTTCCTGCAAACAGGACACAAAATTTCAATCATTCTATTTTTAAAAGCATTTTTATTTCCTTTCATCTTCTTGCTATGTTCTGAATATTTTTTCCCTTTATGAGCCTCTGACATTCTTTCCCTATATTCAATATCTTGCCATAATAATTTTGTTTTTTCTCCTGCTGGCATAAAATTATATTAATAACTTATACCTATATTTTACACTAATAAATCTATTTCGTCAATATATTTTCCGACTGTTTCTAATTTCCAGTCAATCTCTGTCTTATTAATTAAATATTTCATTGTATCAATTATCTTGTCATCTTCGTACCCGATTAAATCTTTCGCGGCACGCAAATTTCGCCGGATAAAAGACACTTGCTGTTCTTTACTCGTAAACGCGACTTCCTTAGCTTTTGCGAATAGGCCTATAATTTGAATATGTCTTTGTTTATCTTTTAATAAGTCAGGAATTACTATGTCTGCGGATTTTACATCCGCAATATTAGTTATATTATTATTTATATTATTAGTTATATTATTACTCTTATTATGTGCATTTAAGTTTTCTTTAAGTCTGCTTTTAGGTTTACTTAAAGTCTGCCTTAAAGTTTTCTTAAAGTCTGCATTTAAGTTACTCCGTAATATTCTTCTCCTTCCATTAAAATTCTCTTGATAAATATACCCTAATTTTTTAAGTTTACTAATACAGACGCTTATCTGTGTTTCTGATATACCTATAAAACTTGAAAAATATTCGTTGCTCGCGAAACAACCCTTTTCACTGTCTAAACTATTAATCTCGAATAAAAGTATTTTTTCAGTCCAAGATAATTTCTTATCTAGATAAATTTCTTTCGGGATCCATATCCCTTTAAAATCTCTTTCGTGTTTGTTTATCATTTTTGTATTATTATAAATAAAAATCCCCTAGCGAATATGTTCAACTATAGCTATTAAGAATAGCCGAACAAAAAGGAGGGTTCGCCAAGGGATTTTTAATTATAAAATTAATTTTGTTCATAAAAATTCGTTAAAAATGTTATCCACACGTTAAATAATGTATATGTATTATATCCTGTTTATCAAAATAAATCAAGGGGTAGTTATCCACAGTTTATTCACTACTCAAAGTTTTATATTCCCCTCTGCATTTATTAGAGCATAAAAATTTTTTTCCAATAAGAAACGGTTTTACATAAATTTCTTTGCCACATATAATACAATTAATATATTTTCCAATTCTCATATTAGGTCTAATTTTGCCTTTTAATCTTTTAGAAATTGTTTCTCCAAAACCTTTTGGTTTCTTTTTCCCTTTTAACTTATTAGATATTTCTATCCCCATCATTTTATTTTTACATTCATTAGAACAATATTTAGAAGTATTTTTGAGGAATGGTATTACCCAATATTTTTTACCACAATTAGCACACTTTCTGTAAAAACCTTTTTTTCTTTGTTCGCCCTGCTTTTTATAATTCTCTTTTCCTTTTTTTGATTTAGCAAATTTTCTTATTCCCTCGTTCATTTTTAACCTTTTTTCTTCTGTTATTCTCTTTCCTCTGCATTCTTTAGTTCTTTCATTTTTTATTTTAGGCATTATCCAAGCTTTTTTTAAACCTTTTTTACTTGCTTTCAACATCATTTTTTTTCTTTTGGGATTTTTTTCAATAGCAACTTTGCCACTATTACTCATATTATATCTAACCGACAAAGCAATCAAATCACCATTTATTAAACCAAATTTTTTCTGATACTTTTTTTTATTTAATTTATGAATTCTAATATGAGCACCGACATTTTTAAACCATTTAAAACACACTTGGCATTGAACCAAATCCCTCTTTTCATCATAATATTTTGGTAGTGTTCTTCTCATATGATTTTAACTTTCTCATCGAGATACGCCCATAGAACGTACCTCATCAAAAAGTTAGAACGGATTGTTATCAACCTTAACATCTTCCTCCCCAATCTGGTCTGTCATCTGGTCTGCAGGAATGTCATCATTAACCTGAATATCCTCCTGAATTTCCTCTCCGGTTATCTCTGCTTTCATAGCCGCGATGACTTTCATAGGGTGTTGCAATGCTTTAACCTTTTCAACTTCCTCTGCGGTTAACTCTGTAACAGGACTTGGAACTACGTTATACGTTCTCTTTTCATTCTTACTCTTGCCCTCAATCATTCTGATGTTCAAGTCATAAGGAAAAATTCCGTCTAGCTTCGGAACAAAATTATGCTCCTCAATAGCTGATACATCATCAATGCTTTTTATAACTGTATAACTGAGTTTAGCTTCCTTAATCAGTCCGTCTATTCTGTCAATAACCCAACAAAAATATGTTGGACTAGCTTTGCCTGCATCACATTTATCACACATTTTCTCTTTGCCTACACAAATCTTGTAACCCTCTCCCGGAGTGTAATGTTGTCCGAATACCTCGAAAGGTGAAACGATCCTTATGCGGTTGTCACCCTCCTGAAAGGCGAAGAACTTTTGACTACCTCCTGGAAATTTTTTATTGCCATCTTCGATGGTCTTGTCTAATACTCCCATAGATTTTTAGCTCTTAAATGGTTAATTAATTATTTGATTCGACCTTTGTTTTTTGATTTATTTTTAAGGTGTCTTTTTCTTGCCTTTGCATTTATTTCTTCACGATTTTCATATTCGTATTTTTTATTATATGCCTTAATCCTTTCAGGGTGTTCTCTCTGATATTTTTTTGCTCGCCCCAGTATAATATCTTTGTTTTCTAAATAGTATTTTTTAGCATAGGCTTTCCTCGCAGGTAATGTCCGGTAATAATAATTACGCCATAACTCCCTAACTCTCGGCCTATTATTTTTTCTAAACTTTGTATATCCTATCTTAACTTTCTCTTTATTTTTCTTGTACCATTTTTTATTAAGTACACTATCTTTAGTTTTTATCTTTTCTATTTCCTCTGGGCTATGCCTCCAACTTTTTACAGCCTTTTTCCTATAAACTTTTATCATATCAACAAAATTCTGTCCTAATTTAAACTTGATAATCTGTCTAACAAACTCGTGTGAAACCCCATACTTTGCGCTGATCATTCTTATAGGTAAAAATAAGAATGCTTCATCACAAATTAACTCAATTAATTTTTTCTTAGTCTCTCTCCTGTTTTTTATTATTTTCTTTTTCACACTTTATATAACTAAGTTTATTAAATTCTTTACAGCTAGAACACTTTATTTGTTTTAAAAACTGCTCCATTGTACATTCTTTTATCATATCAATAAATCCTTCTTTTTTTCTATATGTCCAGCCACATTCGCATTTAATATAGCCTTTATAAGTTTTAAATGGTTTCTTCATAATAGTTTATTATTAAAGGTTATTTGTCCTCTATCTTGTTAAGGGTTAGTTAGTTATTTTCTTAAAGCCATCGCATTTTATAAGCCAAGTTGGGTCAAAATTTAACGGATAATTAAACCAACCACTTCTTTTTCCGTAGTCATCACCCTCAACATTCGCTCTTGTATTACTACAAGTAGAATGTGCATCGCCAGGGATTGTCCCTCTATATTTACATTTATAACAATTTGGTTTTATCTCTTCTTTCTTCATATATATAATTTATTAATTATTTTTTTATTTTTAGTATTCTTTTAATAGTGTCTGCTGTTCTAATGCCTGTATCTAAGGGGAAGTGCATTTGTGCGTTTATTTCTACTTGATGAGCTAAAGACATAATAGCTTCTTTAAGTTGTTCTATCTCTTCATTCTTCATATAATTTATTATTTATTAAATCCCATTATTTCATCTTCCAATTCTTCACCATCAATTAATTTCTTACCATTAGTAATTTGTCTAATAGCCATTTCTAATAGTGGTTTCATTCCTGTCTTTTTATAATTTTCAAGATTATAAAGTCCATTTTCAATAAACTCTATACCTTTTTGTATTGTTTCTTCTTTTTCCATATATATAATTTATTAATTATTTATTATCGCCAGCCATTATATCTTTCCTAAATTCAGTTATTTATATTTTACAGATATAACATATTTTCCATTAAATTCTTGCTTTCCTTTACGATACCAAGTTACTAAAGCCATTTCACCATTAACTTCAAAACTTATTATTTTTTCACTATCTGCACAAATAAGTCCAATATCCGCTACTACTATTTGTTCTATCTCTTCTTTCTTCAAGTGTTTTTCTTGAAGATAACTTTCAAAAGTTTGCATATATATAATTTATTAATTAATAG